>Ga0114956_1002995_pt1 | contig 13142 bp, 10 predicted proteins | sample MaitaG_FD_87304 | JGI IMG/M metagenome (GOLD analysis project Ga0114956, IMG submission 87304) | Marine algal microbial communities from Maine, USA - Maine_Asex2 metaG | ecosystem: Host-associated > Algae > Red algae > Unclassified | place: Maine, USA | collected 2015-01-05 | reverse complement strand
TGCTGACGATTACGTATCAGAATTTGTTGCTGGAATATCCCGCCTTAAAGTTGTTAGAGCGCATGCTGTTATGCAAGCGTGGAATGCAGATTCGGGAACGGCACTTAGTGACAATGCGCCTACTTTTTCCGACACGGATAATCTTAGTGAGCTTATTACGGCTGCCATAACTTACGAAGGTAATCTACGAGTTGTTAATGATTCGGGTGAAACCGTAGGAACTATCGACAGAGCAAGTTTGCTCAAGACAGTGATCGAAGGAACCGAAACGTCATGAGCACACCACTTGAAACTGAAAATCAAGACATTGCAGCTACGTCAGGCGATACCTCAAAGGAACACGATCGGCACGCTTTAATTGCCGAGTTTGTCGAAACCAATCCTGAGTATTACGCCAGAAAATTCGAAAAAATTGGTGCCAAAACTGGCTTTAGCTGGACGTTTAACTTGGCTGCAGCTGTATTAGGTCCAATCTGGTTTGGCATGCGAAACCTGTGGAAATGGGGATTGCCATTTGTCATGCTGGAAGTGTTCGCTTATATTCAAATTGCGCGTGGTCTGTTTGGCAATCTTGGAGCCGATGCGCTTGACAGAGTTTCTCAAATTGAAGGTACGCTTGCGTTTCGTCGTGAGCAACTCGCAGCTGCAATTGAAAAGCAGGCTGATAATGTGCCTGTCTTCGAACGCGCGATTGAATCTTTAGAGCAAGCAATTACCGATATTCAAGCTGAAGCATTGGCAGCTCAGGATTCTGCATCGTCTATTGCTTTGGCAGGGTTGGTTATGTTGGTGGTAGTTAAGTTCGTCGAAGGATTTATAGCAAATCCTGCGCTCGAAAAACGCTACTTCACCTGGCTATCTGATCGAAGTATTATTCCTGGGTTGTCACAATTTCGAACGCTTGCCAGTGCAGGCTTCGTTTTGTTAACGGTTATTGTTAGCGTGCTTCATTACTCATTTCCGGGCAAGTTCTCTATTCTGAAAACGTTTCCTACTACCAGTAGCATTCGCCTCACTGCCATCGAATGGGTAGAGAAGCTGTTTGATTGGCTAATTGAAAAGGGCGACTGGCTATTTACTGTTATTACTTTGGGCATTCGCACTGTTCTCGATAATCTTGAACTCATTTTTGTTGGTACTCCGTGGATTGTTGTGGCGAGTTTTATCATTTTACTCACTGCATTGTCAGCAGGTAAACGTGCTGCCATTTTCGCTGCTGCTTTTTTGGCTTACATGGGTTTTCTTGGTTTTTGGGAGAAGGCCATGACAACGCTTGCGCTGCTCGGTACTGCTGCTGTGTTGAGTATCATTATTGGTATTCCACTTGGAATGTACTGCGCACGGCGACCCAGGCTTTATTCTTTTATTCGTCCGGTTATGGATTTTATGCAAACCATGCCAGCGTTCGTTTTCATGATTCCGGTTATTGCGTTTTTTGGTACTGGTAAGCCAGCTGCCGTGGTGACCACTATGATCTTTGGGGGTACACCAGTGGTGCGTTTAACCGTGCTTGGTTTGAGAGGCGTGCCAGAGTCTATAAGAGAGGCGGCGATCGCTTACGGCGCATCCAAATGGTATCTGCTTAGAAAAGTTGATTTGCCACTAGCAGCACCATCGATTCTTGCGGGTATTAATCAAACCATTATGCTTAGTCTGGCAATGGTAGTGGTAGCTTCACTTATTGGCGCAAAAGGTCTGGGTGAAGATGTGCTCGAGGCACTGCAATATGCAAGTGTGGGTCAAGGCATACTTGCAGGCTTTGCTATTCTATTTTGCGCGATGATTCTTGATAGGATTGTTCAGGGTCGGCGCAAGTAAGTGCAATAGCCAGCTTGCCAGAGCCCGTATTTAGTTTCTGGTCTGAGTTAGAAATACGATAACTATCAGCAAAATTCCAAATCCGAAAATAATCCAGGTTGCAACGCCTGATACGTACGAGACTATGTTCTGTTTTAATAGATTAAGGCTGGCAGTGGCCTCTTTCGATTGTTCTTCTGCAATAGTAAACGTCTGAATGAAATCAGCCGTGTCCTCGTTCATTCGCTTGACAAACAGATTTCCTGACTGCATTACCGCCCCCATCATCAACACGGTGAACACAAGGATAGTTACTACAGGGAGTAGTTGCTTTTTCATTGGCTGGACAACTGTTTACGAGAGGTTCTGAGTATAGTGAAAGCCTGTTTAGATGTTTGGTTGTTTAGATGTTTGGTTGTTTGGTTGTTTGGTTGTTTAGATGTTTGGTTGTTCGAAATGGTTTTTGGATAGCGGTTTTCTAAAGGCCAGCATATTCTAAGCTCAACCATGTCAATGTATGTGGATACACACAAATCAGTGGATATTTAAAATATGAGAACAAAAGCAGGCCTTTACGCCCATTTGGTGTTGGCAGGGATTGGTGTGTGCCAGATCATTCTCGGCGTCTATATATTGTCCACCACGGGCATCCTTGTAGCGTTATTACTGTTGCCGCTAGGTCTGTTTCTGATTATTTATGGTTTAAGACAGTTTCTGGGGCTTCGCGCTGTTAGTAAGGCCCGCCAGATAGCATCAAAAAATGGCACATTAGTACCCGGAACGGTCGTCGGTAAGAAAATATCTTCGTTGGGTAGAGTATCGTATTGGAGCCTTTCGGCCACAGTGCAGTTATCCGGAAAGGAATTGAAACTAACAGACAAGTTCTTGTACAAGGATATTGTCGATCAATATGAAATAGGATCAGTCGTGAATGTAAAAGTTGTGCTGGAAAACCCAGATAATTTTGAGTTTCAATTCGAAGAAACTTGACTAGATATCTACGATTGGATGTGAGGGTTGTGCCATTAATGAATGCATTGCTAACCGTAAGGAACCGGTAAATTTCGAAAAAAGGCTAACATGTGCATTAAAGTGCAGCAATATATTGCATAAAAAACTTCCATGTGACGCTGTGTTGCATTTCGCCACCGCTTCCATGCACTACACTTGGGTGCAGGTATGGGCGCTGAATAAACTCGGGGCCACTGCTGTATCGAAGCCCCTGCCGGGGTTCTATATTAACCCTCAATGAGGTGTACTCATGCAATACACAAATAAAGGCGCGCTGAGTAGCGCACCGAAGTTATTAACAGCTTTTATGCTATCGACATTTTTAGTCGCTTGCGGCGGTGGTACATCTGGGGATGGAACTACTGCAGGTACCGATGATGCCGGGCTTGATGCAGGTGGTGACGCAGGCGGCTTAGATGGTGCGGACGATATCGGAGACTTCGGTCTTGATGATGATGGTGGCGACATCGATGGTGGCGAGACTGATGATGGTTTCGTAGCTGGCGGCGGTGGTCCTGACTCGAATGGCAATGGCATCTCCGATGACGATGAATTGCTACCGTGCTTTAATCGTGGCGGTAGTGACGAAGACTCAAGTAACTTCCTTTGGAATGATAACTGTCACTTGGCAGCTGATATTAATCCAGGTGAAGGTGTGACCAGAAGCCCGTGGTATAACAGTACTTATTCGCAAGGTATTCAGCGAGTCCTGTATTGTAGTGGCGCAGCTGGAGTTGCTGCTTCAAACGCCGATTTCTCAGATGGCTTTTTCGGTCCTAATACAGGTGAAGCGGTACGTGTTTTCCAACAGAATGAAAACGATGAAGTCCTTGCTAATCAGGCTGCCGGCATGGTTGAGTCCAGGGGCATATTAGAAGTAGATGGCATTGTAGGCCCCCAGACGTGGGCCAGACTGCAATCTAAAGTTGAAGACAATGCAGTATTTCTAGGAAACGAAGACAACGGCGGTAGTAACTACGATGTCTTTGGTGTGCTTACCCCTACCAATGGGTCAGCAGTAGATTGTTCTACAGAAAGAAATTTTATGGGTCTGGTTTCTGCTGACGCTCTGCAAATTGAGGGTTGGAGATTGACAAATATTCCAGGTGGCACAGGTATTAATACGTTCTCTATTGATACACCGTAGAGTTGTGACCATGTAAGCCGCGGCTCAACGATCAAGTGATAAGATCATCTGATCGTTGAGCCATCAGTAAAGAATATGCGCGCTTTAAAAACAGTTGGAATCGTTGCGATCGTTCTGGTTGCGGCGGTTCTGGTTTATCAGGTAGTGGTAAACAACAAGCATCTCCCACAAACACCCGCAACTGCGCAGCAAGAACCAAGCGAATCTGCCGCTGAAAAGCCTTTAGAAAACCAGCCGTCCCAAGCAGGTGAGACGCAAGCTGGCAAGCCACTGCAATTAAGCGAAGCTGAGCCTGAAGACGCAGCGGCACCTGCAAACACTCCAAACAATCAACTCAGTTCAAGTTACCCGCCTTTGGCTGCCTACGAAATTGGCAACGAGCCGATTACTGATGACGCCTTGATCGAACTGGTCAATCGGCTGAACAACGACCCGGCGTTATTGGCCGACCTGATCAATGATCTGCGTGCAGAAACTGACCCTGAACGTTTGCAGAGGCTGGTCTACATCCTTGGCTCCACGGCTAACTCGGCTGTGCTTCCTGCAGCAACGGAAATGATTTATTCAGGTATTACCAGCTCACGTGATATGGGACTGGATTTACTCAGTCGCGTTGCATCAAACAATCCTGAAGCCTATGAGGTGGCGAGTAGTTTGTTGGTCAGTGAGACCGAGCCAAGCGTAATAGTGGCTACCTTGAATGTGATGGCAAAGCCTGGAATGGCTACACCTGAAGTTCGTGAATCAATGATAACGCAAATTATGCCATTGTCTACGCATGAATCTACGGCTGTACGCGGCTTCAGTGTGGCGACCCTTGCAAGGCTTAGTAACGACCCCGATATGGCTCCAGTGTTTTTTAACGCTTTGTATGACTCAGAGCCGGCTGTGCGCAGTTCCGGCGTCTATGCGTTTTCCAGTTTCCCTTATCATACGGCTGAAGCCAGTCAGAAGCTTCTGGATATGGTTGAAGATGAGTCTGAACACATGGAAGTTCGTCGAGGTGCCATGCTGGCGCTTTCAAATAATTCACCGGACGAATTAACCAGATCGAGAGTCGACGCGGTTGAATTGAAGATGCGTCAGCAGGCTAGAAAACAACGGATTAGTGGTCAATAGATTCATGTAAAATGGCTGAAAACTAACCATGGTCAGGGTACTTTGAATTTCAATTCAACAAGCACAGACAAGTTGCAACAGCAAGCCAGGCAGCTAATTGAGCAGCGTCAATTCAGCAGTATTCAATGGCAGATGCTGCAACGGAAACAAGTACTAAGCAGTGGCTTTGAATCAGTCGATTCAGCAACGTCTTCTATAGATTCGCCAATCTATAGAATCTATTCCATGACAAAGCCGATTGTTTCACTGGTGGCAATGCAGTTGATTGGCGAGAACAAATTGTTGTTGACTGACAAGCTCAGCCAGTTTGTTCCGGCTATGGCATCGGTGCAGGTTGTCAATGCTAATGGTGCTTTGGAGGCGCTTGATACGCCAATAACCATCGAGCATTTGCTAACGCATACCGCCGGTTTTTCTTACGACTTTCTTCCCGATTGTTCGGTTGCAACTAAATACAGAGAGGCTCAGATAAGTGCTCGTGGAGATCGTTCGCTTGCCGAGGTGATTGGATTACTCACTACAATGCCATTGGCCTTTCAACCGGGCACGCAGTGGCGCTATAGCGTGTCGACTGATGTGCTTGCACATGTGCTGGAAAATGTCACCGGCCAATCTCTTCCAGAATTGCTATCCGAACGTGTGTTCAGTCCATTGAATATGCACGACACGGCTTATCATGTTCACAAAGATAATAGAAAGCGCTTGTTGCCTGTCTATGGTGCCAGAGATCTGGGGCAAGTCATGGTTGAGTCAGATGAACCTAATTCGTTAAATGAGATGGATGTTGATGCAGGTTATCCGTCTGTTAAAAGCAATGACAACGAGCTTGGTGGTTTTTACCGGGGAGGGCATGGTTTGTTCTCGACACTTATCGACTATCAGAAATTCATGCACGTTTTACAAACGGGCAGATCACTCGAAGGCCAAACCATTATTGGCTCCGACACTTTAGCATTAATGTGGGGCAACCGAATTCCAGACAAACTAAAACCACTGGTGCTTGGATTTAATGAGCTTGGAGGATATGGTTGGAATTTGATGGGCCGTGTTATGCAAGACCCATCGCAGTGTGAATTTAAAACGGTTGCAGGCGAAGGCGGTTGGGCCGGTGCGGCGTCAACCTATTTCTGGGTTGACCGAACGAACGACATAACCGGAATCGCCATGAGTCAGTATTTAGGCTCAACCCAGCATCTTGGTGCATTAATGCAACACGCCGCTTATGGAATGTTTTCCGATTAACTAATTGAGCTCAAAAGCTTCCTACAAGCTGCTTATTAGTTTTTTGGCCAGTTTTGCGGATGTTTCCCATTGTTCTTGCTCGTTTGCCTTATTACGCTGAGTATCCATTTCCGGCCAACCCTGACAGTGGCGCTTTATCAAATCGCTTAACATGGTGATGTGGTCTTCGCGGTCATTTAAACAGGTAATGTATTGAAAGCGTGTTCCACCGTTTTCCATAAAATATTCTTTGTTTTCGCCTTCAATTTCTTCCAGAGTCTCAAGACAGTCAGCAGAAAACGCGGGACTGATTACATCAATGGATTTGATGCCTTCAGCCGGTAGTGCCTTCATGGTTTCATCACAATATGGGCGCAACCATTCTTCCTTACCAACGCGAGACTGGAAAACCACGCGTACATCTTTTTCGCTTAAGCCAAGCTCGGCGCGCAGCAGACGTGTGGTTTTATGACAAAGGCAATGGTACGGGTCACCGTTTAATAAGTAACGTTTCGGTATACCGTGATAGGAGGTTACTAATAAATCGCCACGCCCGTTTTGCCCCCAACTTTCGCGTACGCTATCCGCCAGCGCTTTGATATAAGCCGGTTCGTCGCAGAACTGGTTAACGAATCGTGTTTCAGGAATCCAGCGGGTGCGTTGCAGGCGTTGTGTTACTCCATCGAATACCGATGCGGTTGTTGCACCCGAGTATTGCGGATACATGGGTAGCACAAGCAGCCGTCTTACATTGTGTGATTCAAGTTCGGCCATTGCTGTGTCAATAGATGGGGAGCCGTAGCGCATCGCCAGAGACACGACAACATCGTTGCCGAATCGTGTGTGCAGCTGTCGCTGCAGAGCCGTCGTCTGCGCCATTGATATGCTCATAAGGGGCGAGCCGGTATCGTCATCCCATACTTCCTGGTAAGCCGCCGCACTTTTCGCTGGACGCACGCGCAAAATGACACCGTGCAGTATTGCCATCCAGAGCAATCGGGGCAATTCAATAATGCGTGGATCGCTAAGAAACTGACGCAGATACCGGCGTACAGATTTTGTATCAGGTGCATCCGGTGTACCCAGATTGACGACCAGTACGCCAAGTTTCTCGCTGGTCCCGTGCTGGTAGTCGGGCCTTCCCACGTATTTCATGTGAAACCTGCGTATTTCATCATGTACATCATAAATTAGTCGTCTTATTCGTTATGATTGGATATACGGACTCTGAGCGTCTCTGGAGCCGGTTTTTGACATTTTGAACCGAATTACATCTTTCGTGATGCGGTATGCTGGCACCAAAGACGGGGTTGGCGTAGTATCCGCCAAATCGTGTTATCCGATTCCTTTCGTAGTATAAAACAACCCCGTAAGCATTGAATTGAAAAATGGCTGTTAAAGGACGTTCTGTGTGGCATTGAAACTAGCGGTACCACTGGAAAGTGCAGAAAGTGAAAAACGTGTCGCACTCGACCCGGCGACGGTTGCGCGCCTGCGTGATCGGTTTAATGTCAATACCACTATTCAGGCAGGAGCCGGTCACGGTGCTGGCTTCTACGACGATGACTACGAAGACACACCGGTAGCCAAGTCTTTTGCAGAGTGCGTCAGCGAGGCTATTGCGGTGGTCAAAGTAAAACCACCCACGCTCACGGAAGCTGAACACTTGCCCATAGGTAGTGTGCTGCTGTCGACCATCACTCCGTATTTGCATCTGGATGTGATAGAAGTTTTGCGGCGAAGACAAATTACTACATTTGCAATGGATCACATGCCACGTATTACGCGTGCGCAGCCAATGGATGTGCTCTCCTCTCAAGCCACAGTGGCAGGCTATAAAGCCGCGCTCATGGCCGCTGAATTGTCACCTCGGCTGTTTCCAATGCTCACCACCGCTGCTGGCACCATACGACCATCGCGAGTCATCGTCATCGGAGCAGGTGTAGCTGGCTTGCAGGCCATTGCTACTGCGCGGCGGCTCGGCGCGCGAGTTGAGGCATACGATATTCGTAGTGCGGCTCGTGAGCAAATCGAGTCGCTGGGTGCAACAATGATCGATACCGGTGTTTCTGCTGAGGGACCTGGCGGACGTGCTCGTGCACTGAACAAGGAAGAGAAGCAAACTCAGCACGAGGTATTGGCTGAACGGTTGTCGCAGGCCCATGCCGTCATTTGTGCTGCCGCAATTCCCGGCAGGCAAGCGCCCCGCATCATCACCGAAGATATGGTCGAAGGCATGATGCCCGATACGGTCATTATTGATATGGCTGCTGAAACCGGTGGGAATTGTGAGCTAACGCGTGTCGGTGAATCCTATCTGCACGGCGATACGTTAATTGTTGGTCCCGTGAACCTGCCAAGTAGTGGTGCTGTGCATGCCACTGAAATGTATTCGCGAAATATATACAACATGCTCAAGCTAATGCTCGACGAACGCGGTCAGCTTCATCTGGATTGGGGTGATGAAATTCTGCATACGTGTTTGTTGACGCACAATGGCGGTGTCTATCATAAGGCCACCGCTGATTTAATGAAGTTAGAAACTGCACCACCGATTACTGAGCGGCGTGAACGTACGGAAGAGCAGCCAGATCAGGCCTCTGGCTGGATTGAAGAGGATGACAGGCGTGCACCGACAACGTCCGCAGAGCCCTCGGCTATTGGCAAAAGCAGTGATGAGCGAAACGAGGTTGCTGAGCCACTGGATTCGAAGGCTACACCCATGGCCGGCACTACTGCAGCCGTTACATCAGCATCCACATCGACTAAAACAGAACCGCCGAAAGATTCAGTCAATGATGCAGACGATGACGACGAAGAGCGTGATGATCTAATGAAAATCGACGGCATTGGTCCCGCTTTACAGAATCGGCTGTATGCATTTCATCTGCGAACCTACGCGCAGCTTGCAAGCTTCGATGAATTGGATATCGAAAGACTCGAACGACAGCTGGATGACAATGAACAGTTGAACATTTCAGAGTGGGTCAGGCAGGCTCAAGAGTTGGAGAAAAACCTGTAATGGATGCTTTCGTTGCTCTGTATTTGTTTATGCTTGCAGGAATTGCTGGCTACGTATTGATTGCTAACGTGCCATCCATTTTACACACGCCATTACTGTCCGGATCCAATTTCATTCACGGTGTGGTTTTGGCAGGCGCTATGGTTGCGCTCGGCCATGCAGAAGGCACGCTGCAAATCACTATCGGTTTTTTTGGTGTAATGGCTGCAACGGCAAATGTGGTAGGTGGTTATGTTGTCACCGATCGGATGCTAGCTATGTTTGAATCTGCAGCCACACGCAATAAACGGCGCGCAGAAGAGCAGTCGCAGCAGCTTGCAGAACGCAATAATCAATTGGATGAACGGCGGCGTGCTGTCGACGGTAACGACTCTGATTCAGCAAACTCAGATTCAACAAACTCTGAATCAACAAAGCAAGATCACGAAGGACGTAATCAGCCATGATTAATTCCTCGTCATTTTTTATTGATCTTTCCTATTTCATTGCTGCGGCCTTGTTTATCTATGGATTGCGGCGCATGAGTTCGCCTATTAGTGCGCGAACCGGTATATGGATTGCCGGGGCAGGGATGTTACTGGCCATTGCAGCATCGTTTGCGCATCCGAATGTATCCAGTAATCATTGGTTGATTCTGCTTGCTATTTTGATTGGCGGCACCATGTCGTTTATCCATGCCAAGCGGGTTGAGCTGGCCGAGATGCCGCAAATGATCGCGTTGTATAACGGACTTGGCGGTGGTGCTGCCGCGACCATCGCCGCTGTTGAATTATTACGTGCGGCTGAGCATGGTGCATCAGAAAGAATTCTGGGCGTTGTCGGTGCGTTGATTGGCTGCATTGCCTTTTCGGGCTCGTTGCTGGCCTTTGCCAAGCTCAGCGGTTGGGTAAAATTTGGCGCAAGGTTTGGCAATCGCCAAACGGCCTACGTTGCGATCATGGCCAGTGTGCTGTTACTTGGCTTCTTGTTGGCCTTTTCTAATACGGCGCATCCGGTTTTGCTGCTGATGTTTTTCATCTTGTCTTTGCTGTTTGGTTTTGTAATGACACTGCCCATAGCAGCGGCAGATATGCCCGTTCTTATATCGCTTTACAACGCTGGTGCAGGCCTTGCTGTTGGATTTGAAGGCTATGTTTTGGGCAATCCTGCCATGATGGTTGCGGGAACGCTGGTGTGCGCAGCTGGTGTGTTGTTAACCCGGTTAATGGCGCAAGCGGTTAATCGCAGGCTCAGTGAAATTCTGTATTCAGGTTTCGGAATCGCCCACGAAACAACTGAAGCTACCACTCAGTATGGCCATGTTAATGAAGTAGACGCCTTTGATGCTGCCGTCACCATGGCTTTCGCAGAGGAGGTTCTGATTGTGCCCGGTTATGGTATGGCGGTGGCGCAGGCTCAGCACAAGGTTCAGGAACTAACGCAATTGCTTGAGGAGCGCGGGGTTAATGTACAGTTTGCAATACATCCGGTGGCGGGCCGTATGCCCGGGCACATGAATGTACTGCTTGCTGAGGCAGGAGTAGCCTATGAGAAAATTCGAGATCTTGGCGATATTAATAGCGAAATGAGCAAAATCGATGTGGCACTGGTTATTGGTGCTAATGACATTGTCAACCTGTCGGCCCGTAGTGACGCAAAAAGTCCGTTACAGGGTATGCCCATACTCAATGTAGACGAGTCCAAGAGCGTTATCGTTCTCAAGCGCATTGATGGAAAAGGCTATACCGGAATCGATAATCCGTTGCTGCAACACAGCAAAACCCGCGTTCATTACGGGGATGCCAAAGAGTCGGTTCAGCATATAATCAGCGCCGTAAAGTCTTTGGACTAATTAGTTGGCTCGAGCGTTTGATGTAACCCCTCATAATTGCAGCAAATAATATGTACGATATTGGATTTTTGGAATTTTTTAGTGCCAAAAAAATAGCGCTTCTGAAGCTTGACTTCACGATTATGTTGATGCTTATACACATGTTTAAAATTTATTGATGCTCGTCGCATTTTCGTGTAGTGGCAAATCAGTTTTATTTAGAAATGGCTTGTAACTAATTGATATAAAACAATTATTATGAAATGGTCAATTTGCCACCATTTCCGCCAATTCAACAAAAACACGGGGTTTTTTAGCAGTTTCTAATTTTCATCCACAGTGTTATCCACAGGTTATGTGGATAACGATTCGGGTGTTAACGCGTGTTTTCATTTAGATTTCGTCAGACTGACAAATACCCACTGATTAAACCGTTTGTTTACCTTAAAAAGCCTTACATTGAACGGATGAGTTCATCCTGCAACCCTACGTTTCCATTTGTGCAAGTGGCTGTGCCAACACCACTGCACTTGCTGTTCGATTACCGCTTGCGCGATCAACAGAGCGCAATCCCCGGATCGCGGGTAAAAGTGCCTTTTGGTCGTCGATCAGTCATTGGCATTGTTGTGCGTGGGCTAGCCGAGTCAGCGTATCCCGCTAAGAAACTGCGCGCGGTCACGGAAGTGCTGGATGAGGATGCTCTGCTGCCTGAAGATGTTATGTCAGTATTGAGCTGGGCCAGTCGCTACTATCACCACCCAATCGGCGACGTACTGTGTTCCGCTTTGCCAGTTTTGCTGCGCCAGGGTAAGCCTGCTGCGTTGGCACACCGGGAGATTTTCCGCCTGACAACTGGTGAGCATGCAGCACCATCTGAGAACAGGGCGGCCCTGCAGTTCAGTTTGTACAACGTACTTTGCGAAGCGGGTGATGAGCCGGTTGATGCCTCCACATTTGCCGCCCTTAGCCCGCGCTGGCGCAGCGCAATAAAGCCGCTTATCGAAAAAGGGGTGGTGCAGGCTGATTCAAGTATGGTGCTACCCCGAAACAGTGCTGTGGAAACGGGGCCAAGTCTTGTACCGGAACAGCAAACGGCAGTCGATGCAATTAGTGGGAGTCTCGGTTCCTTTGCGCCATTTCTATTGCACGGTGTAACCGGCAGCGGTAAAACCGAAGTGTATTTGCGATGTCTTGAAGCCGCATTGCAACAAGGTAAGCAGGTTTTAATATTGGTACCTGAAATTGCGTTAACACCGCAGCTCATGCGTCGGTTTCAACGCCGTGTTAGTGGTTGTCTGGTTAGTTTGCATTCAGCCATGAACGCAACAGAACGCTCGCAGAACTGGTTGCTTGCAGCCAAAGGCCATGCCGATGTAGTTATCGGCACACGCTCGGCTGTGTTGGTACCACTGCCTCGTCTTGGTTTGGTAGTCATTGATGAAGAACATGACGGTTCTTTAAAACAGCAGGATGGTTTTCGTTATCACGCGCGCGATCTTGCCATGGTACGGGCTCGCGATCGCAGTTGCCCAATTGTATTGGGTACAGCAACTCCGTCATTTGAAACAATGAACAATGCTGCCACTGGTCGCTACAAAGAACTGCCATTAACCCATCGTGCAGGTGACGCAAAGCCTCCCGTGTTATCGCTTCTGGATATTCGGCGAAGGCCATTGATTGAAGGCATGAGCGATCGACTGTTCGATGCAATTGGTCAGCATTTGGAGGCAGGCAATCAGGCATTGGTTTTTATCAACCGCCGAGGCTTTGCACCCACGCTGTTATGCAACGACTGTGGTGCCTGTGCTGACTGTCGTCGTTGCGATGCGCATATGACCGTGCATGCCAAACGTGCGCGATTGCGTTGTCATCATTGTGGTTCGGAACGACCCGTACCCGATGCTTGTGAAAGTTGTGGCTCGGTTGAGCTTGATCGTATTGGTTATGGTACCGAACGCATAGCCGCCGCATTGGCAGAAGCCTATCCAGATGTAACGATCGCCCGAATTGATCGA
>Ga0114956_1002991_pt1 | contig 13154 bp, 9 predicted proteins | sample MaitaG_FD_87304 | JGI IMG/M metagenome (GOLD analysis project Ga0114956, IMG submission 87304) | Marine algal microbial communities from Maine, USA - Maine_Asex2 metaG | ecosystem: Host-associated > Algae > Red algae > Unclassified | place: Maine, USA | collected 2015-01-05 | reverse complement strand
TTCAATTAAGTAAATAATTTATTAGAAATGAGCCAACTCTTTTATTCATTGATCTTATCAAATAGATTGTTTAATCGATCCATTTCATCTAGAGTGTCATCGATAAAGAATTCGATGCGAGGTATCCTCCTGACATGCTTTCGGATTCTAGTTACAAGAGCTTGCTGGAGACGATGCTTATGTTGTCTAAGTAAGATGAGAGTAGATTGCTTATCGGTTGCATTAAAAATACTCACATAGATCTTAGCTTGTCCCAAATCAGAGCTCATTACGACTTGTGTAACTGTCACAAATGAACCTTCTAAGATCATTGGACCTTCTTGTTGGAGTACGAGTCCAAAGTTCCTTTTAATTAGCTCACTGACTTGTTTTTGCTTCTTGGTTTCCATACTTTATCGCTTGTTGTGAATCGTTACAATGATTCCATGACTTAAATAGTTCATTTCATAGAACTAATCTAACTTTATCTATCTTTATGACTCTAAGATAAATCGATTAACGATTGAGTGCATCAAAGTTACAGACTTCAATAGAATTTCTCAAAAGTGTAGGCCCAAGTCGAGCTGAAATACTCAGCAAAGAGCTCGATATAAAAACCTGGTCTGACCTTTTGTATCACTTTCCTTTTAGGTACGTTGACAAGACGATTATTGGGTCTATTTCTGATGCAATTACCTCAGGTGAGCCAACACAGTTTTTAGCAAAAGTGACTAACATTACTCTTACAAAAGGGAGATTCAAAAAGCGCCTCAATGTTACACTTTTTGATGGCAAATCTACTTTGAAAGCAGTTTGGTTTCAAGGTGCAAAATGGGTCGTAGAAAAACTCAATGAAGGGGAGCAATATCTGTTCTATGGGACTGCCAGAAAAACAAAATCTGGACTCTCATTTGCCCATCCAGAATTTGAAATCTATAACCCAAATTCAACAAAAAAGGCAGGGTTAGAACCAGTCTATTCTTCGACCGAATTATTGTCAAAATTGGGTTTGGATTCTAAGTTTAAGAGAAGGTTAGTTGTTCAAATATTAAAAAAAATATCTCCTAACGATTTAGTGGATCCACTTGGTCCTTATTACTCTGATAAGTACAACTTAATACCGCATGGAAGTGCCTTGCATAAAGTCCACTTTCCAAAGAATATGGAAGAGTTAGCTCAAGCCAAACATCGATTGATATTTGAAGATTTATTTTTCTTGCAACTCAGTATTCTCTTCAATCAAAGTACAAGAAAAAAACGTCTAAAAGGGTTGGTGTTCAAGAATGTAGGAGATGTATTCATGAAGTATTTCAAAGAGAAGATTCCATTTGAATTGACAAAAGCTCAGAAGAGAGTAGTCAAAGAAATCAGGCAAGACTTAGGCACAGGAGTGCAGATGAATCGTCTGCTCCAAGGTGACGTTGGAAGTGGTAAAACGATGGTGGCCTTATTGGCAATGTTATTGTCGATTGACAACAATTATCAAGCATGTATGATGGCGCCAACTGAGATATTAGCGCAGCAACATTTCAAGGCAGTTACAGAAGAGATGAAAGGCATGAATGTCAATGTCGGATTCCTCTCAGGAAGTGTAAAAGGAAAGAAGAGAAAAGAGACTCTAAAACTTCTGAAAGAAGGAGTGATTCATATCCTAATTGGTACACATGCATTGATTGAAGATTGGGTTGTATTTAAGCAATTAGGGATAGCAATAATAGACGAACAACATCGCTTTGGAGTTGCGCAGCGAGCAGCACTTTGGGGTAAGTCAGATACACTGGCTCCACACATCCTTGTGATGACAGCTACTCCTATTCCTCGAACCCTTGCATTGACTGCATATGGAGACCTTGATGTCTCTGTGATTGATGAGTTGCCTCCAGGACGAAAACCAATAACCACAAGGCATCTCTATGACTCAAAACGAGTGGAGATAAATAATTTTTTGGAGCTTGAAATCAGTAAAGGTAGACAAGTCTATATTGTATTTCCATTGATAGAAGAAAGTGCAACTCTTGACCTTCGAAATCTTGAAGAAAGTTATGAAAGATTGCTCCAAAGATTTCCTAGACCAAATTTTCAAATCTCAATTGTTCATGGCAAGATGAAGCCATCTGATAAGGAAAGTGAGATGCAAAGATTTGTGAGAGGTGAGACCCAAATCATGTTGGCTACAACTGTTATAGAAGTTGGTGTCAATGTCCCAAATGCGAGTGTAATGGTGATAGAAAATGCAGAGAGATTTGGACTCTCTCAATTGCACCAATTACGAGGTAGAGTGGGTAGAGGAGCTGACAAGGCTTACTGTATATTAGTGTCCAAATATAATCTCTCAGTAAGTGGGAAAAAGCGACTGGCTACTATGGTCAATACTCAAGACGGATTCGAAATAGCAGAAGTGGATTTAGAGTTGAGGGGACCCGGAAATATCGAAGGAACTCAGCAGTCTGGCGTAGTCAATATGAAGATGGCTCACATTGTACGGGACCAAGAATTACTCATCCATGCGAGAGCACATGTTAAGCAAGTATTATCGGAAGATCCGAGCTTAAGGTTACCAAAAAATGAACCCTTGATGAATCACCTCAAAACACTTAAACATTTCAATAGAAATTGGGGTAGAATATCATAAAGGAGGGGAATATAAAACTCGATATTCCCCATCTTTATTGAGTATTTAGCCCATAGCTTTTTTGATAAAGCCAACTATAGCCATCACTATTCCTCCACCTACAGTTCCTCCAGCAACACTTCCTAGTATACTAGTGATATCCATGCTTCCACTTGATGCTGCTGCTCCAATTGCTGGAGATAACATACCAAGGACTTGACCTCCTATACCACCTCCTAAGATTCCAATTACTGAATTCCAAAGGGTTCCCATTGAACTTTCTTTCATAAGTTTACCGGCAATGTTACCTCCTAAGGCACCACTGGCTAATTGAATGATTAATGCGATCATAAGTTTTAAGTTTTGTTTGTTAGTCAATTAAGGTAATAAAATTTTGTGGGACCGCCGTTGTAAAGTCAAATCTATTGACACGAGATGGGTGAATAGACTCGATTTTCATTATAAGTAGTAATCTTTTGGTTGTTTTATCATTAGTTTTCTGCGGTCTCATACAACTTGAGTGAGATGTACTACCTTTATACTTACTATGCATATGCAAGCTAATAAAATACTGAATGAAAGTTTCCTTCCTATCACTATGAAGGAGGTCACATCTCGTGGTTGGACAGATCTCGATGTTGTTATTATTTCGGGCGATGCTTATGTTGATCATCCAGCATTTGGAAGTGCTGTGATAGGACGTATTCTCGAGTCTGAGGGACTTAGAGTTGCAATAGTGCCACAACCTAATTGGCAAGATGACTTGAGAGACTTCAAAAAGATGGGTAGACCAAAGCTCTTTTTTGGAGTCACTTCTGGTTGTATGGATACAATGGTTAATCACTATACCGCTAACAAACGAAGACGATCTACTGATGCTTATACTCCTGGAGGTAAGTCAGGATTTAGACCCGATTATGCTGTCAAAGTCTATACCAAAATATTGAAAGAAATCTATCCAGATGTTCCCGTATTAGTTGGTGGAATTGAGGCTTCATTAAGACGAGTGACACACTATGATTATTGGGAGGATACACTCTTTCCCAATATACTCAGCATGAGTGGTGCAGACATGTTAGTATATGGAATGGGAGAGCTTCCGCTTAGGCAAATTGTAAGACGAATACTAGCAGGAGAGACATTTAGTGACTTAACAGATATCAAGCAAACTGCTTATCTTTCTGGAAGGAGAGATGACATCCCACCACATGATACTTGGGAAGATTTAGCGCTTTCATCACATGAGAGATGCTTGAGAAAAAAAGAAGCGTTTGCTGCGAACTTTAAACATATTGAACAGGAATCTAACAAGGTAAATGCACGTCGGCTACTCCAGGATGTTGGTGATCACAAAGTGGTAATTAACCCTCCATATCCACCGATGAGTGAAGAACAAATTGATACCTCTTTTGACTTGCCATATACTAGACTACCTCATCCGAAATATGAGAAAAGAGGAGCCATTCCAGCATACGAAATGATCAAGTTTTCTATCAATATGCATAGAGGATGTTTTGGTGGATGTAGCTTTTGTACGATCTCTGCACACCAAGGTAAATTCGTTGCAAGTCGATCTGAAGAATCAATCTTAAAAGAGGTAGATAAAGTTGTCAAAATGCCAGATTTCAAAGGTTACATTAGCGACCTCGGAGGACCCTCAGGTAACATGTATAAGATGAAAGGAAAAGTACAATCAATCTGTGATCGATGTGTTGCTCCATCATGTATCCATCCAGTAGTCTGCAGTAACCTTGATACAAGTCATAAACCGATGACCGAGATCTATAAAAAAGTGGATGCAAATCCCAAGGTAAAGAAGGCATTTGTCAGTAGTGGAATTAGATATGATTTACTTGTTGATGACTATAACAAAAACAATGATGGCTCAGGAGATGAGTATATGGAGCAACTCGTTGAAAATCATGTGTGTGGAAGGCTTAAGGTAGCGCCAGAACATACATCAGAACAGACATTGAGAGTGATGAGAAAGCCATCATTCAAACACTTCCATGCGTTTAAAAAGAAGTTCGATCATTATAACAAAAAAGCAGGTCTTAAACAGCCGCTGATTCCATACTTTATTTCAAGTCATCCAGGGTCCACAGAAGAGGAGATGGCCAACCTTGCCGCAGAGACCAAAGACATGGGTTTTAGACTGGAGCAGGTTCAAGATTTTACACCTACTCCGATGACTGTTGCGACCATCATTTACTACACTGGATTGCATCCCTATACACTGCGACCAATCTACACCGCTAAGACTAAAAAAGATAAGCTAAATCAGCACCTCTTTTTCTTTTGGTATAAGCGTGAAAATTATAGCAAGATTAGAGCAAAACTAAATTCAATGGGTCGTCCAGATTTGATAGAAAAACTTCTGAGAGAAAAGAAGAAAGCTGCCAAGAGTGAATACATCAAACAGCGAAAAGTTAAGCAAGATAAATACGGTAAAAAGAAGAGGTAGGTTTAACCAATTTAGTAGCTGTAATTTTCAAATATTTTATCTACGACAGAGGTGAATGTTTCATACTCTTCCTCCGATAAACCCGACCATCCAATTTGCCTCAGATGATCCACTTCTGGCTTGATTATTGAGTAGATTTTCTTGCCACTTTCTGTAAGTTCAATTTGGTAGGCACGCTTGTCAGTTTCGTGAGGTATTCTGACTATCCATTTCTTCTTACTTAGTACATCAAGTATCCTTGATATTGTAGGAGCATTTTTAAAGCTTTTGTCAGCAAGATCTTTTTGTAACATACTGTGATTAGAGTGAAGTATATCTATGACAACCCATTGCTCAGGAGTTAACTCTATTCCCAAGTCCTTAAATGTCTTATGGAATTTTAGCTTTATTACTCGAGTTGTTCTTTCGAGCAGGTAACCTACAGGTCTTGAATTTTCATTTGTTGACATATCAGCTATTTAGACTTTGCTAAGATATCCTTTAATTTTTACCTCAAAAATTCTCTTTGTTAATTTTGGTATAAGTAGATAATAATCATGAGTCAGATTAACGTTCCATAGTGATATATGCTGTAACTTTAGGGCTCTCAAATTGTATATTTTTCAACATCAAATAAGATTAACATCAATGAACCAAGTTTTTATCTGTTCAGCAACTCGAACACCAATGGGAAGTTTCGGTGGAACTCTCTCAAGTATCTCAGCAACTGAGCTAGGAGCTACTGCGATAAGAGGAGCACTCACTTCAGCAGGGTTAGATCCACTTCATGTAAATGAAGTCTTTATGGGAAATGTTTGCTCCGCTAATCTTGGACAAGCACCAGCCAAGCAAGCAGCATTATCAGCAGGTCTTGCTAATACTATTCCATGCACTACTATCAATAAAGTATGCTCTTCTGGTATGAAGTCCATAATGTTTGGAGCACAAAGCATTATGCTTGGTATGAATGATGTTGTTGTTGCTGGTGGGATGGAGAACATGTCATCTATTCCTTTCTATTTAGAAAAAGCGAGATGGGGATATAAGTACGGGCATAGCACTTTAGTAGATGGATTGCAAAAAGATGGGCTGCAAGACGCTTATGATGGACAAGCAATGGGAACTTGCGCTGATGCAACAGCAAAGAAATTTAATATCTCAAGAGAAGAGCAAGATGCCTATGCAATCAACTCATATAAAAGGGTAGCATCAGCTACAGAGAATGGTAAATTTGGTAATGAAATCACACCAGTCGCTGTGCCGCAAAGAAAGGGTGATCCAATCATGGTGTCAGAAGATGAGGAGTATAAAAAAGTGAAGTTTGAAAAAATACCAAACCTTCGTCCTGCTTTTACCAAAGATGGTACTAGCACGGCAGCTAATGCATCTACAATTAATGATGGAGCTTCAGCCATGATCCTTGCAAGTGAAGAAGCAGTAAAAAAATATAATCTTAATCCAATAGCTCGGATTGTTTCATTTGCGGATGCCTCACATGAACCACAATGGTTTACTACTGCACCAACTAAAGCTGCGCCAATAGCTTTGAAGAGAGCTGGTCTTGGAATCCAAGATATTGATTATGTTGAAGTTAATGAAGCATTTTCTGTTGTAGCTATGGCGTTTAACCAAGTACTTGAGATTGATTCCAATATCTCAAATGTCTATGGTGGAGCTGTGGCACTTGGTCATCCTCTTGGTGCTTCAGGTGCTAGGATTGTAACAACACTCTGCAATGTACTAGGTACAGAAGAAGGGAAGTACGGCCTTGCTGCTATTTGTAATGGAGGTGGAGGCGCATCAGCAATGGTCCTTGAATCATTGAAGTCCTAATGTCCATCAATTGATATTTTATTATCCAAATAATCAAAACCATCCAATGAATAAAATAGTAAAATCAGCTGAAGAGGCACTTCAAGGTATCAAAGATAGTATGACAGTGATGCTTGGAGGTTTTGGTCTGTGTGGGATACCTGAGAACAGTATTACTGAGCTTGTCAAGCAAAACGTAAAAGATCTAACCTGTATCTCTAACAATGCTGGAGTTGATGATTTTGGTTTGGGATTGCTCTTGCAAAAGAAACAAATCAAGAAAATGATCTCTTCATATGTTGGAGAGAATGCTGAATTTGAAAGGCAAATGCTAAGCGGCGAACTTGAAGTAGATTTAATTCCTCAGGGATCATTAGCAGCAAGATGCTATGCAGGCGGTGCCGGGATTCCAGCATTTTTCACACCTGCAGGTCATGGAACTGAAGTCGCTGAAGGCAAGGAAGTAAGAGAGTTCGATGGTAAGCCTCATATCTTGGAGCATGCACTCAAGGCTGACTTTGCAATTGTCAAGGCTTGGAAGGGTGATAGACATGGTAACCTCATTTATAAAGGTACTGCTCGAAATTTCAATCCAGTAATGGCTATGGCAGGAAAAATAACAGTGGCTGAAGTTGAAATTTTAGTAGAGCCAGGTGATTTGGATCCCAATGCTATCCACACTCCAGGAATCTTCATCCAGCGAATATTTCAAGGAACCGATTATGAAAAGAGAATTGAACAATTGACAACAACTCCAAGAGAAGCTTAATTGTTCTTTTGTAAATACTGATATTACTAATAAGACAAAGACACCATGTTAGATAGAAACGGAATAGCACAAAGAATAGCACAAGAACTTCAGGATGGATGGTATGTCAATCTTGGTATTGGGATACCAACTCTAATCGCCAACCACGTGCCTAAGGGACTTTCAGTTGAGTTTCAATCAGAGAATGGAATACTAGGGATGGGTCCATTTCCCTACGAGGGAGAAGAAGATGCAGATCTTATCAATGCTGGCAAGCAAACAATTACTGCAATGCGAGGTGCTGCTATCTTTGATTCGGCTACTAGCTTTGCTATGATTAGAGGTGGACACATACAGCTCACAGTGTTGGGTGCTATGCAAGTCTCACAGTCTGGAGATATTGCCAATTGGAAGATACCAGGCAAGATGGTCAAAGGGATGGGCGGCGCTATGGACTTGGTTGCTTCCTCTGATAATATCATAGTCGCCATGACTCACACTAATCGTAAAGGCCAATCCAAACTGCTCTCCGAATGTAACTTACCACTTACTGGAGTAGCATGTGTCAAGAAAATAGTTACAAATTTGGCAGTTATCGAAATACGAGATAGCAAGTTTCATTTACTAGAAACAGCACCAGGCGTTACAGTTGATCAAGTCAAAGCTGCTACTGAAGGTGAATTGATCGTAAGTAGTAATGTTGAAGAAATGGTGTTATAGTTTAAAGTACTCAGATTACGAGACTCAATCTTTCAGTCGTAGGATTAGAATCATTTTATATGATGATGCTTAGTGGGTTCTCAGCTCATTTCCTACAAATATTGTTAAAAATAAATAAGTCTAAAAAAAATCAGATATCTCATAGGGGTACCTTATAGTGGTTGTGTCTATACAATGTTGTAATCAGCGATTTTCCTATCTGAACTTTTACACAGTCGATACTATACAGCCAATCATACCCCTAATTAATGGGTTAGAAAGGCTTTCGACACCTAAATCATCTAGACAATTCCTAACTGTAGCCAATGTTTTGGTCTGCTGCTTTTTTGTTTTTTGACAATCTTTCTGTTTTGTAGCAAACATTTCAACGAGTAAGTAATCTCAGATTTGTTTGAAACATCACTATTGTTGAAAATATAAATTGTTATTGATAATTACAGTTGCACAAAAAGATAAAGACATCTTATTATGTAACTCTACTAAATCATGCTAAGCAGGTATAAGATTTGGACTGTGGGCAAGAGAATCGAAATTAAAGCTCAATTTCAATTTGATGTCAACTTTATAAGATGAACAATTTTTTTGTTAGATATAATTTTAAATGAATTATAAAACCATTATTTTTTTAAACATAAATTTCAAAATGAGAAAGTTATACACTGATTTGAGAGGAAGGAGTTTCCATCTAATATTAATGTTACTCACAATGTGTTCAATTCAATTATCAAGTCAAGTAGATGCCGATTATGATTTCAGCGGTGAACTTCGATTTAAAAGAGAAATGGTAAGTGATAAATTTGACCAATTTTCAATTGAAACGGATAAGCAGGTAGTAATACTAAGAAACGATCGACTAGAGTTTTTTCAGAAAGGCTTAGATTTCGATGATTCGTACTTTTATATGCTTCCATTCAAAAAAGGAGGATCAACAATAGAAGGGGTCAGTCTCATAGAAGAGAAGACTATTCTTAATAAGAATGCTGCGATGGCCGAAGTTTTGGGAGATCCTAACATAAGTTACGAATATTATGATAGTGTAAGATATATTGGGAACAATGGTCAAGAATATCTAGTAGAAATAATTGGGGATAACATCACTATATCTTCAACAGATTCAACATTTTCATATAATGAAAACAACTGGCGCTTCATTACAACCTATACACAGCTAGAAAAGGGTGTGATATATAATGAGAGAGGCGGCGAGTCAACTAAAATATCAAAACCTTCAGCCAACAGGTCGAATGGTCAAGTTATCAATTTATCTTTTCAAGTCAAATAATACAACCTTAAAAAATGAAACATAATTCAACAACAAAACAGGTTTTAGAATGCATGACTTTAGTCATGTGTTTTCTTATGTTTAGTAATACGGTTGCAATTTCGCAAACGGGTTACTACTCATGTACTTGTGCTTCTCCTCTTGTTTCTTACAATAGTGGGAATTATCAAGGATATTGTCTTGAAATCAATCAGTCTGCTGATGCAGGACCAGGCACAAGAGATGCAAGTCCTGATGAGATCACAGCAAATGCTGCAGCATCCATGAATGGAGAATCAGCTTATGGAGTATCAAGTACTCAAAATGCTGTTTGGCACTTTACTGATGGTTATAATCCCTCTTCAGGTGATGATGCATGGATAATTATTAACAATGTTAATAACGGAACATACCCGACTATGGATAGTTGGGAATGGGACCCAACTGATAGTGGAAACCAGTCATATATGACTCGAGAGCCATTCATGGCAGATCCTCCTTTCGTATATGATTGTGATGATAGAGTTATTATAGAGACGTATGGTGATTCAGATGCGGGAAATTTTTCTTCTGTAAGTATACCGAACTCAGGCAGTGTTTTCGAAGCTGCTGTTGAAGTTGTTTATAAGGGATGTGATCCTGGAGGATCTGTGATTGCTAACGTAAATGGATCAAATGAGACCTTAACTAAAGTTCAGCTTTCAGGTGGAAGTTCAGGAGTATATGTTTACAGAAAGATATTTAATAGTTCTGTATCTAGTGCTTCCCACAACTCAAATACAAATGGGTGTGGAGCTGGTAATTTTCAGTCTTTAATAGTTTTTGCACACAGAGAAGTGAATTATGATTCTGCCACTGCGGGAGTATATACTGCGATATCTGGCTATTGTGATGTTCAGACATTTACAATACCGTTGTTAGCCGATGGTGCTCCAAGAGATGTAGTAGTTACCTTTCCAGTTTCAGAATGGACAAATGATGGACGTCATATGGAGCTTACTCTGACAGCAGGAGGAGTTACAGTTGTTGAGAATTATACTGGCTTTGCAAATGTCGGATGTTGTCTACAGCTTTTCGAGGTTACGATACCAAATGTACCAGGAAATGCCACACAAGTGGATATTACAATGGATACGACACCCTCGTCAAATCCAACTGGTAGCAGTTGTGGACAATCGTATGTAATAGCAGGAGTAATATCAGCAAATACAGAATGTAATACTGATCCACCAGGACCACCAGATGGACCTATTTATACATGTGAGGATGGAGTGACATTAGATACATACGCTGGTGGATGTTCAGGAAACAGTACATCGGTAACGATTCCAAATTCTGGCAATGTCTATCAGACAGTAGTTGAGATAACATATAAGAGTTGTGATCCAGGCAATGTTGTATATGCAACAGCTGGCGGATCAACAATAACACTTGCAGAAGTGCCATTGACGGGTACATCTTCAAGTGTAAATGTATTTAGAGCTGTAATTCCAAATGGAGTCAGTTCAGTATCACATACTTCGGATTGTGGAGGATGTGGACCTAATTCAGGACTACAGTCAGTTGTGGTTTATGCCTATAGGAATGTAGACACAGGAAGTGCTTTCTCTACTGTTGAGACAGAGTTAAGTGGTTATTGTGATGTTCAGACATTCAATATTCCCATTCCAACAGATGTAGCTGATAGAGAAGTGAAAGTTGTATTACCTATCTCTGAAATGACTTCAGATGGTAGGTATTTGACAGTTATGGCTAGTCCTAGTAATGACCCAACAATGGGATCGACAACGATCTATGGACCAGGAGCTGGCCAAGCATGTTGTGTTAATCTAGTTGAAGTTGTAATTCCAGATGTACCAGCAAACTCTACGAGTATAGTAGTTACAGTAAAAACAGATGGGGCAAATGCTCCTGCAGGCTATAGTAATCCACTCGGTAATGGTTGTGGACAATCTTATGTCATAGCAGGTACAGTGTATGCAGATATTGAGTGTATCAATTGTACGGACCCAATAGTGGTTGATGATTCTTATGAGACATGTCAAGGAGAAGCAATTGTTGGAGTTGATGTTACTGATAATGATAGTAACTTATCTAATGCAAATATAATTTTGACTGGTACACCACCAGCAGCAGCTGGCGGATCTAGTAGCATAAGTATGAATCTTCAAGGTGTATTGAATTATACACCTCCAGCTAACTATTCTGGAAGTTTCACAGTAACATATGAAGTTTGTAATGAAGGTTTAGCTTGTTGTACAGAAGGAGATATTCAAATAACAGTACATCAAAATCCTACTGTGAATGCTGGTGCAGATCAAAGTATTTGTATTGGTGATGCAGTAACACTTACAGCCGTTGTATCTGGTGGGACACCAGGTTACATTTATGACTGGAATCAAGGTCTTGGTAAAGGAGCTACAAGGACATTCTCACCAACAACGACACAAAATTATACGATAACAGTTACTGACAGTGAAGGATGTACAGGTACAGATGTTGTAAAAGTAACAGTGAATCCACTTCCTGTTGCTGGCATTAATGCAAGTGAGACATTATTGACATGCGATAATTTAGATGCTAGATTAGCAGCTATACCAGCTACGACTGGATTTCTATATGATTGGTCAGGGCCAAATAATTATTCATCTTCCCAAAGAGTAATACTACCTACTGATCCTGGAACTTATACAGTAACAGTTACAGATAACAATGGATGTACAGATACAGCATCATCAGTAGTTACTCAAGATGTTGAAGTGCCAAATGCAACAGCAACAAATAATGGACCACTTACGTGTGATATGACAACTGTTACACTCACGGCAGGGCCAAATGGTTTAACATATTCATGGTCAGGACCAGGTGGATTTAGTTCAACATCAAGAACTCCAACTGTAACTTCTGCAGGAACATATACAGTAACAGTAACAGATCCATCAAATGGATGTACAGATACAGCAACGACTACAGTTGCAGAAGATATAGCAGTTCCAAATGCATTTGCTGATAATATAGGAGGACCATTAACTTGTGTTGATAATGCTGTAACGATTAGAGCATTTCCATTAAATACAGATTTTTCATATGCATGGAGTGGACCTAGCGGTTACACTTCTTCAAATAGAACAAATGAAATCTCAACACCAGGAACCTATACAGTAATAATAACAGATACAACAAACGGATGTACGGCTACGGCTACGACAACTGTTATTCAAGATATTGAAGTGCCAGATGCATCTGCGGATAATATAGGCGGACCTCTGACATGTGTTGACAATAGTGTTCAAATTAGAGCATTTCCATCAACAGCAGGCAATACTTTTGCATGGACAGGGCCAGGTGGATTTACATCTGCAACTAGGACAAATGATGTTTCTACACCTGGAGTCTATACAGTAGTATTAACAGATACATCTAGTGGCTGTACTGCATCAGCTTCAACAACAGTACTTCAAGATATCGAAGTACCAAATGCAAACGCTGGTAGCGATCAAGTAATCTGTGAAGGAGATGATGCTGTTTTGACTGCCACTGGCGGAGGGACATATTTATGGAATACAGGTGAGACTACAGC
>Ga0114956_1002990_pt1 | contig 13156 bp, 11 predicted proteins | sample MaitaG_FD_87304 | JGI IMG/M metagenome (GOLD analysis project Ga0114956, IMG submission 87304) | Marine algal microbial communities from Maine, USA - Maine_Asex2 metaG | ecosystem: Host-associated > Algae > Red algae > Unclassified | place: Maine, USA | collected 2015-01-05 | reverse complement strand
CAGGTGAGCGACTACGTCGGGCGATCTCCGGCACGATCAGCGATCTCGTAGTTGGCTCGTCGAGCCCGCCACCGCTCGAACATGACCCCGACGACCCTGGCCTGTTACCGCTCGATTCGCCGGTTCGCACGGTGCACGCTGATCCTGCCATGTTCATCGGCGGTGTGCGTTCGCTCGTCTTTCAGACGCTGCACCCCGTCGCGGTCTACGCGGTCGCGCAACACTCGGCCTATGAGCGCGACCCGCTGGGTCGATTGCAGCGAACCGCGTACTTCCTCGGTGCGACCGTGTTCGGAAGCGGCACCGATGCCGAAAAGGCCATCGAGCGGGTCAAGAAGATCCACAGCAGAGTCAAGGGTCAAATGCCCGACGGATCGCTCTATCGAGCCGATGACCCACACCTGCTCGGCTGGGTGCACGCCACCGAAGTCGACAGCTTTTTGCGGGCCTATCAAACCTATGGGCCAACGCGACTCACGGGTGACCAGGCTGACCGCTACGTCGCCGACATGGCGATCGTCGGCGAGGCGCTGGGTGCCGATGAACTGCCCTACTCGCGCTCGGAACTGGCGGCGGTTCTCGACATGTACCAAGCCGAGGCTCGGCCGACGACCGAGTGCCGCGACGCGACCCGCTTCTTGTTTGCGCCGCAACTGCCGATCACCGTGCTGCCGTTTTATGGTCTGATCTTCAGCGCCGCCGTCGGTTCGCTGCCCGCATGGGCTCGATCGATGCTGTTGCTTCCGGTTGCACCGGGCATCGACCCGCTCGTGTTGCGCCCGGCCGCCCGCACCCTTACCCATGTGTTGCGTTGGGCCAGCCCCGACTACCGTTCCGATGCATGAAGGTCTCGCAACTCTCCGGGTTCTTTGGCGCTGAGGTCTCGGGCGTTGATCTCGCGACCGAGCTTGATGACAGCACCGCCACCGAGATTCGCGCCGCATTTAACGAACACCACGTGCTCGTGTTTCGCGATCAACAACTCGACGCCGAAGCGCAGATGGCGTTCGGGCGACGCTTCGGTGAGCTCGACACCCACCCGTTCGTCAACTCGAACCCCGACCACGAATTCGTGCTCGACGTGATCACCGAACCCGACGACCACATCAACTTCGGCGGGGGGTGGCACTCAGATCTGACATTTCTCGAAGCGCCAGATCTCGGGTCGATCTTGTACGCCGTCGAAGTCCCCGACGCCGGCGGCGACACGTTGTTCGCTGACCAGCACGCCGCATACGACGCTCTCAGCGACACCATGAAGTCGATGCTCGATGGGCTGACCGCCGTGCACAGCGCTCGTCGCCAGTACGCCGAAGGCGGACTGTCAAAGCAATCGAAATCAATGGCAACCCACAGCACTGACCTGGCGTTTGGCGAAACCGAGCACCCGGTTGTTCGAACCCACCCTGAGAACGGTCGTAAGTGCCTGTTCGTCAACGGCGCCTTCACCGAACGCATTCGGGGCCTGCGGCGCAACGAGTCAGACGCGTTGCTGCGCTTGCTCTACGAGCACGCCAGCAACGAGACGTTTACGTGTCGGGTCAAGTGGCAACCAGGCACGCTGACGATGTGGGACAACCGCAGCGTGCAGCACTTCGCGCTGCACGACTACCGAGGCCAGCGCCGCCACATGCGTCGCATCACCGTCAAAGGCGACCGGCCGCGTTAGCTATCGCCGAGTCACACGGGGTCAAGTACGCCGGCGTCTTCGGCACGCGAGATGATCTCGAGGCCGAGTACCGAGAACGCGAAGTACACGACAGCGCCCGCCACCACGGCCCAACCCCAGTTGTGGCCAAACAGCCCAGCGATCAGGCCGAGTAGCCCGACGAGGGGCGCCGCAAGGCCGCTGAAGCCAAAGCCGATCTTGACGAACGCCGCAATGACCTGAGACCGGCGGAACAGCCCAGTCGACCATGTCAGCGTCGACGCGATCGTGAGCGCAACAGCGATCCAGCCCATGGTGCCGATCCACTTGTTGACCAGCGCAAACGCAGTCGAGCCGACCAGCATCATGATCGCCAACACGTTGAGGTCACCAGCAGCAGCTTCGCGAAGCTGCTCGTCGCTCAGTTCGGTCACCACCGCAACTTAGGGCCTCAGCTCTGCTTTGTGACAGATCGCGGTTTGAGTTGCAATCCAACTGTGCGCTACCGGCAATCGGGTCTTCATACGTACGTGGAATCATCAGCGCCCATGACGGCCTTCCGCAGGATTCTCGCAGTGCTAGCAGTCGTGGCGTGCTTTGCGACCGGGTGCAGCAGTAGCAGCGCAGGTAACGCTGCCGATAGAGCCGGCAATAGCGCTTCCGCAGAACCATCGGCGACCGCAATCGAGCAGAGTTCGGTCGAGCAGAGTTCGGTCCACGCGCCCGACCCGACGCCAACCGTCGGCGGCGAGCCCACGGCCCAGCCGCTACCGGCCATGTCGGTCGAGAGTCCCGACGGCAGGGTGGTGGTTCCGGGTGCACCGCTCGGCACCTTTGTGGTCGCCAAGCCCGAGGCTGGTCTCGAGTGGGCGGTCCCGCTCGGCCGCGAACGCGAGCTGGCGCCGCTCGCGATCCCGGTGCACGACATGCCCGGCGGACCACCGCGCATGCTGGTCGACCGCAATGCGATTGACGGGCTCGACGCACTGCTTCCGCTATTGAACTCTGCGACGACCCCCCTCGTGTTGCGGGTTATCGCCGGCGGGCCCGACGACGAGTACATCTCGGTGCAGGCGCCCACGCGCCCCCACGACCAGTTCATCTGGGTGCAATCGTCGTTTTTCGATTTTGGTTTCACCGACAAGCGCATAGAGATCAATCTCGCCGGTGCGGGTCAGCTGAGTGTCTTTGATGGCGACGACGAGATCTTTGTAACCGGCATCGTGCAGGGCCGTGACTCTCGGCCGACCCCCGTGCACCAGACCTATCTGCAGTCGGGTATCGGGGCGCGGCTCGGCCCTGCCTATGGCTCCAAGGTGCTCTCGATGGCGAGTTGGAGCGAGGTGATAGGCACGTTCGGCGTCGGCGATACGCCGAAGAACTACCTGCACGGCACCAACACACCCGAGTTGATGGGCCAGCGGGTCAGCTCTGGCGAAGTCCGGTTAACGAACGACGCCATCGACGAGCTGATCACCCTGGTGGGTCCGGGTACGCCGATTACGATCTTTGACAGTTCGGGTACCCGCCGTGGTCGTGACTCGGTGCTCGATACTGCACCGAAGCTGGCCGCGACGATGCCGTTCGACGCGCCGATCGAGGTGAGCCGCGCAGTCGGCGACCGCCACGCGCAACTCTGGCAGCATTGCGGTGCAGCAGAACTTGTGTGCCGCAATCCAACCTCTGGCGGATCCTTGTTCGCAGTGGCCCTCGACCTAGAGCGGGTCAGCCAGATTCCGGTCTACGACGCACCGGGCGGCGGGCCGCAGCGAACGCTGCTCGATGTCAATGCGGTTGACGGCGTATCCACGCCGAGCCCACTGTTCGCCACGACCCCGTTCGACCAACCACTGGTGCTTCCGGTCGTGCAGGGCGGGCCCGAGAGCGACTGGTTGTTGGTGCGCGTGCCGGTGCGACCCAACGGCTCGACAGGGTGGGTACGAGCCAGCGACTTTCGCGTCGAGTCGACCTCGGTGCGCATCGAGGTCGATGTGAGGGGCACGGCCGTCAGCGAGGCCGGCGAGCTTGTGGTGTACCGAGACGACGAGGAACTGTTGCGGGCGCCAGTGGCATCGGGCCGAGACAGCCGACCAAGCCCACTCGGCAACGGGTGGGTGCACCAGATCGTCGACGGCGCTTCAGTCGCACCGGCCTATGGCCCGTGGATCGTTGACTTTGGGATGCACAGTGAAGCGCTCGGCACCTTCGGCGGCGGCGGGGCGCCGCGCATGGCCGCGCATGGCACCAATCAACCCGAGACGATCGGACTGCGAGTATCGAGCGGAGCGGTCCGACTCGAGAACTCGGTGCTCGAACAGCTTGCGGGTATCGAAGGTTTGCTCGGCGCCCCGGTATCTATCCGCGGATCGGGTGGCTCTTCGGTGTCGACGACGCGACCCGCTCAAACAATGACCTGGCTACCCAACGCCGAGCCGCAGATTCCCAGCTTCATCTGAACGTGCACCGCTACAGCGGCGGGTTGGTTACGTAGCGGTCGGCGGCCTCGGTCAGGCTCAAGTCGAGTTGGTTGGCGAGCGACGACAGCCACGCCAAGACGTCGCCGAGTTCGTGGAGCTGCTGCTCGCGGGTGCCCTTGCGCACGGCTTGCGCGAGTTCACCGACCTCTTCGGCCAGCCAAGCCACCGTCGACGGCATGCCGCGTTCGCGATCTTGCTCGCCGTAGAGCGTTTCCATTAGTTGTTGAAAGTCCGCAATCTGCACGGACCCGACGCTAGCGCTGAGCGATCAGCTCGGCGATCTGCACGGTGTTGAGCGCCGCGCCCTTGCGCAGGTTGTCGCTCGACACGAACAACGCCAACGAGTTCGGCGCCGACGGGTCGTTGCGGATGCGACCAACGATCGTCGGGTCGATGCCGGCGGCCTTGAGCGGGCTCGGCACGGCGTCCATGATGACGCCCTCGGCCTCGGCCAAGATCTTGGTTGCGGTCTCAGGGGTGATCTCGTTCGCGAACTGGGCATTGATGGTCAGCGAGTGGCCGGTGAACACCGGGACTCGCACGCAGTGTGCGCTGACTTCGAGCTCGGGGATCTCGAGAATCTTGCGGCTCTCGTTGCGCAGCTTCTGCTCTTCGTCAGTCTCGAGACTGCCATCGTCGACGATCGAACCACAGACCGGCACAACGTTGCAGGCCAGGGTCGTGGCAAAATTGTCGCCTTCGGGGAAGTCAACTGATGAGCCGTCGTAGGTCAGCGATCGGCTCTCGTCGCCGGCAACTGCGAGCTGGCTTGCGAGCTCGTCAACACCGGACAAACCGGCGCCGCTGGCTGCTTGATAGCTGCTGGCGATCAGACGCACGAGGCCAGCCTCGGCATGCAGCGGCTTGAGTACCGGCATGGCGGCCATCGTGGTGCAGTTCGGGTTGGCGACAATGCCCTTGGGGATGTCGGCGAGCGCGTGCGGGTTTACTTCGCTGACGACGAGTGGCACGTCGGGGTCACGACGCCAGGCCGAGCTGTTGTCGATGACAATGGCGCCCGCCGCTGCGACCTTAGGGGCCAGTTCTTTAGATGTGCTTCCGCCAGCCGAGAACAACACGATGTCGAGACCCGTGTAGTCGGCGGTGCTGGCGTCTTCGATAGTGACCTTGGTGCCCTGCCAATCGATGGCCTTGCCCGCCGACCGAGCGGAGGCAAAGAGGCGAAGCTCGTCGGCGGGAAACGCCCGCTCGGCGAGGATGTCCAGCATGACGCCACCGACCTGGCCGGTCGCGCCCACAATTCCAATACGCATGGCAAAAAGCGTACCGCGGCCCGCTTCCGGGACCTTCCGAGTTTCCGCCGCACCGCATTTGGCTGCCTACTACGCAGACAACTGCACTCTCAGCAGCCACAGGCCGGGGCGGCGGTGATGGTGCCCGCTTGGGCTAGGTGACGGGGCTGTCGAGCTCGAAGGCTTCGTGCAGCACGCCTACGCCGCGTTCGCACTGATCGGCATCGACGACGGCGCTGATGCGAATACCCGAGGTCGACAGCATCTGTATGTTGATGCCGGCATGGGCCAGCGTCTCAAACATTTCGGCTGCGACACCCGGATTGCTCTTCATACCTGCGCCGATGATGCTGACCTTGCCGATCTGGTCATCGCTGCTGACCTCGCCGACACCCAGGTCGGTTGCGACCGTGACCGCCGTGGTGAGTTCGCTCATCGGCACGGTGAACGAAATGTCAGTGGCGCCCTCAGAGCTGACGTTCTGCACAATCATGTCGACGTTGACGTCGACGTCGGCCAGGGCGCGGAACACCCGCGCCGCGATGCCGGGTTCGTCGGGCACTCGTGCGATCGTGATCTTGGCTTCGCTCGTGTCGTGCACCACAGCGGTGACGATGGCTCGTTCCATCATTGACTCCTCGTCGTTGACCCAGGTGCCCTGCTCCCAGGTGAAGGCTGAACGGATATGTAGTGCGACGCCGTGGCGGTGGGCATATTCGACCGATCGCATCGCAGGCTTCGGGCAACCACACGCGGTCATCTCGAGCAACTCATCGAACGAAACATGCGCCATCTTGCGGGCTTTGTCGACGACTCGGGGGTCGGTTGTGAACACGCCCGACACGTCGGTGTAGAGCTCGCACGCATCGGCTTCGAGCCGGTGAGCCAGCGCAACTGCGGTGGTGTCGCTGCCACCTCGGCCGAGGAAGGTGACCTCTCGGTCGGTTGATACGCCCTGCGAACCAGCGACCACCGGCACCATGCCAGCGGCGAGTGACTCGACGATGCGGTCAGCCTTGACCTCGACGATGCGAGCGTTTCGATGCGTGCTGTCAGTGATGAATCCGGCTTGGCTTCCGGTGAACGACTCAGAGGCAACACCTACGTCGTTCAGCGCCATGGCGACCAGGGCGACCGATTTGCGTTCGCCGGCCGTGACCAGCATGTCCATTTCGCGACCGGGCGGATTTTCGGCGACGGCCGCAGCAAGGCGCAGAAGATCATCGGTTTCTTTGCCCATGGCGCTCACCACGAGCACGACCTGATCGCCTCGACCAACGGTGCGCCGGACATGGTCGGCAACCTCTGCGATTCGGTCAGGCGACGCGACCGAAGTGCCGCCGAACTTCTGAACGTACAAAGCCACGCCAAGACGCTATCGCCCGAGCGAGCTCGCTACGTTGAGATTATGGACGGCCCGAGCACGGCGACCTACGCGCAGCGCTCGAATCGGTCGAAACCTTTCATCAGCACATCTGCCCGATCTGCCCGATCTGCCGGATCTGCCGGATCTGCCGGATCTGCCGGATCTGCCGGATCTGGTTGTCGTGATGGATGACTTCATCGACGATTCCCTCGCGACCACGAGCTTTCGGGGCTGTGGCGACGCGAAGCGAGGCGATATTGACATAGGCCGACAGACCTAGACGGGTGAGCGAGAGAACTCGCTAAATTGACGCACCATGGGAACCGACAAACGTGCTCGCCAGAAAGCCAACCGCCAGAAGCGCTTGGAAGAACTCGAAGTCGAGCAAAAGACTGAGTCCCGCGAGCAATCGACCAAACGCATCGGCAAGTGGGTGGTGATCGCTGCAGTCCTGATCGGCCTCATCGTGCTGTTTGGCATCCTCCGCGGAGGCGGCGACGATGACAACGCGTCGGGCTCGATCGAATTCGCTCCAACGCCGTTGCCTGAGAATGCCGAAGCGGCCGAAGCCGAAGCCGCTCCGCTCGCCGACGCCGTGCCAGATGACTTCGTGCCATTCGCCGGCGAGGGCGCGCTGGCATCAGTGCTGCCGACAGCTCGCGCTAACGCCTACGACGAAGCACCCCCAATGACCATCGACCCGGCCAACGACTACGTTGCCGTCATGCGTACCGATGCTGGCACGATCCGTCTCGAGTTGTTTGCTGATTCGGCCCCCATCACCGTCAACAATTTTGTCAACCTCGCACGCGACGGATTCTACGACGGCGTCGGCTTCCACCGCGTGCTCGAGGGCTTCATGGCCCAAGGCGGCGACCCCACCGGTTCGGGAACCGGCGGGCCGGGTTACCAATTCGTCGACGAGTTTGATCCCGCTCTGCGCTTCGATCGACCCGGCTTGTTCGCAATGGCGAATGCGGGCGCTGGCACCAACGGCAGTCAGTTCTTTATCACGTTCGCCGAGACCCCGAACCTGAACGACCGTCACACGATCTTTGGTCAGCTAGCGAATCCCGAAGATCCCGCGCTCGCCAACATCACGCTGCGCGACCCCAACTCGTCTGACGCCGACAGCATCACTCCAACGATCATCGAGTCAATCCAAATCGTTGAGGTCGGTTAGCCGTCGCTCAGAAATTGGGCGTTGGGCGAGCCAGGCCAATCACGAGTTCGACGGTGGCCTCGGCGGTGGCTACCTCGATGCGATCGACCGCTATAGGTGACAACCCGTGGTGCCACATCGCCATCGTCGGATCTTCGAAGTGAGTCGGCTCGCGCTGCCACACCTTTCGCCGAATGGCGCCGGGCGAAATAAAGCCGAGCCGTTCACCGGTAGCACTCTTAAGGTGATGGTCGATCGGGCCGACGACGAGCAGCGGCTGCCTGGTTGACGAAGATTCGCTCGCAAGATCAGCACCGACACCGCACGCCTCAGCGACGAGTTGCCATCCTGGGACCACGACAACTCGGTGGTCGCCCAGATCGGCGACTAGGCGAGCGACACTGTCCCTGACCGCGTCGGTGATATCAACAGCATGGAGCAAATCTGCAGCGCTGGCCATTGCGCTGACCCTACTTGCGTCACCCAGATGGCAAGCTCGTAAGGCTAATGAACGCGCAGTTCCCTACACCCTTGCCACCGACCGAGTGGCAGTTTCCGCCGGCCACCTCAGCCGACGAACATGGCTTCGTCGGCGCAGGCGCCGACCTCGAACCGTCAACGCTCATTCACGCCTACAGCAACGCCATCTTCCCAATGCCGCTCGACCCAGATACCGGCCCCAGCGAAGACGGAGAAGACGTCGAGCCGCTGATCGGCTGGTGGTCACCTCCTGAACGCGGCATTCTGCGTTTCGAAGATTTGCATGTGTCTCGAAGCCTGAGACGGTCGTGTCGCCGATTCGATGTGACCCACAATGTCGACTTCGCCGGCGTGATCGATGGTTGCGCTGACCCGACGCGCCCCGGCGGCTGGATCAGCCCCGCTATCAGATCTGCCTATGTGCGACTCCACAAGCTCGGCTGGGCTCACAGCATCGAGGTCTGGGAAGACGGTGCGCTCGTCGGCGGGCTCTATGGCGTGCAGATCGCGGGTCTCTTCGCTGGCGAGTCGATGTTTCGTCGGGTCACCGATGCGTCCAAGGCCGCCGTCATCGCGATGGTCGCCGCAGTCGAGTCGATCGGCGGCTCCCTGATCGACGTGCAATGGCGCACCGAACATTTGGCGACGCTCGGCGTTTCTGCTGTCACGCAGCGCAACTACCTCAGACTGCTGCATAACGCACTAACCTCAGCCACGCCATCATTGGGGACCATCAGTGACCCACAGTGGCTGTCCAAATCACAGCGATGGCTTGAACTGACGGCGTGACGGCCGAAAGGCTCAGAGCACCGTTGGCGTGAAGTACGAAGAGAGACGATGTCGACTAGCCACGAAACCCCAGGCGCCCTGTCAATTCTTGGCATGTTCGCGGCCACACTGGCAATAGTCGCGGTGGCTGCCGCGATCATTGGCATGGTTCGCGACATCAGCTCGCTCGGCCTCATCGCCGCCATCATTGCCGCCATCCTGGCGGCCGCCGTTGTTTGGCTACAAAGCCAAAACACCGAACTCACGCGTCGCCTCGGCACAGCCAGCGCTCGCCGCTCAACTGACCAAACTGACGACGCTCCTACATCCGACGAACCCAACGCTGACGACGTCGCTCGTCGCATCTCGGGCGAAACAGAGAGCTCAGCTTCGCCACCAGCTGGCGCGGCAGCTGCCGCTGCGGGTGGCATCATCCGCACACCTGCGGGCGACCTTGAGGGGCTCGATCTGGGCGACACCTCAGATCTCGCAGATGTCGAAACTGGCTTGCTCGGCGAGCGCTATTTCGTTGTCACTCTCGAAGCCCGGGTCTCAGCGGCCCGTCGCCACCTGCGCCCGCTAGCCCTTGTCCTGATCGATGCAGTCACCGAGGTATCTCAAGACGCCAGCCCCATCGATGCCAACCTCGCGGCCGACGTCATTCGAGAAACGCTGCGCGACGCCGACACGTTGTGTCGCATGCAATCGGGCCGCTTCGCGATCCTTCTCGAAGACACGCCCGAGAATGGCGCAATCTGGACCGTCGAACGTATTCGTCGCCGGCTCTCTGAACAGCTCGAAGACGCCACCGTGTGGGCCGGCATTGCCTGCTACCCGGCCAACGGCTTCGACGGCCCCGAGGTTCTCAACCAGGCCCTGATCGCACTCGAACAAGCCCGCGAATGGCGCCAAGACCGCACTGAAATCGCAGACACCTAGTTCTGCAGCAGTTAAAAGTTTGCCGCTCGCCAATCGTTCGGCAGACGACCGCCTGACCACCAGCGATCAGCGTGTCGCCACACGGTGACGGGTACCGGTGCACGCGGTGACGCTGATGGCTTTGGCCACGTCATTTCGACTGCGGCGATGATCGCCGCAACCTCGCTCTCAGAGGGTGACCCGCCTACTTCGATTCGACCCACGAAGTCGCTGGCGCCCGAACCGCCCGAACCGCTCTGTGTTGCCCCAGCCATTAGAGGGGCACGATGCCATGCTTGCGGCGTGGCTGCTCTTCGCGCTTGGTTGCCAGCATCTCAAGACCAGCGATGATCTTGGGCCGCGTGTCGGCGGGGTCGATGACTTCGTCGACGTAGCCCCGCTCAGAAGCGATGTACGGGTTGGCGTACTGGTCGAGGTAGTCGTCGACCAGTTCCTCCTTGCGGTTAGCTCGCTCGGCTTCGTCATCGAACTCGGCAAGTTCACGACGATTGACGATCTCGACCGCACCCTGGGGACCCATCACGGCGAGCTCCGCCGTGGGCCATGCAAACGTGAGATCGCTTCCGACCGCCTTGGAGTCCATCACGACATAGGCACCGCCATAGGCCTTGCGCGTGACTACCGAGATGCGCGGCACCGTGGCCTCGCAGTAGGCGTACAACAACTTGGCGCCGTGGCGAATGATGCCGCCGTACTCCTGGTCGACGCCGGGCAGGAAGCCAGGCACGTCAATAAACGTGATCAGCGGGATACCGAACGCATCGCAGGTGCGCACAAACCGGGCCGCCTTTGACGATGACTCGATATCGAGAACCCCGGCCAACACCATTGGCTGATTGGCGACAATGCCGACGCTACGACCGCCCATGCGAGCGAAGCCGCAAACGATGCTCTTAGCCCAATGCGGGAAATACTCCATGAAGTCGCCGTCATCGACCACGGTCTCGATGACCGAAACCATGTCGTAGGGCAGGTTCGCGGTTTCGGGCATGATCTCGCGCAACTCAGGCGAGGTGCGCTCGGCGGGGTCCTTCGGTTCGAAGAACGGGGCAGACTCGAGATTGTTCGAGGGCAAGAATCCGAGCAGAACCTTGACCGAGTCGAGCACGTCGTGCTCGCTGTCGCTCACAAACGTGGCGACACCCGACTTTGATGAGTGACTACCCGCACCGCCAAGTTCTTCGAGTGTGACCTCTTCGCCCGTCACGGTCTTAACGACGTCGGGGCCCGTGATGAACATGTGTGACGTCTCACGGACCATGAAGATGAAATCGGTCATGGCCGGGCTGTACACCGCGCCACCGGCGCAAGGACCCAAAATCACGCTGAGTTGAGGGATCACACCTGATGCCGCCACGTTGCGACGGAAGATGCCGCCATAGCCGTCGAGCGCCACGACACCCTCTTGAATGCGGGCACCCGCCCCATCGTTGAGACCGATCAGCGGTGCACCAACCGACATGGCGAGATCCATAATCTTGTGGATCTTCTCGGCATGCACCTCGCCGGTCGCACCGCCCATGACGGTGAAGTCCTGGGCGTAGACAAACACTTTGCGACCATCTACGGTGCCCCAGCCGGTGACCACCCCATCGGTGTAAGGCCGGTCGGCCAACCCTGCTTCGTGAGCACGGTGGCGGGCCAACATGTCGACCTCGTTGAACGAGCCTGGATCGAGCAAGTAGTCGATTCGCTCTCGGGCGAGCAGCTTGCCCTTGTCGTGTTGGCGCGTTACCGATCGTTCGCTGCCAGCCTTGACGGCCTGCTCGCGACGCTCATCAAGATCAGCGAGTCGGTCCTGCATAGTTCGATCAGCCATGAGCGACAGAGGATAGAGGAAAGCGCCGCTAGGGTCACAGGCCGCTGAGCCAAGCTGCAAGATTGGGCACCTTGGAAGAGGCATTCGAGGCCGCGACCTGGAGCCAGTTGGGCTTGTACACCAACGGCGCCCGCACACCGGCTCAATCAGCGAAGCGCTCGAGCAGATCGTTCGCTACCTAGTCGACTTGCCTGGCCCAGGCGCGAATCTCACCGAGGTAGAGCTCGGGCTGTTCGAAGGCCGCAAAGTGACCGCCCTTGTCGAGCTCGTTCCAGTACACGATGTTGGTGAACTTGCGGGCCGCCCAACGTTGCGATGGCCGCATGATTTCCTTTGGGAAGATCGATCCACCCATCGGAATCGAGACCTCAGCAGAGCGGGCCTTGCCGAAGCTCTCCCAGTAGATGCGAGCCGACGACGTGCCCGTCGCTGGCAGCCAGTACAACATGATGTTGTCGAGGAGCTCATCTCGCGTGAGCACGTCTTCGGGATGCCCGTCGTGATCGCACCACGACCAGAACTTCTCGACGATCCATGCCGCCTGACCTGCGGGCGAGTCAACGAGTCCATAGCCGACGCTTTGCGGCCGAGTGCTCTGCTGTTTCGAGTAACCGCTGTCCCAGTCCTGATAGTGCTTGAGGCCCGCCAGACCGCTCTTTTCGCGCTCGGTCAGATCGTCCATCGTGGCGGGATCGGGACCGACCCATGGCATGTTCAAGTGGATGCCAGCGCAGTGTTCGGGATCTTGCGCACCAATCGCACCGGTCACCGCCGAGCCCCAGTCGCCGCCTTGAGCCAGGTAGCGGTCATAGCCCAGCGTCGCCATGAGCTCGGCCCACGCATCCGCGATGCGCTCGACCGTCCAACCAGTTTCGGTGGGCTTGTCGCTGAAACCGAAACCCGGAAGCGACGGGGCGATCACATGGAACGCATCGGCAGCGTCACCGCCGTGCGCAACGGGATCGACCAATGGCTCGATCACCTTGTGAAACTCGACGATCGAACCTGGCCAACCGTGCGTGATCAACAGCGGGCGGGCCTCAGGGTGCGGTGACCGCTGGTGAATGAAATGAATGCCGATGCCCTGGATCTCGGTACGGAAGTGGTCAAACCGGTTCAACAACGCTTCGCGGGCTCGCCAGTCGTAGGTGTTCGCCCAGTAGTCGCACAACTCACGCACATACGACAACGGCGTTCCCTGCGACCAGTCTTGGACCGGTTCAGCATCAGGCCAACGCGTGTTG
>Ga0114956_1002987_pt1 | contig 13161 bp, 8 predicted proteins | sample MaitaG_FD_87304 | JGI IMG/M metagenome (GOLD analysis project Ga0114956, IMG submission 87304) | Marine algal microbial communities from Maine, USA - Maine_Asex2 metaG | ecosystem: Host-associated > Algae > Red algae > Unclassified | place: Maine, USA | collected 2015-01-05 | reverse complement strand
GGTGTGGGTCAGGGATATGCGATAGTTATCGAGAAGGTCTAGAAGATGTTACTGGTTAGTATTTTTTTGTTGACAGTTGTCCGAAGAAAACACCTAAAATGGGATGACCTTTAAATTTAAATATCTTCTATGCTTTAATGGCTCATCCAGAGGCAGTCTTGAAAGTCTGTGGCCATATGAAGTAATAGGCCGATTGCGATGATTCTTAGTTTGGGGATAAACAGAAATCCTAAATAGATAAGAATTGCTAAATGAGAATGTAAGGGATGATGTCCAATACTACAGCGATTCGGTACAAATATTTCCTTACAGTGAGAAAAATGGTCAAGTGAAACTAAAGCTAGTCCACCCTCTTCAGGAAACATTTCGGAACAAGAAAAAATATGGTATAAATCTACAAGCATGGTTGCAAGCATTATTAGCCAAACTTTTTGCCAGTCCTTTCTAAAAAAGATCCAAGCAACTAGACCTGGAGCAAAAAGATGGAGCCAATAATGTACGATTAACTGCAATTAAAAAAAATTTATAATTGTAAAATTAAACAGCAATTTCTAATTGGATGATCTCTGCTATTTCTGTATCAGAATCCCAAACCATGATTCCCTCCTCTATGGAGTTCATTTGTCCTTTGAGTATACCTTCTTTGTTCCAAATAGATGATTTTCCTCCACATATAAAATGGCCACAATCGCCAATTCCATTTACCATCAAGACATGCATTGAATGAGATTTAGCTATTTTAGAATATTGATTGGCTACCCTATCCACTCCATTTTCAGATTTGGCTACACTTGCCAGATAGATGGTAGAAAAATTGTCGGAGGCAGCGTTAGAATGTTCTGGCACCAATGATTCATAACAAATGGCTAGTGCTATTTTATGATCATTGATACATAAATAATAAGGATCGGTTCCACCTTCAAAAAATGGACTTTCATCTTTGTATAGATGCTGCTTTGAATATATTTTTCTTTCTCCATTAGGATGAAATAAAAACATACTTATTCGTTCTAAATTTGTACCCCGACTTGGCACTCCAATTCCTATTACCATATTGGAATTCTTGCAGATTGTTTCGAATACATCTAATTGTTTATTATTCAATTCCATTGCCATTTCTTTCGCAAGGTTTGGATCATATCCAAGCAAAGAAAGTTCTGGGAAAAAGATACAATTCACATCTTGTTTTGCCGCTAACTCAATCAATCCTAGATGTTGTTGGATATTGAATTCAACATCTCCGATGACAGAATTTACTTGTGCTAAGGCGATTTTCATCTTCGACTTTGAATAGTTAATAAGCTCATATGAATGAAATTGAAAGTTAGTCTAAATTTGAGACAAATAAAATATTAATCCGAATGTAATTTCCAGTCTCAAAAACCTTCAAGTCGTAGCTTTTGAATTTGCGAATTTTACATCTAAAAATCCTGCTTTCATATCAAACTCTAAATTTTCAACTCAAGACATAAAAGTCATAACAACAATTCGCAAATATTCGATACCTGAATCCATTCCAAATCTAAAATACCATATCTTATGGGCCAAATTCAGTCAATCATGAAATATATTTATTTTCATCATTCTTTCAGTGGGCATAGCACTTGATGCTCAAGATTGCAATTTTTTTTAGAGGAATTCAGTCCTTATTGCGATGGTTGCTCTATTACCGAGGTGGCTCATAATCAATGAATGAAATATATTCCGATTCCCTTGATGCCTCAGTTATCAAAGCAGATTGGGACGCTTCAACGGAAAATCTTTAGATGTTTCTATAACACGAATCAATTAGGTTTAGATTTCATTTTTGAAGGCATTTATTCTATTGAGAATTTGGATATCGAATCAGGTCAAAAAGGTGATTAGGAGAATTGTTATTCTTTGATAAGCATTTTTGGATCGAGATTCAATAAAATAGGTAATGCAATGATGCCAGAAATGGATTGCGTCACTATGATCCAGCATTTGAAAAGAATGGTACAAACATGCCACATTCCAATTATCATGTTGAAAACTAAGATAATTCAAAAGGATAGAGAAGCAGAATAGTCATCAGATACAATAGCCTATATTGTAAAGCCTTTTCAAGAAGATAAGTTGATTAGTATAATGAATTCAAGGTTTCGTGATAGAGATCGTGTCATTGCCTACTTTGAGAAAAATCAACAACTTCACTATGGTCGTCTAGCTGAAGATGAGTTCGTTTCTATCGTTAAACAATTATTAAAGAAAATCAACCAATGAAAAATACAACGCACTATCCATCGCAGAACACTTGCATCTAGACCGATCCCAAGCAATTAAATTACTTAGGATTTCTAATTGAAAAAGTTGAGGTTAATACATTTTGTGTCAAGGCACTTACTTTAGAATGCTAAAAAGAATCTTCTTCACAATTCTAAATAACTTTATTGATAATTATATTGATAGCTTTATTGCTAATCAAGAACTAGGGATAGAACTATTCGAAAACATTGCCCGCTCCATCTTTAAACAAATGAAGATGCCAAAAGGCAAGTCTTTAACAGACAAATGAGATGCAAAAGCTGGTCAATCAGTTATTTGCATGTGAGATGCCATACACAAGCCCTTCTGGTAAAAGATGCTTAAAAACATATGGTAGTTTTTATTATCCTACAGAATTAATATATCTAAGCTCTTACGAATAGAGAATATTCTTTGGATAAAATCTTTATTCAAAGAAAAAAATAAAAGAATAACATACTTAATCATAAGCATTAATAAGTGAGTTAATGCTAGCATTAACATTGGGACACAAGTATTTAGCATAACAATTCAAGATCACAGATTAAACAATGGAAGTATATTCTACCAAACTTAACTAAAACCAACAAAAGGTCCCATTATTTAGTATTTCACAGAATATTCAATGCACCTATGAAATTGTCACATAAAGCCCTAACAATGAGACACATTAGCCACTTTAATTATTTGTTTCAATATCAACAATTACCAATTAAAAAGACGACATTTGCGGCTTCTTAAACAAGAAATAATGGAAATTAGAAATATAGCCATCATAGCTCACGTAGATCACGGTAAAACTACCTTGGTTGATAACATTTTACATTCAACTAATGTATTCGATGATCATGAAGATGCCGGAGAACTGATCATGGATAGCAATGATTTGGAAAAAGAAAGAGGAATTACCATTTTTTCAAAGAATGCATCTGTTGAATATAAGGGCGTCAAAGTGAACGTGATAGATACTCCTGGTCACGCCGATTTTGGAGGAGAAGTAGAACGAGTTTTAAAAATGGCGGATGGAGTAATTCTATTAGTAGATGCTTTTGAAGGCCCTATGCCACAGACAAGGTTTGTATTAAAGAAAGCATTGGAGTTGGGTTTAAGACCGATTGTTGTGGTCAATAAAGTGGATAAGGAAAATTGCCGTCCAGATGAAGTACATGAAGCAGTTTTCGAATTATTCTTCCAACTAGATGCATCGGAAGAGCAACTAGATTTTCCAACTTTTTATGGATCAGGAAAACAAGGTTGGTTCAATACGAGCTTGGAACAATGTGAGGATATCACTCCGCTTTTAGATGGAATTATTGAGCATGTACCTGCACCTAAGATTGAAGAAGGAACTTTGCAGTTACAAATTACATCTTTAGATTATTCAAGCTTCCTTGGACGAATCGCCATTGGCAAAGTAAAGAGAGGCTCTATCAAAGAAAAGCAAACACTAAGTATTTGCAAAAGAGATGGAAGTGTCGAAAAACAAAAAGTCAAGGAGCTCTACATTTTTGAAGGGATGGGTAAAAAGAAAGTAGAAGAAGTTCAGGCAGGTGACATTTGTGCAATCATTGGAATTACGGACTTTAATATTGGTGAAACTCTTGCAGATCTTGAAAACCCAGAGGCCTTGCCTTTGATCGATATCGATGAACCTACAATGAACATGACTTTTGGTATCAATAATTCCCCATTCTTCGGAAAGGAAGGAAAATTTGTAACAAGTCGACACATAAAAGACCGTCTTGATGCAGAACTGGAAAGGAATCTCGCGCTAAGAGTTGAACCAACATCAAGTGGAGACACATTTTTGGTTTTTGGTCGAGGCATCATGCACTTAGGTGTTATTGTAGAAACCATGAGAAGAGAAGGATACGAGCTTACGATTGGTCAACCTCAAGTTATTACAAAAGAAATTGATGGTCGTAAACATGAACCATTTGAAGTACTTGTTGTAGATGTACCGGACGAATATAGTGGAAAAGTGATTGACTTGGTAACTCAGAAGAAAGGCGAAATGTTAATCATGGAAAGCAAAGGCTCTGTTCAACATTTAGAGTTTGACATTCCTTCTAGAGGAATCATTGGGCTCCGTTCCATGATGTTGACTGCAACTGCTGGCAATGCAATCATGGCGCACCGTTTCAGCGAATACAAACCATGGAAAGGAGAAATTCCTGGCCGATTAAATGGCGTTTTAATAGCTAAAGACAAAGGTACCGCGACTCCATATTCCATCAATAAATTACAAGATCGTGGCACCTTCTTTATTGACCCTAATGAAGAAGTGTATAATGGACAAATCTTAGGTGAAAATACACGTCGAGATGATATCGTTATCAATGTAATAGAAGCGAAACAGCTAAATAATATGCGATCAAGTGGAAATGATGACAGTATGCGAATTGCTCCGAAAAGACAATTCACACTCGAAGAATATATGGAGTACATTGATAATGATGAATGCATTGAGGTAACACCTGCTTCCATCAGATTACGGAAATTATCATTAGATCATAACGAAAGAAAAAGACAGAAAAGATCGATGGTTGCTGGATAACCACTGTTTTAACTCTATATTTCACTAAAATAATCTATTGTATTTTATGCATCTGAACTTTTTAATGTAATTTCATAGAAACGAAATATTGCATTATGAAGGTTCATTTCTCTACTTGCACGCTAATTGGTATTATCGGTATTTTCTTGATGAGCTCCTACAGCTTGAATTCTCAGCAAAATATTCACACAACAAAGCCTTCAACCACTGAAACTCTAAAAGGAGATTATACCGTTGTAGCAACCTATAATTCAGCAACGAGGGAAGAACTTGCAATGCATATTAGCGAAGGAGTCAATCCTGATTCTTTGAAAAGTTACCTAGAAAAATTAGTTTCATTCGAAACACGAAATACGGGTTCAGATACACTATCAGAAAATCGTGGAATTGGTGCCGCACGTACCTGGGTCTATAATAAGTTTGAACAGTTCAATAAAGATAATGGAACCTTTTCATTAGTTGATTATTTAGAATTTGATCAGGGAATATGTGGAATGAGTCATCATAAAAATGTTTTGATGGTCCATCCCGGCATGGATCCAGATGCGGGTGTTATATTTATTGAAGGTCACATGGATTCTAGATGTGAAACTTCATGTGATAGAGATTGTATTGCCCAGGGTGCAGAAGACAATGGTAGTGGGACCGCATTGGTGATGGAATTAGCCCGTGTGATGACTAAAAAATTCTACGAAAGAACACTGGTTTTTATGGCCACTACAGGCGAAGAACAAGGCCTTCATGGTGCCTCAGCAATGGCACAATTTTGTCGTGAGGAAGGAGTCAATGTCAAGGCAGTATTGAACAATGACATTGTGGGTGGCATTATTTGCGGTGAAACTTCTTCTCCACCAAGTTGCGAAGGTCCAGGTTCGATCGACAGCACACAAGTCAGAATATTTTCTGCCGGGTCTGGTGGATCCCCTCATAAATCATTGGCACGTTATATCAAATTAGAATACACAGAAGAATTACTGCCGCTTTCTGCGGTACCTATGCAAATTACTATCATGTCTCAAGAAGACCGAGGAGGTAGAGGTGGAGATCATATTCCATTTAGAGAATTGGGTTTCCATGCCGTCCGTTTTACGGCCGCAAATGAACATGGTGATGCTGGCATTCATGAAGGTTATCATGATCATCAACATACTTCAGAAGATATTTTAGGCATTGACACGGATGGCGATGGCGAACTAGACTCATTTTATTTGGATTTCAATTATCTGGCAAGAAATACTCAGATAAATGGCTTGGCTGCTGCCATGATTGGAATAAACCCTGAAACCCCTGAAATAAATGTTGAACAGATAAATGATAAAGTCCGGGTAACTATCTTTTCTGATGAAATATATGACACCTATCGAATCGGAGTTCGTACTAATAAAAATGACTTTGATACATTATATACTTTTACCGGTTCTAATGAAGTTTTCATAGATGCACCAGATCCAAACACCTTCTTTTTCATCTCAGCTTCTGTGGTGGATAACGATGGTGTAGAAAGTTGTTTTTCAGAAGAAAGCAATTTACTCATAAGTTTTACGGAGGATGTGAAAGTAGAAAAAAGAAAAGTTACTCTTTACCAAAATTGGCCTAATCCTTTTGACTATGCTACGAATATAACTTGGTACATTCACGATTTACAAAACGCCAAAAAAGCATCTATTCAAATCACAGATATTAGTGGTAAAGTTATAGCAACTCATGAGACCCATGCTATAGAAGGATTCAACGAATGGTTGTTTATAAAACCGGCTATTATTAGTGGTCAATACTTTTATAGTTTGTTTATAGATCAAGAATTGGTTGAAACCAAAAATATGATTTTAGCTTTTTAAGGTGGTTGGTTTCCTTATTAATTACTGCTTCTTTCATATTAACTCACCCCAGAAAATTTTCAAGTTTATGACCCTCTATTGGGAATAGAGAGCTTAAGCTTGTAGCGGTTTGCACTCACCTCTCTTCGAAGAGAAGCGCCGGGGATGAATTTACCTATGAGCTATTCTTGATATTTCACTATTACTTTTTGGATACCCCAAATAATAAATATTTACAAACAAAAAGGAGTATTAGATATTTTGAATTGGCTAATAAAATACTACTTCTTTCTTATTACTCAAACAAGCGCACCATTTTTGACTTCCTCGACAACCTCTGGATTCAATAAGGTAGATACATCTCCTAAATTAGAGGTGTCCTTGGATGCAATTTTCCTTAGTATACGACGCATAATTTTTCCAGAACGTGTTTTAGGAAGACCGGTTACAAATTGGATTTTATCTGGTTTTGCGATGCGTCCTATTTCTTTGGTTACCACTTCTAATATTTCATTCCTAAAGTCATCTGTAAAATCCTTGTCTTGAGAGATAATGTATGCGTAAATTCCTTGACCCTTAATATCGTGCGGATAACCTACTACGGCAGACTCCACTACATTTGGATGTTGATTAATAGCATTTTCAACTTCTGCTGTCCCCATACGGTGTCCTGAAACATTGATTACATCATCGACTCTACCAATAACTCTAATCCTCCCGTCTTCATCCCTTCTTGCTCCATCTCCGGTAAAGTACATACCATCAAAACTTGAAAAATAAACTTTTTTACAACGATCATGATCTCCATACGTCGTTCTTATAATAGATGGCCAAGGATGTTTAATACATAGTAATCCTTCCACATTATTCTCCATTAGTTCCTTCCCATCTTTATCCACCAATACAGCTTGTATTCCCGGCAATGGATAGGATGCATAAGTAGGTTTGGTGTCCGTTATTCCAGGAAGCGGTGTAATCATAATACCGCCTGTTTCCGTCTGCCACCAAGTATCAACAATAGGAGCTTGACCTTTCCCTATGTGCTGATCATACCAATGCCAAGCTTCGTCATTTATAGGCTCACCTACTGAACCTAGTACCTTAATACTTGAGAGATCGTATTTAGCCGGCCACTCATTTCCTTTTGCCATTAAGGCACGGATGGCAGTAGGTGCTGTATAAAATTGATTCACTTTATGCTTTTCACATATATCCCAAAACCGTCCAGCATCAGGAAACGTCGGAATCCCTTCAAACATCATGGTAGTCGCTCCTGCCAAAAGTGGTCCATACACGATATAAGAATGCCCAGTAATCCATCCTATATCTGCCGTACACCAATAGACATCTCCCTCCTTATATTGAAATACATTTCTAAAAGAATAACAAGTGTAGACCATATACCCTCCACAGGTATGCACTACCCCTTTCGGCTTACCTGTTGATCCAGAAGTATATAAGATAAATAATATATCTTCGGAGTCCATGGATTCAGCCTCACATCTATTACTCTGATGATCAACCATATCGTGCCACCAATGATCTAGCTGATCATTCCATTCTACTTCTCCACCTGAGTTCTGATAAACAAGAACGTGCTCTATCGATAAGCAACCTAAACTTATAGCTTCATCCACTACTTCTTTTACAGGAATAACTTTAGAACCTCTTTTATTATAATCAGAACAGATGATCATTTTTGCGGATGCATCGATAACTCTGTCAGCTAATGCTTGAGAAGAAAATCCAGCAAAAACAACAGAATGTATGGCTCCAATTCTCGCGCATGCAAGCACACCAATTGCAAGTTCCGGCACCATAGGCATATAGAAAATAACTCGATCACCTTTTTGGATGCCCATAGCTTTCATGGCATTGGCACATTTATTTACTTCTCCTAACAACTCCTTGTAAGTAAATTTTCGAACCTCCTGATCTGGATGATTTGGCTCCCAAAGTATGGCCACCTGATCTCCTCTTTGCTCAATATGTCGATCCAAACAATTAAAGGTGATATTAGTTTTCCCATTCAAAAACCACTTCACATCAGGGTCCTTGAAATTCCACTTACATACATCATCATATGGTTCAAACCAATTGAAGGATTTCGCTTCATAATCCCAAAAGGCATTGGGATCTTCTATACTTTTTTCAAATTGTTCTTTATACTGCTCTAATGATGTAATCTGAGTAGTCATTTTCATCATGCTAATTTATTAGTCAGTTGTAATAAGATCTTACAAATGGAAGATAATTGAATTATCCTGAAATACAATATTTAGCATTGATATAGGCTCATTTATCCTCTTAATTTAACTCTTTAATCTAAGGCGAATTATAAATTGAAGTTGATTTAGCTTATCTTTTTACCTTGCGAAAAATTTATTTTACAATTGAGCATCAAAATAAATATTTCAAGTAGTTATATTTTAGAAATAAAACTGAAAATTGCAAAGTAAATTAAAGAATATTTTCACAAACATTATGCTTCTCTGTGCAACTATGCGGCGTCTATAATACAAGATAAACATGCTGGAGAAGCTATTGCCCAAATAGTATTTATCCAACTTTGGGAAATTCAAAAATTTAAAAAATTAGTGCATCCAGAAATATACTTGCTTAAATATGTTCCATATAAATGTATAGAATATCATAGAAAGCAACAATGACAGAAGAGACTTTTGTAGAGGATTTACCAGCTACTCAAGAAGAAAGCCAACCACTAAATGAAGCTGACATTAGTGCCCTTCTCCATTTTTTTCGCCAGTAAGCTACCTTCACAAACTCAACGAGTATCTTTGACGAATCACAAACAAGAAATGAGTACCAAAGAAATTGCTAGCGAACGTAACGTATCGATCAAAACCATCGAAAATCAAATGGGTACAGCACTGAAAATGCTTAGAAATCTACTCAAAGAACATCACTATTTAGCTATTTTACTTTTTTTGCAAAAAACATAAAACTCCATTAGGGATTCCTCCAATCCAAACGAGATTTAAGTAATAGTTTCAGAATTGAAGCATGTTAATAAAAGCTTTAGTCTGATATTTACAAAAATATTTCCAATCATTTTACAGGCGACAATTCTTCAAAAGAGGAGCAGGCGGACCAAAAATTTAAACTTAAGAAACCAGAGGAATATGAAGCTCTACGCAAATGTTGGCTTCCTAAAAAAATGGAGTTATCGGAATTAATACAAGCACTGCTTGAGAAAAAGTATTAGAAAAGAGTGAAACTAAAAAATCAATTCCAATCTATAGACAACTAAAATATATAGCTTCCAACGCTGCTGTATTTGCATTAGTTTCGTTGGTTGGATTCAATCTCTTTAATAAACCCCAAGGCCCTCAGATGACAACGGCCCAAGGCGCACAAAATTCGATCAAGAAAATAGAATTGGAAGATAGCTCTATAGTGTATATAATAGTAATGCTTACGCTTAGCTATCCTTCTCATTTTGAATCAAAATTTAGAGAAGTAACTTTAACTGGCGAGGCATTTTTTAAAATTGCGAAAGACTCCAAAAGCCCATTTACATTATTGGCGAATCATTCTGAAGTAGAGGTATTATATACATCTTTTAATATTAACACCCAAGTGAAGCAAAATTATCGGTACATCCACTACTCCTTTTACCGATCAACTTATATTTGCATAGGAGCTTACCGGTGATCAGAATTATCTAGATTGTGTAAGTGCTACAAATGAGTATTTCCTCGGTGGCAATATGTTGAAAATGCGTTGGTGACGGGTCATGGTAAAAACCATCCAAAAGAGATCTTGCATTTGGATTCATGGGTTGTTGGTATTCCTGAAATGATTCTTGGTTTTTCGATTTATGGAAACAGATACCCTGCACAGAATTTTGGATGGCATACAAATGATGGTCACGGATATACGGGTGTGTACCCGAATGACATACCTTCAGAATTAGCCTATTTTAAAAATAGATATTGTCCCATTGCGGCAGAATTCACCATTCATGAAACTCTTGCATCTTATGCGTTTAGCCTAAGCTATTTTACAAGTCCATCCGTAAATGTCAATACAGCTGACACAGAAATTAAATTAGAGGATTGTGGCATTACCATCTACCCTAACCCAAGTCAGAATTTTGTTAACATCAAAGGATTAAGTGGGTCTTACACAATTCAAATCTTAAATGGCAATGGCCAAGTATACCAAACCTTAAGCGTCTCAGGAAACGATAAAATTATCGACATATCCGCATTTCCTAATGGTATGTTCCATATTAAAAATCACCAACAATGAGAGCAACCAATGTCAACTTTGCAAGATTCTGAAATAATTTCATTTTATTGATTTTGGTGGCCACTTCAGCATCACTTTTTACATGTGCCAACAGTGCCGTTTATAATATGCATTTTCCATATAATTCTGGATCAGTTTTGTTCGTGAACAAAGGCATTAAAGTTTCTTCTTTCTTTTTATTATACCGATACTAAATACAAATCATAACATACACATTTTTCTGACAAAAAGTACTATGAATCGCCTATACCTCTTCAAAATCCATTCTAAAAAAGTTAGTGAATCATGGACTCCTAAATATTAAAAATCTCTCCCTTTATTCATAAATACTTACTAATTGGGACATATATTTAGGATTTTCACATACTTTATAGAATACTACATTTAAATCACATTACAAATACAAATAATATACAAAATCCTGATCTTCAGTAATGAAGTATTGATGATGTAGGCTATTTTCTCTAATTATTACTACATCTTTCCAATTGGTAATTATCTTTTTAATAGTTTTCAATTACAATGCTTCAATCCATCACTCTATAATTAGATAATATTGAAAAGTAACTTCTTTTATATCACTTTATTATGGTGTTTTATCCTCACGACTGCTGTTTTAGCGCAAACTGAAACAGTGGGATCTGAATGTGGTGGATATGAATCTTTAGGAGTAGATGCCAACGGAGGGAGTGAAGCCTACATGATTGGCTTAAAGTTACCTACTCCGACAATTTCATGCAATTGCGGAAATGGAGTACCAATGGTCACCTCGTTGGTCATTGATATCTCCGCAGATATTATAGACGATCAAACATTTGCTGGTTGCGAATTTTTCAGCCTATTCGTAAACATTTACAATGCTAGCTTTAGTTTTGTCGGTGAAATTTCCGCTGGTGGATGTACTTTCAGCACTACTGGTGGTGGAATTTCTACAAGTGGTTCCGTTGATATTATAGGAGATTGTGGAGAGATGTTTTCACCATGCGATAATTTTCAAGTAGATGTCGTACCTGCCGTAAATATAACCGGTGACCCTGCATGTTCAGGAATAGACGGTAATGCCATTTCAGCTGGGGTTATTGAAGCTTCATATGACGTATGTTTTACAGTTACTTATGAATGTCCTCCACCAGATGCAGATGATATGGATTGTGACGGTGTCTTAACAGCAGATGATTGTGATGACATGGATCCAACTATCGGAGTGGTCGGCTCCGCATGCGATGATATGGACACAAATACCGAAAACGATATATTACAAGCCGACTGCACTTGTGCAGGTGATCCGACTTTCGATTGCCCTGCTTTAATTGCTAATATTGGCGATGCTTGTGATGACGGTGATCCAAATACTAATAATGATTTAGTGCAAAACGATTGCTCCTGTTTAGGATCTTTCGATTGCCCTGCTTTAAATGCAAATATTGGCGATGCTTGTGATGACGGTGATCCTAATACCGATAATGATTTAGTGCAAAACGATTGCTCCTGTTTAGGATCTTTCGATTGCCCTGCTTTAAATGCTAATATTGGCGATGCTTGTGATGACGGTGATCCAAATACTAATAATGATTTGGTGCAAAACGATTGCTCCTGTTTAGGATCTTTCGATTGCCCTGCTTTAAATGCTAATATTGGCGATGCTTGTGATGACGGTGATCCAAATACTAATAATGATTTGGTTCAAAACGATTGCTCTTGTTCAGGCTCTTTTGATTGCCCTGCTTTAAATGCTAATATTGGCGATACTTGTGATGATGGTGATCCAAATACTAATAATGATTTGGTGCTAAACGATTGCTCTTGTTCAGGCTCTTTTGATTGCCCTGCTTTAAATGCAAATATTGGAGATGCTTGTGATGACGGTGATCCAAATACTAATAATGATTTGGTGCAAAACGATTGCTCTTGTTTAGGATCTTTCGATTGCCCTGCTTTAAATGCAAATATTGGCGATGCTTGTGATGACGGTGATCCTAATACCGATAATGATTTAGTGCAAAATGATTGCTCCTGTTCAGGCTCTTTCGATTGCCCTGCTTTAAATGCTAATATTGGCGATGCTTGTGATGATGGTGATCCAAATACTAATAATGATTTAGTTCAAAACGATTGCTCCTGTTCAGGCTCTTTCGATTGCCCTGCTTTAAACGCAAATATTGGCGATGCTTGTGATGACGGTGACCCAAATACTAATAATGATACAGTTCAAAACGATTGTTCGTGTTTAGGCTCTTTCGATTGTCC
>Ga0114956_1002986_pt1 | contig 13162 bp, 13 predicted proteins | sample MaitaG_FD_87304 | JGI IMG/M metagenome (GOLD analysis project Ga0114956, IMG submission 87304) | Marine algal microbial communities from Maine, USA - Maine_Asex2 metaG | ecosystem: Host-associated > Algae > Red algae > Unclassified | place: Maine, USA | collected 2015-01-05 | reverse complement strand
GCGGGCGACAATATGCAAGATTTAAAGGCAGGACATATATTGGGTGCCACGCCTTTTAGGCAGCAAATAATGCAAATGGTTGGGGTAATTGCAGCGGCCATGTCGTTACCAGTAATACTTAATTTATTACATACTACTGATGTTATGGGATCCAAAGATTTACCCGCACCGCAAGCCTCTTTAATGCAAAGCGTAGCTGAAGGTGTTTTTCTGCAAAACCTCCCTTGGGGTATGATTACCGCAGGAGCAATTATTGGAGTTTTGGTAATCATTGCCGATCAAATTCAAAAAGCTAGAGGATCTAAATTTAGATTACCAGTGTTGGCTGTGGCCGTGGGTTTATACCTTCCGTTTTACTTAGATAGCGGAATATTTTTAGGAGGTTTAATTGCTTGGGCTGTAACTAAATTTCAAAATAAGGGTGAAAAGACTGATGGTATCGAATTTGAAAGTGCTAAAAAAAGAAGTGACCAGGCAGGGTTGCTTTTTGCGAGTGGCTTAATAACCGGAGAAGCCATTATTGGAATTGGTTTGGCGGTATTGGCAGTTGCCATTGGAAAAGATGCGCTATACCTATTTGAAAAAGCAATACCATGGCCAGGTTTAATAGCGATTGGAATAATTTGTTTCTTGTTGTATCGATTTGCCAAAAAGGCGTTTTTGAGTAAGTAGAATGAGTGCTGTTATGCGCATTGAGCCTAAACCCACAGTGCAACCCCTGGTTTGTCGATAGATAGATGTTCCAGGGTCTCAAAAATATTGCTCTATTTAATTGACTTACAAAATATCGACCGCAGAAAAATATCTAATTTAAAAATTTTAGGTAGTGATTGTGCTTTTTAACAATGATTCAACACATTGTTAAGTACAACTTTGTTTTGAATGGAAATTCAGTGGAACGATATTTGCCTTTGAAATATCTCTATGAAATACGTTGGCTTATTACTATTAATTTTTCTTATGCCTCAACAAGATGAGAACGAACGTGCATTTTTCCTAGATATGCAACTAGCTTATCCAAGAGTGCAAGAAGCATTTCAGCAAAAAGATAATTTGGTGCGCACCATGTTCTCCGAAAAGGATATAGATTTTGAAGATTTTAAAATGTACTTAAGATACTTTAAGCAAGATAGCTTATTAGAAGTTTGGGGCAAAAACCCAATGGACGATCAATACCAATTGGTTACTTCTTACAAAGCTTCCAACTCATCAGGTGCAATGGGGCCAAAGCGAATACAAGGCGATAGGCAAATACCTGAAGGTTTTTATACCATTGATAAGTTCAATCCCAAAAGCGATTTTCATTTAAGCATGCGGGTTAGTTACCCGAATGATAGAGACAGAATGTTGGCCCAAGGCAAAGACCCTGGTGGCGACATTTATATACATGGCGGTAGTTCAACCATGGGTTGCATACCAGTTACTAATGATAAGATTAAAGAGTTGTATTGGATGATTGCCAAGTCATATAATCAAGGGCACGACATTCCAATTCATATCTTCCCCTTTCCGTTAAATGATGAGCACATTAATTTGTTGTATCCAATGTTTTCTGATAAACCAGAGCTAACAACTTTTTGGGAAATGTTAAGGCCAGGGTATGAGTTTTTTGAAAAGTACAAAGTGCCACCACATGTATCTATTGAAGCTAATGGTGCATATAAAGTTTGGCAGTAATTAAAACACTCCTTCAACATAGTTTTTTGCCTTGGGTTTTAACCCTTTTTGTCTTAGTAAAATTTGGCAGTAATTAGGTTCGCTAATTAGGTTTAGGCATTAACCACTGCTCCATGTTATTTTTACTCGCATCTGTTAAATCATATTGTGGGTTAATCATATCAAAAAATTCACCTGATCCATTTAGCTCAATTTTTATCAAACCATACACTCCAACCTGTTTTCTTTGCTTCTTTTGGTAATACTTTTTAAGGTAATTGGCGTACCTAATACTCGCTTCAGGGTCAAACCCCAATAGTTTATATTGCGTAAAATTTATGTGCTCTTGCATTTTTACCTCAAACTGTTGTTGGTTTGCTTTGCTTATGGCAGAAAATTTCATGGTTTGTAAATCTCTTGTTTGCACCTTCATTCTCCAACTAAAGTAGTGTCCTTTATAATTCCAATCGGGATCCCCTTCACTTAAAAAGTGTCTTAACGGAAGCAGTGTTTGAATGAGCAAATAAGCACCAAAAAAATAAGGTATTAGTTTCTTGTTATTATCAGTATAGTTAGCAATTTTAACTTTTTTGTTTTTATGCTTTTGTATGAATTTGTCGTATAATTTTTGGGGTAAATCTGCTTTGTAAAATAGCAATAAAGAAGCAATCATAAAATACGGGAAGATGCCAATGTCATCAAACATTATGGCATTGGTAATATTGAAAAACAGTATTACAGGAATAACAATTAATCTTGTTTTTTTAAAGAGCAGCAAAAAACCAATTAGCAAGTCATAAAACAAGCCACCGTAAACTATAAAGTTAATTGCTGCCTCATTGGTGGCTAATCTGTTTAAAAATTCTACGGTATTGTTCTCAAAAGTTGCTCGTGCAACACTGCCATTCAGCCATTGTTCAGTCAATTTTGAAACGCCTCCAAAAAAGTAAACAATTACAATTTGCAATTTTAAAATTAAATAATTCCAATTAGGTATGGTTGCCGATTTGAATTTGTGTTTTAATGTTCCCCATTTATCACCTTTTACAAACAAAAGAATAAATGATAAAAGCACAAATAAGTAAATGTGATTGTTGTATAAACTTTTATCCGAGAAGAAAATTAGACTCAATCCTATTAAAAATACTGTAAGGGCAATACGATAAAATTTGCCTATTATAATTGCAACGCAAGCAACAATGTTTAGGTAGATAATTGCCAAAATAACATCAGCCGAAAAATCAGGAAGAAACGCAGAAAAGTTATAAGGAAAAAATATTTTAGTTGCACCAAACATTTTCCCGGGCACATCTTTGCTAAGATAGGAGAGCATCTCAATAAGCATTAGCGAGCCAAACAATATTCTAAACAAGCCCAACGCTGAGGCATGCTTAGGCTCGAATAAGCTGTTTTTAAGTTTTTCAATCATACCAGAAGAATCTTATCCTAGTAGTGAATTTAGAAATTTTATAATTAGCAGTGTTATTGAATGGATATTACTTCCCCAAATACTAAAATCGATAAAAATAACGTATATATACTATGCGTTTCTTGTTGCCTATAATCGTTTGTTTAATAACCTTGCCATCATTTGTGGTAGCTCCTGGTTTTGATGATGATCAACTTTTGTATGAAAGAGTTAGAAACGCAAAAGCGCAAAAAGATGCAACCGTTCGCAGCTTATTTGCAGCTCAAGGAATCAGTTTAGACAAAGCCCATGTTTACTTTAGAAGTTTTAAACTAGATGGCATTTTTGAAGTCTGGGCTACTGAAAATCACGTTGACTGGAAACTCATTAAGCAATACGATATTTGCGAAACATCAGGCGGCTTAGGACCGAAAAACCAATATGGCGATATGCAAGTGCCAGAAGGTTTTTACTACATAGATCGTTTCAATCCTGTTAGCCGATTTCACTTATCGTTAGGCATCAATTACCCAAATTCTGTTGATAGGGTAAGAAGCACTGCAAGCAATAAAGGTGGCGACATTTTTATACATGGTGCATGCGCTACCATAGGTTGTATACCATTAACTGATGATAAGATAAAAGAAGTTTATTGGATAGCGGTTAAAGCAAAAGCCAATGGCCAAAGTAAAATACCTGTGCACATGTATCCATGTAAGTTTACCAAGCGCAATGTTTGGATTTTGGAAAAAGAGTTTGGTGAAGATGTGGTATTGATGAACTTTTGGAAAAACATTTCAGAAGGGTACAAAATATTTTTTGAAGAAAAGAGATTGCCAACAGTTTTGGCAAGTGGAAGCTCCTATAACATAAATTAGGCTACAATAGGTTTGTATTTTTTGCTTTATTTGTAGGCAAATAACTATATCCATGGATAATACGAATCCCTTAATGCGTATGAAAATAATTTTTGTCGCATTGCTTATTGGCCAAATTGTGTTTTTAGGAGTTTCCTATTATATAAATAAGGGAAGCGCACCAACTGAAGAACCTACCATGACTCAAAAATTATTGGGTGCGGTTATAATAATCATGGGTGTATTTATAAGCAAAATGATTTATCGCTCTAATGCCAAAACGGTAAAAGATACTGATGGGCATGTCTTGGATAAAGCTTCACATTACATGCGTAATAGCATTATTAGCTGGGCCATTTTAGAAGCCAGTGTCCTTTTTATAATTGTACAATATTTCATTACTGGCTATCAAGAAATAATTTATCTAGCCCTATTGGGTATTGTGGTTTTTATAACTCGCTTTCCATCAAAAGCAAAGTTTAGCTACGATTATGGTTTAAATGAAGATGAGCGTGCACAGCTCAATGCACTGTAAAAAGTAATACCTAATCTTCACAACTAACTTCTTGAGTAATTCTACCGAACAATTTTTGAACAGCTCTTCAGAGCTGTTTGGCAATTGGCATTAAGTATAACCCTTTAAACGAGTAGTTTTAAAACTCAAAATTGTGAGTGATTAACCATTCGTTGGTATTTTTAACCCTTTGCCACACAAATACATACAATGTTTTGCGCTTGCGAGAATAGTATTTACCAAACTCAACTACCGTACCTTTATCTAAGGTAACCACACTAGTTGGCTTTACTCTTGCAAACCAATCGCTGCCCTTCATATAACCAAACTTTTTGTTCAATAAGTCATGGCCATTAAAGGTGCTGTCTTTGTAATAATAAGTCGCATCCGGGCTGTACAACTCCTTTGTTAGCTGCTTATACGACCCTTTGTTGGCTAATCGCTGCCATTGATTTCTGCACGAATCTATATGATTAAATGCCAAGCTGCTATCAATATTGGTTGTATCAATAATTTCGAATGACTTATGGTATTCTTCTTCTTTAAACTCCCAAGCAGTTAGTACAACTGCCTTAGCTTTTCCATCTAAATTGGGCACTACTCTTTGCAACTGAATTATGTGTTTTCGAGTATGTTCTTCACTGGCAACTACCTCTAGTTTTTTTAATTTATTACTGTAATTCTTTAACTGCTCAAACGGTTTGGTAATGGTGTCGGTGGCATTGGTTAATCTTCCATTTAAAATGATGGTAGTTGTATGTTTATAGAGCAAAGTAATGGTAGAATCACCTTTGTTAACTTGTTTAAGCCATCTTCTATTCAATTTATCTACTGAAGTGTTATTTTGCGCAAAGACAGAGCAACTTAGTAGAATAAAACAAGCCTTTATAATTGTACGTAATAACATTAGCTATTAGTTGTACGCTCAAATACACATTAAGTTTCTATAAATAGTAAAAAGGTATATATGAACACCATAATCGGAGCGTGGGCGCTCCGATTATGGTCAAAATGTTTGGAGCGCCCACGCTCTAAACATTTTGTTATAACTCAAAAATTAAAATCAAAGCTCAACTTCCAAAACCCACTTTCTTGTTTACGCCAAACAAAAGCGTACAAGCCTTCACCTCTGCTTACATATTTGCCAATTTCAAAGGCAGTTGTTTCATTTACTTGCACCAATTGCACAGGTTTCAACTCAATTCTCCAATAATCATCTTTCATATATGCATACGCACCTGCTATTCGTACGGTTTCATTTATGGCTTCCCCATTGTTATAGTATATAGCATCTTCTTCATAAGTAATTTCTAACAAATCGGCTACTTTGTGTTGGTTACTAAGTAGTTGCCACTTAATACGCTGTGTGTCAATTTTATCGTAATCACTTTGTTCAACCCCTTTCATCAAGTCAATAATCTCTAATTCTTTTTGATAACCGTTGTCGGTTTTACGCCAAGCATTTATGTAAATGTAAGTAGGCGCAGTTTTATTTTTCGACCGTGAAAAAGCCATTTCAATGTAGTTGCCATCATTATCAAAAGCTTTGTTGCTAACGTTAAATCTTTTAAACTTAACCGCCTCAGTTTTCAACTTTTGGTTAATCTCATTTATTGAAGCTGTAGTTTGAGTAAATTCATTGAGGTAAAACTGCCCAGCATCCTTTGCATATAATTGAGTAATAGCGTCATCATTCTTGTTTATCATTTTTAACCATTGCTTACTAGCTTTTTTTACCAGCTTAGCATCTTGTGCATTGGTTTTAAATGTTAAAAGACTTAAAGAAACTACTAAAACAAACTTTATTAAATGATTCATTGTTGAGGAAATATCTCAAAGTAATTGACAAATAGGGTACCAAAAATGAGTAAGCTGTAATTTATGCCAAGATAATTCTTAATTAATACGGCAATACTCTAAATTAGCAATCAAAGACAAATATAACTTAATGGCTTTATCATCAAACAATAAGCAAATTTTAGACAATGCCGTAAGGGCAATTCACGAGCGCATTTTTTTCGCTCAATATCCTGAGCATCCAAAAGCGTATGGAGAAGATGCACCAGACCAAGGTTTAGAAGCATACAAGGCTCAACTAAACAACAAATTTAGTCAACTGCATCAGCCAGATGAAGCAGGTTGGTTAGGAGAAGAAAATTCGCCTTATACCAATGAAAATATAAACATTCAGTATCCAAAATTTGAAGTAGCTGATTTAGTTGCTCGCTCAAAAGTGGCATTTGGTAGTTGGAAAAAACTAAGTACTGATGATCGGGCTCAAATTTTAATAGATGCATTGGAAAGGATAAAGAGCAGATTTTTCGAAATCGCTCATGCCACAATGCACACAACGGGTCAATCATTTATGATGAGCTTTCAAGCAAGCGGCCCGCATGCGAACGACAGAGCATTAGAAGCAGTTGCTGCATGTTATTATGAGTTGAACAGATATCCTAAAGAAGTTGAATGGGTAAAGCCAATGGGTAAGTTTAATGTAGAGTTAAAAAAGACATTTAAGCCAATTGCCAAAGGCGTTGGTTTAGTTATTGGCTGCTCAACATTTCCTGTATGGAACACAGTGCCGGGCGTATTTGCAAATTTAATGGCAGGTAATTCAGTAATCATTAAACCACATCAAAAAGCAGTTTATCCAATAGCAATTATAGCTGCAGAGCTGCAAGCGGCTATGGAAGCTGCGGGTGTAAATGCTGAATCTGTTTTATTGGCGGTTGATGCTGAAGGTGCGTTAATTACTAAAGAGTTAGCTGAACATAAAGATGTTAAGTTGATTGACTATACAGGTGGTTCAGCTTTTGGCGATTACATTGAATCTATCCCTAACAAAACAGTTTTTACCGAAAAAGCAGGTGTTAACTCTGTAATTTTAGATTCAGTTGAAGATATGAAAGCGGTAATGCAAAATTTATCATTTGCAGTAAGCCTTTACTCAGGGCAAATGTGCACTGCTCCTCAAAACTTTTTTATACCTGAAGGTGGCGTAAAAACTGCTGAGGGACATATGAGTTATGATGAAGTATTGAACGCACTAAAGCAATCTATAAGTGGTTTAGTTGCTCATCCAAAAATGGGGGCGGGAACACTTGGTGCAATCCAAAATCCTGCAACATTAGAACGTGCTAAAAACGCAAGTTCTTTAGGCAATGTAGCAATGGCATCTGCTGAAGTGGAAAATGCCCAGTATGCAAATGCTAGAATTTGTGCACCAACCATCATTGAAGTTACTGCTGCAGATACTTCAGTTTTTGAGCAAGAATTATTCGGTCCGATAATAGTAGTAATTAAAACGGCTGACACAAATCAATCAATTAAACTGGCTCAAGGAATGGCCGAAAATCATGGAGCAATTACATGTGCTGCCTATACAACTGATGATGCTGTTTACCAGCAAATTGAAGAAGCAATGGAAAGTGTTTTTGCGCCAGTATCATTTAATTTAACAGGTTTTATTTGGGTTAACCAACATGCTGCTTTTTCCGATTTTCATGTAACTGGTGGCAATCCTTCTGGCAACGCCTCATTTACCAATGCCGATTATGTAAATCGTAGATTTGTTTGGGTAGGGCACCGCAGAATAGCTTAATTAACAGTACTATAACACAATAAACTTTAAAATAAATTATAAAAAACCATTAATGAAAAACCTATTATTAATAACAGCGGTATCAATCGCATTCTTATTTACTGCATGTAACAATACACCAAAAAGTGATGATGCAACCACAAAAGAACCTGCAAAAATTGCTAATAAAGTAGCAGATAAAACAAAAAAAGCAGCTCAAAAATTACCAGATGGTATAGCAAAGTATACCACTACCGCTAGTAGCAAAGTAACTTGGATTGGCAGCAAGCCAATTGGCAAACACAATGGAACAATGAACATTAAAGATGGCACCTTAATGGTAGCTGATGGTAAAATTGCAGCTGCAAGTTTTATGATTGATATGAAATCGTTGGCGGTATTGGATATGGACGCTAAGAGCAATGGTGATTTAGCAGGGCATTTAAGTTCACCTGACTTTTTTGATGTTGCAAAACATCCTTCAGCATCTTTTGTAATGAGCTCAATAAAAGAGTACAGTGGTGGTGCAAAAGAAGATGATGCTACAACTTTAAAAATTGAAAACCCTACGCACATTATAAGCGGTAACTTAACCTTAATGGGTAAAGCCAAAAACATTGAGTTTCCTGCACACGTTACAATTGAAGGTAATAAGGTTGCTGCCAAAGCGAACTTCAATATCGATCGCACTAATTGGGGTATTAGCTACGGCAATGATAAATCTTTAGGAGATAAATTCATTAGCCCTACAGTAAATGTAGGATTTGATATTTCTGCAACTAAGTCTTAAAAGTTAACCTTTAAAAATTTCGCCATGAGCTATACCAGATTGTTCGACATAATCCGCTATCAAAAAGAAAATTTCCCACAAACTGATGCCTTAAACGAAAAGGTAGAAGGACAATGGATTAATTACAGTACTGATGAAGTAGTGGATTATGCCAATCGGGTAAGCTCAGCGCTATTGGCCTCAAATTTTAAACCTGGTGAAAAGGTTGCCATTATCTCAAACAATAGGCCACAATGGAATTTTGTTGATTTAGGTGTTTTACAAGTTGGAGGTATTGATGTGCCCATTTATCCTACCATTAGTGCTGATGATTTTGCGTATATTTTTAATGATGCACAAGTAAAAATTTGCTTTGTAGCTGATAAAGAATTGTTGGGCAAGGTAAATGCAATAAAAGATAAAGTGCCAACGCTAGAAGAAGTGTTTATTTTTAATTTAGATGAAGGCGGCACCCATTGGAGTGAGTTTTTAAAAAGGGCAGATGCAAAGTACAATGATGAGTTAGAGGCTCGTAGAAATGCAGTAAAGCCGGAAGACTTGGCAACTTTGATTTATACTTCTGGTACCACAGGAATGCCAAAAGGCGTTATGTTAAATCATAACAATATTATAGCCAACTTAAAATCTACTTTAGCTTGCTTGCCGCTAGAAAAAACTCATAGAACATTAAGCTTTTTGCCATTATGTCACATTTTTGAGCGTATGGTAACTTATACATACCAAGCAGCAGGTGCCAGTATTTATTATGCTGAAAGTATGGAAACTATTGGTGATGATTTAAAGGATGTTAAACCACATTTCTTTTCTACGGTACCAAGGTTGCTAGAAAAAGTATATGAAAAAATTATGGCCAAAGGTTATGCCTTAACAGGCATTAAAAAGAAGTTATTCTTTTGGGCCATAAAAGTTGGGAATGACTACAAGTTAGATGGAAGAAGCGGTAGCTATGATTTTAAATTAAAAATTGCCAATAAGCTAATATTTAGCAAATGGCGTGAGGCATTGGGAGGCAATGTTTTAGGCATTGTAACCGGAGCTGCTGCGTTGCAAGAGCGCTTAGGTAGAATATTTACAGCAGCTCAATTACCAGTTCGTGAGGGTTACGGATTAACAGAAACTTCACCAGTAATTTCGTTTAACAGATTTGAAGATGGAGGAGTAATGTTTGGCAGTGTTGGTTTACCAATACCTGGTGTTGAGGTAAAGTTAGATCCGGTAAGTGGAGAAATTTTAGCCAAAGGGCCAAACGTAATGATGGGCTATTATAATAAGCCAGAAGAAACAGCTAAGGTAATTGATGAAGATGGTTGGTTCCATACAGGAGATAAAGGTGTTTTGGTTAACGGTAAGTTTCTAAAAATTATTGATCGTATTAAGGAATTATATAAAACTTCTGGGGGTAAATATGTAGCACCACAGCCGTTAGAAAACAAGTTTAAAGAGAGCAATTTAATTGAGCAAATTATGGTAGTAGGTAACAATCAAAAATTTGTATCAGCGCTAATTGTACCTGCTTGGGATGCCTTAATAGATTACTGTAAGAATAATGCCTTGCCACATCAATCAAAAGAAATTATTGCTAAAAACCCGCAAGTGTTGGATGTTTATCAAGACTTAATAGGCAAATACAATCCTAGTTTTAGCAATACAGAGCAAATCAAAAAGTTTACGCTTTTAACCAATGAGTGGGGCGTTAAAGGTGGAGAACTAACACCAACCTTAAAACTAAAGCGCGCTGTAATTAGAGAAAAGTATGCAAAAGAGATTGAGGCTATTTACGCAGTGTAGCTATACTGTAACTAATTGAGATTAATGAAAAAAGTTCTGATAACCATAGTATTGGCAATCTCATTTTTATTCGTGGCTTGCAACAATGGTTCTAAAAGTGATAATACTGGTACTAAAAATCCTGTTCAAGTTGAAAAGAACATTGGCGAAAAAGCTAAGGATAAAGAGCAACAGCCTAAAGGAACCAACAAGTATGTGGTTGCGAGCAATAGCAAGGTAACATGGATTGGTAGTGGCCCATTAGATAAAAACAATGGAACTTTAGATATAACGGAAGGTTCTTTACTAGTTGCTAATGGAGTTATAAAGTCAGCCAACTTTACCATTAACATGAGATCTGTTAAGGTGTTAAATTTAAACGCCAATGGCAATGAAAGTTTGGCAGAACATCTTAGATCATCTGATTTTTTTTTCGCATCTAAATTTCCTGAGGCTAGTTTTGAGATGACTTCAATTAAAGAATATGTAAAAAATGAAACAGATAAGTTAAAAATAGAAAACCCTACCCATATTGTAACTGGGAATTTAGCCATTAAGAAAATCCCTCATAGCATAGAGTTTCCGGCTAGCATTATTATTGATGATGGAAAAATAACTGCCAAAGCAAGCTTTAACATAAACCGCCTTAAATGGAATGTTCTTTATGGCAATGATAAATTAATGGGAGATATGTTCATTAGTCCAACAGTAAATGTTGGTTTTGATATTACTGCTGAAAAACAATAACGATAAAGTAATGTTTCATTCGCTCAAAAAATCTTCTATCAGTCCTTCATTGAAGTGATATGTTGGTAATTGATAATAATTTTTGTTTTTATAAATAATTATTGAAGGTATGGTTCCGCCAGTGGCTTCCATAAAAAGCTGCATTGATATTTTTTGATAAGCTATTTCATTGCCAGAAGTAATCAACAGAAACTCTTCTATCTGCTCTTGATGACCCATAAACTTAATTTTTATATGCTCCAACGAATTGGTTTTTTTTGCTATTTCATATACCTTTTTATTTGCAGCTTCACAAAAACCACAATTACTGCTTAAAAATAGATAGATGGTATTGTTGTTAGGAGTTTCGCTAAAAATTTGGCTATAAGCATTTGTCTGCTGCGAGTCACTAACTATGTTGTGTTTTAGTTTACTAGTTAGGTAGCCATTATAAGCTAATCTATAAACAGCATCAGGCGTTTTAACAATTGATAAATAAGTGCATGCAGCAAGTGAAGCAACTATAGCAATAGCAAATGGCCATTTTTTTGAAGAAGTTCTTTTTTTAATCCCGGTAAGTAAGGAAGCTAAAAAGGCAATAAAAGATAAAATGAAAAGCACCAAGCAAAGCGGTTCAGAAGGTGTTTTTTTTAAAAGCAAAAGTGTTGTACCTGCAGCTAATAAAACAATAAGAACAGGAATAACCTTGGAGAATTTAAGAGAAGTTATTAAGCTGTAAACTGCCTGAAAGCTAAATAGAGTTGTAAAAATTACGAGTGCAATTTGAACCCATTCGAATGAAACAGGTAGATTTTTATAAATAGCAAATACTGTTGTGTTGTAGTTAAAAATTGAAACTATAGAAGTTAACAACAGCAGAAAAGAAGAGATATATTTAATTAAGCGCATAAAAAAAGGCACAGCTAAAATAACTGTGCCTTCATTTTTTTATTAAAAAGAATTACTGCTTTTTGCAAGTAGTTGTTGTAGTGATACCTCCTGAAGAAATTTCAGAATCTGAATCAGAACATTTTCCTTTCTTGATATCTATAGTAGTAGTAACGTCAGACGAACCTGAGATATTTGAAGAAGTTACACAGTCACACGTTTTTCCACAAGACATCATGCTTAATACAAAAAGTCCTAAAACGAATAATGATAAAATTGATTTTTTCATGTTTAAAATTTGGTTTGAATAATAATTGTTGATGTAAAATTAAGGACAATTTTTGGTATTAGGTATTTTATATCTATTTTTTTCCTTTAACTGCTTGATTGTGTAGCACTATACACGTGTAAAAATATGCGATTGAGGTGGATTAGTGAGGGTTTCTATTTAGACTGCACCATCAAAGAACCCAATTATCATGAGTAATTAGGGCATAACTAATTCTTTTTACATTCAATAACTACACCCAAAGCATTGCCTTCATGTTTTAATGTTGAGCACGGTTCTTTAGTTTCAACAATAGTAGTTGACATAATAACTCCGTGTAAACTATAATTGCAAATACATTCTTTTTCACACGAAATTATGCTTAAAGCAAAAAGAGCTGAAACGACAATGGTTAAAATTGATTTTGTCATGCACGTAGAATTTGCATAGCTAAGTTAAGCATTTATATAAAAACGAATCACCCTTAAAGTAATGTGCAGAAGACTCTGGGGCATTCAGATTTGCTTAACTAAGCATGACAGCATTGGTTGCATTGACCCACCCTCAGAGTCTCTCAAAGAGTACTCTGATGAATCCACCTTAACTCAACCCACTCTCAAAAACACCAATTCCTTTCTCCAATCTTTCAATTACAGTAGGTTTACCAAGTATTTCCATAATGTTAAACAATGGTGGGCCGCCACCTGC
>Ga0114956_1002983_pt1 | contig 13168 bp, 16 predicted proteins | sample MaitaG_FD_87304 | JGI IMG/M metagenome (GOLD analysis project Ga0114956, IMG submission 87304) | Marine algal microbial communities from Maine, USA - Maine_Asex2 metaG | ecosystem: Host-associated > Algae > Red algae > Unclassified | place: Maine, USA | collected 2015-01-05 | reverse complement strand
TTCTGCTAAAGAGATGGCCTCAGAATCGCTTAAATCTTTGTACTGGTGGAAATAAGAATTCACATCAGAAAATGCTGTAGCTCTTAAAGCTAAAAAACGATCAACATACCACGTTTTTAAATCACTTATCTCAGCATCCAGGTAAACAGAGAAATCAAAAAAATCAGAAACAAAAACATCTTGTGGATCAGATGCAGTTAAGCCAGTTTGTAGAACTGTTAAACCTTCAACAATTAAAATATCAGGCTGTTCAATTGTCAAAAACTCTTCAGGAACTATGTCATAGGTTAAATGGGAATATACCGGAGCCGGTACCTGAGGTGTTCCAGATTTTACATTATATAAAAAATCTAGAATAGCTTTTCGATCGTAACTTTCAGGGAACCCTTTACGTTCCATCAGACCACGTTCTTCTAACACAGAGTTAGGATACAAAAACCCATCAGTTGTAATCAGATCTACTCTTGGGTGATCGGGCCAGCGAGCTAGCAAAGTTCGCAATACTCTTGCTGCTGTAGATTTACCAACGGCAACTGAACCTGCCACCCCAATCACATAAGGAACTTTTGCTGGCAACTTACCTAAGAAGGTATCCGAAGCCCGATATAAACCTTGCGATGCTGCCACATAAAGGTTCAGCAATCTAGAAAGAGGCAAATATATTTCAGATACTTCTTCCAAAGTTATTGTGTCGTTAAATCCTTTAAGCGATTGTAAATCTTGTTTTGAAAGTGTCAAAGGAGCATCGGCGCGCAAATCGCTCCATTGCTGCGAATTAAATTCTGTGTGAGTTGATAGTGGTTTCACAATAGTTCTTAACCGAAATTACAACTTTGCATCTTTACCGAGAATAACTAACACTTGGGCATTAGCATCAAGACCTTCAAGTTCAAAGTCATCAGGAAACGGTTGAACTAGATCTTCATTTATCTGAAATACAGAAGCTATCTGCTTCGCCTCAGATTGCCGGCTTATATCATTGATAGCAAAGTATATAGTTGATTGATTTTGACGTTCCTCAACATTAAATGCATCTAATGTAACAAAATCAAGGTTATCGAGACGACGACTAGCTTCAGCTGCTCGGCCAGAGATAGCTGTTGCATTTGCAACTTGTACAACAGCTACTTCCTCGTTGACATTACCTGCAGGTAAAGTAATCGAATCAGGTGCTGGAACCGCATCAACAACATTGTTTGTAAATATATTATAAAACAAGAAGGATAAACCAAGGATAACTAACAAAGTTACGGCAAACAGACCTATTGCGAATCCACAACCATTTCGTACGTCGGTTTTACTAATTAGATCAGACATCTAACCCCAAATAATCTAAGAATTAACTATTATCTTACCTGTAAAATATCAAGAAAGAATGTCATCAAGCCCAAAGCTCTGTCTCAGCAGTTTGAATTAAAATTCTCAATCGAAAAGCAGCTCTACAATCGTGCTCTCGTCAAGAAACCTGTATGGGCAACCATCCTATGATCGGGCCTCACAGCTTGCCCATCAACATGCCAAGTCCTATGCAAAACTTCTGTGACAGAAATCTCAGAGAATCCGTTGGCCTTCAAAGCAACATCTACCTTAGCAATTTGAGTTACTGAAGGACTATAAGAAAGATAAACTCCGCCTTTAGCAAGCTTTCCTGGAACATGGGGAACAACATTCCAAGGTTCTGGAAGATCTAAAACTACTCGATCAAATTCTGCTTCGGGCAATCCTTCATAGCTGTCAGCAATTTCTACATCGTATCGATCTATAGCTTCTTGACCTAAAAACTTTTCAACATTATTTTTTGCTCTTCCAGCAAAATCTTCACGAATTTCATATCCCGTAATGTTTGCTCCGACCCTAAGCATCGCTGAAGAAAGAGCACCAGATCCAACACCCGATTCAAAAACTCGTAACCCTGGAGCTATATCAGCAAGCATAAGAATTGCGCCAATATCTTTTGGATAGATAATTTGAGCACCACGTGGCATTGAAATAATAAAATCACTTAGAGTTGGTTTAACAACAATAAATTGCTGACCCCTTGTACTTTCAACAGTTGAGCCCTGAGGTTGGCCAATTATGGATTCGTGTTTAACATTGCCCTTGTGGTTCTGAAATTCGCCACCTGCTTTTAACACAAGAGAGTAACGACGTTTTTTATTATCAACGATATGGACTAGATCACCAAGAGCTAAATTTTCAGACATTAACGACTTTTCTTGTTTGCTTTACGCTTTTTTTTGAGAGCTTTTTTATCTCTTTTGATTTGCTTTATTTGTTCACCGTGAGTAATAGGCAGATGTTCAACGATGAATTTATCTCCAGGTTTAGATTTAGATAAATCAACCAACTCTTTACGCTTAAAAACCTTCTTTAAAAGTTTCCATACAAGCATTAGAATAGTTGAAAACAGCCAAGAAGAACCTTTCCTCGAAAGGACCATGCGAGCTAATTTAAAAAAAAGGCTTCCCATTATTTATTTATAACCTGCGAATTTCCATTACGGAGCTTTTCTTTTTACCAGTCTTGCGGCCAAGAAGATAGAATATAACAAACATTATTAGAGCAAACCCAGCGCCACCAAGCATAGCTTTTTTCTTTGAACTATCAGCGACGCCTTCAACTTGTTCAGCCACATCTCTAAACTTTGATTCAATATCTTCTGGAGTAATTTGAGATGTCATAAGACCTTCCTTTTTGCTCTAGCTAGGAATAGATAGAGTACCACTAAAAATGTAAAAACTGAACCAAATGCAACACCATAAGGTCCAATTGATCCCCATGAAGAACCTTCAAACACATCAAGTGATTGAGAGTACCTTAAGATTGCTAACCCCCAAAAGAAAAACCCAAGCGAAACAAAAATAGATCCAGACAAGCCAAATGCTAGATATCTGCCTAAAGTCTTTAAAGGATCAATAGTCTCTTGTTTGGCATAATCCACCAACATTTGTTTAAACTCTTGCGGTCCGCTTGAGTTACTCATATTATTCCTCTACCTTCAATACCTCTTTAGGCGACAATTCAGAAAGTTGGGGCCCTTCAGGATAAGATGCAAAATCAGTCACTAAAGTTTCCTGTAACTCTATAGTTCGGCCAGAAACAGCTGGTTCATTAGAAATATAAGTAAAAGTTATGTCAATTTCTTCTTCTACCGATGATTGAACATATCCAGAAAGTGCCACCACAGATCTCAATGTACCCGTCTTTGCGTAAACTAAGCCTTCCGCTAACGAATTTTTAAAATCGTCTTCGAGCGAACCTCGAACTCCTCCGATTGCAAAACTATTAGCAAGCACAGATTCTGGGCCTTGAGAACCAAGAATGTTAATAAGCAAACCGCAGGTCAATCTATTTCGTTCAGAAAGACCTGACCCATCTGAAATAATCACAGATTCAGTCGGGAAGTTTTTCTCTTGTATAAATTCAAAAATTGCTTCAGCCCCAGAAGATGTTGAACCGACACCTTTTGAAACGTATCCAATTTCTTTAGCCAACATTTCAGCACCAAAGTTTGAGCTATAACTATTGATATGAGTAATTACTTTATCCAGAGTTTCAGAACTGATCGAAGCTATCAAAGTCAAATCTTCTGGAGTTTCAGCGACGACGATTTCGCCATCAAACTCTACGCCACGTTCTTTTAAAAGCTCTACAAAAACATTGACAGAATTGACAGCCGGCGCATTAGTAACTTCTCTCGATACAAGACTTAAGTTTTCAGCCCAAATAGAGTAGCCCTGATTAACACTTAAAGCAGAAAGAGGCCCAGACTGATTCTGGTCAATAAGCCTTTGATCCCAAGGACCTTGTCTTACCATATCGAAACGAGTCTCATCGCCGACTATGCTCCCAGATATCTTTTTAATACCAGAATTTACAGTCCTATCAGCGAGTTCTTCTAAACTCGTATTGAACCTTGATTCAGTAAGATCATACTGATCCCACCAGGCACTTGTTGAAAGAAACGGGTCTCCACCGCCTTGTAAATAGAGATTTTCAACAACCCCATTTTCTATTGGCTCAGAACTATACACATTAGTAATAAACTTATAGTCAGGGCCCAAAATGTTCAAGGCTGCATAAGTTGTGATAATTTTTTGATTAGAAGCTGGTATCAAACCAAGTTCTAGGTTCCTTTGTTCTAAAATTACGGTTTCATCACGAACGACGGCAAGACATGTAGATTCAGGCGAGCTATCCAAGAAAGATTTAATGTCTACTGCAATATCGTCTGCAGCAAAATCAGCTTGAATTGTTTCAGGAATACGTCGGGCTGAAAGTATAGGCGTAACAACCTCGCTGCTGTAACTGATAGGCGATGAAGAAACATTGGGAATATCAGAGTTATTGGCTGCTAAACCCAGAACGGCAGCTAACAAGCTTACAGCCAAGGCAACCGACCATCTTGATTTTTGTTGGATGTCTTCAACCAGTTTCATTTTTAAATCATAGTCGGTTAAGAATTCGAAATTGCGTTAGGGATTCAGGGTTGTAATGCTGCCCTGAAAAAATCACGGATATGGGCAAACCTTATTTTTAAAGATTCGTCAGACATCGGATCATTATCTAACAAACCAGTCAGTAAGGCATTATCCGAAAAATAGCTTAAAAGAGCCCCGTATCCTGTGACAACCAAATGTTCCGGGTCGTGTCGACGAAAGTGACCGGCGTCCATCTCTCTTTCAAAAAAATGTATAGCCCTTTGAAAAAATGGTTTCAAAGCGATGGAAAGATCAACTTGTACTTCACTTTTAGCTGTAAGAGCTTGTCGTCTAACTATTATGACCAAGTTTGGGTTAGCTCTGAAAAAATCAAAACTTGCTTGCAAAGCATTATCGACTAAAGCCCAGCCATCCAAAGGGGCCTGACAGGCAGTATTTATTCTTAAAGACCAATCTGCAAGTGCATCCTTCAGAATCTCGATATAAATTGCTTCTTTAGAGTCAAAATAGTACAAAAGACTTGGTCTTCTTATGCCAACCCCTGCTGCTATATCATTCAGAGAAGTCCCCGAATAACCTTGATTTGCAAAGCAGAGCTGGGCTTCACTCAGAATAAGATCTCGGGTTGATAATTCAGCCATATTTAGAGGCTATCGACCGCAAAGAACATTGACTATATGAAGAGATTCCACAAGATTCTCTAGTTCATACAAAAGTCAGAAATTCAGGGCTATCGTGATAGGGCCTACTACGGGAGTAATTGTGGAATCTTCAACCCAGTCAGAACAAATTGAAATTGAAAAACTTGGAATTAACGTAATCAGAGGTCTGGCCATGGACGCACCTCTAGCGGCTAATTCAGGTCATCAAGGCACAGCAATGAGTCTTGCCCCACTGGCACACGTCTTGTTTACCAAAATATTAAAATACGATGCCTCAGAGCCTATGTGGCCTAACCGAGACAGATTTATTCTTTCGCCTGGTCATGCTTCTATCCTTCAATACTCAATGCTTCATTTAACAGGGTTTGGGTTAGAGCTTGATGATCTAAAAAAATTCCGTCAGATCGGTTCATTAACACCAGGCCATCCAGAAGCAGGCCACACACCTGGTATAGAAGTAACAACTGGGCCTCTCGGGCAAGGTTTCGCAAACTCAGTTGGCATGGCCCTTAGTGAACGTTATCTAAGTGCACTTCACGGCAAAGACGTCATAGACCATTTCACTTATGTGATTGTAAGTGACGGAGATCTATTTGAAGGCATTTCACATGAGGCAGCATCTTTAGCCGGGCACCTTGGCCTCGGTAAATTAATCGCTATTTATGATGACAATAAAATAACGATTGACGGTCCAACCAGTCTTTCATTATCTGATGACCCAGTGAAAAGGTTTGAAAGCTACGGTTGGGATGTTAATGATATAGGTGATGCTTCGGAAGATTTGGACGCTATCGCTAACGCTTTACTAGCTGCGCAAAAAACTGATCAACCTTCAATGATCATAATGAATTCTAAAGTTGGCTTTCCCTCTCCTACCCTGACAGGTAATCACAAAGCTCACGGTTTAGCGTTTGGGCCGGAAGAAGTTGCTGAAACTAAAAAAGTTATGGGACTACCCGAACATGAATCATTTTGGGTGCCTGAGCAAGTTCTCGAGATGTATCGCCTATCTGGCCTGAGGAATTCTGAACAACGGGTTAAGTGGCAAAACTCGGTAGACAAAAACCTTAGTTCTCAACTACAGATCTTAGGGTCTGATTCAATTGATGAAGCTGAACTAGAAATTAAATTCGAAGCAGGTGAAAAGATTGCGACTAGAAAAGCCTCACAAAAGTGTTTAACAGAACTCGCAATAGCTAATAAGAACATCATCGGAGGATCTGGTGATCTAACAGGAAATACCGGATTAAATATCGATGAAACAGCTCAAGCTAAAGAAACCCCAGCTGGCAGACAAATATATTTCGGCATAAGAGAACATGCTAAAGCCGCTTGTCTAGTAGGAGCAGCTCTACATGGTGGGGTTTTACCTGTATCTGGAACTTTCTTAGTTTTCGCTGACTATATGCGCCCTGCAATTCGTCTTGCTGCAATGACAAAGAGTAAATGTGTTTATATATTCACACATGATTCTGTAGGGGTTGGAGAAGACGGCCCGACACATCAACCGATAGAACAAATCATGAGCCTTAGAGCTATTCCAGGTTTGCAAGTTATTAGACCAGCTGATGCAAAAGAAACAATTGGAGCATGGCGATCAGCCATCAAATTTGATGGCCCAACAGCAATTATATTATCTAGACAAGACTTACCTGTGCTTGAAGATTCATCAACCGATATCGCTAACGGAGCGTATGAAGTTGGTGCCGCAATTGACCCAGTAATTACTTTGATTGGCACAGGGAGCGAAGTTTCTGTTTGTATAGATGCACAATCAAAATTAGCTGCAGAAGGAATTTCTGCAAGAGTTGTATCTTTACCTTGTTGGGAAGCTTTCGAATCCCAACCAAAACAAATCAGAAGTAGTATTTTATCAAACCTACCTTCTGTATCAATTGAAGCAGGAATTACAATGGGCTGGAGCAAATACAGCGATGTAGCCATAGGAATTGATAGGTTTGGTATGTCTGGACCAGGAAACCTAGTTATGACAGAACTTGGAATAAACACAGATAACTTAATTAAATCCGCCAAACAAATTTTGGCCGGCGAAGCTGGCTTGGAGTAATAATGGGAAAACTTACTGACCTTTTTTTATATCAGAATCAAAGCCCTTGGCTAGATAACCTAAAAAGATCTTGGATCGATAACGGCGAGCTAAACAAATGGCTACTGCGTGGAGTACGCGGAGTAACATCAAATCCATCAATTTTTGCTAAAGCCATGATGGAATCAAACGATTACGATATTGAACTTAACAACTGTTTAGAACGCGGATTAGATATCAAAGAAGCTTACTGGGAACTAGTGATTACAGACATAAAAGCTGCAGCAAAGATCTTAGAACCTTTATATATCAGCTCTGACAACTTAGACGGATACATTTCTGTTGAAGTCTCCCCCGAACTTGCTTCAAATGAAGCCGGCACAATAGAATCTGCAAGGACGCTCGCAAACAGAATTTCTAGAGAAAATCTGTACATCAAAATCCCTGCAACAATTGAAGGTGTCTCTGCGATACAACAGCTGACTTCTGAAGAACGAAGCTTAAACGTAACCCTAATTTTCACATTAAGTCGTTACGAACAAGTAGTTGACGCATATATTAACGGTCTAAAAGAATGTAAAGGAAATATCAGTTCAATTAGTTCTGTTGCTTCATTCTTCATTAGTCGAATTGATGCAGTTGTAGATAAGCAATTAAATGAGATTGGGACACCACAAGCAACAGAACTGTTAGGAAAGGCTGCGATAGCGCAAGGCCGATTAGCATATAAGTTATTTAAAGAGAAATTTTCTTCTGAAGAATGGCAAGAACTTGAAAAAAAAGGTGCTGCCAAGCAAAGAGTACTTTGGGCGTCAATGTCTCCAAAAAACCCTGAATTTGAAGACACCTATTATGTAGATGCACTGATTGGCCCCGATACAGTCAGTACTTTGCCTGAGGTAACGCTTGAAGCAGTAGATGCAAAAGGAACAGTATCAAGAACTCTAGACGCTGACTTAGAAGAAGCACAACAGACTATAGATAATTTGTTAGGCCTTGGAATAGATTTAGAAAAAATTGGCAAACAACTAGAAATAGATGGCATCAAAGCATTTGCTGAAAGCTTCGACCAGGTCTTAGAAGCACTCAAAGTAAAAGCTGAATCTAGCTCATAATTTTTTTTAGATGAAATTTCTTCAACCTCATTAGGTACTAGTATCTTGTACTTACGATAGTCTAAATCGACTCAAGCTAGTTAAAGGTAGAAGATGGCTGCTCCTCGACCAAGATCAAATTTTGGTAATGAACAAATTGATAATTTATTAACTGAACTCTTAGAAGCAAAAGGTTCAGCTAAAAACGATATCGTGCGATCGATGTTGGTCACTGTACTAGACATGGACGAAGCTGAAGTTGACACTCTCAATCTAAAAATTGCTTCTCAAGCACTAGCAGAGATGTTAAACTCATGGAAGGTGTTCTCACCATTCAACGACAGGGCCAAAGTAACAATATTTGGTTCTGCAAGAACAAAACCAGAGCACCCTGATTACAAGTTGGCTGTTGAATTTGGAAATTTGATTATGCAACGAGACTGGATGGCAATAACAGGTGCCGGTCCCGGGATTATGAGCGCAGGAATCGAAGGTATTACAGTTCCCAACGCATTTGGTGTGAGTATTATTCTGCCATTTGAGAAAAATGCAGTCCCAATCATTGATGGTAATGAAAAACTTGCAACCTACAAATACTTCTTCACTCGTAAATTAACATTCATGAAAGAAACAGATGCCTTTGCATTATTCCCTGGAGGCTATGGAACTCTAGATGAAGCTTTTGAATTGCTTACACTCATTCAAACTGGAAAAAGTTATCCGGCTCCAATTGTTCTGCTCGATCATCCTGATTCAACTTACTGGAAAAAATGGGATGAATTTGTAAGGTCTGAGTTATTTGGTGGCGGCCAGATAAGTGAACCCGATTTGGATATGTATTTTCATACACATGACCCAGCAGAAGCCGTTGAATATGTCTGTTCCTTCTACTCTAGCTATCATTCTGTTAGGACAGTCAACGATAAAGTAATCATTAGGTTGAATCGCGAGTTGGATGATGAGTCCATACAAATCTTGTCTAATGAATTCTCCGAAATAATCACAGATGGAGAACTAGAGAAATGTGGCCCAACTAAGGCTGAGATCCGAGATGAGGACCACATCAGGCTGGATCGATTACAAATGAAATTTGATAATAGATCATTTGCAAAACTTTTAAAGATGATCTCTAGAATTAATGAATTAGGCGGTGTCAAAGGAGCTAAGGCAATTGAAAATCTAGTTCATGATCTTTCTAGTGAAGAAGATTGATTTTCTAAATACTGAAGAGAATTAATACTTTTAGTTACCGCACGTAAAGCCTGGACAATTTTTTTATCTTCAGGTGGCGCTTTAGTTTGCCCATCTTCAATTGCCTGTTGTAAAATATGTGAAGATACATCAAGCAAAGATTCTTGAATAGATTCTAGTTGAATTCTAATTTCTTCAATTTTATTGATATCGATGTAAGTCAATTGAACTCCTATAACTAAAGGTTACCTGTATAAATTTATTTTTTACAAGTTATATTCACTAGACAGATATCCTACGATATCAACTATTTCCTGTTCAACTAACGCTATTCTAATGCAGTGCACAAAGAAAAAACGTCAGGTAACTGGATATCGATAGATGATAATGAAGACAAGACCAGATGGGTTTTTGATACTGATTTCTTATTATCTAATTATAACTGTATTTATGGAAGCGATTGTGAATCTATAAGCACCGAATTTAATAGCACATTGGGGTGTTGTACCGTTGGAGCTCATCTAGGTGATAAACAAGATATTGCTGATGTAGAAAAAGCTGCACTCCGTTTAACTGATGATGATTGGCAATTAAAATCTTTTGCAATGAGTCGAAAAGGTCCTTTTAAAAAATCTGGAGATGAAATAGTCACAAGGCTAAGTGACGGAGCGTGTATCTTCTTAAACCGTGAAGATTTCCATGCTGGTGCAGGCTGTGCTCTGCACCTTGGAGCATTGAACAGAGGTGAACGCCCCATTGATTGGAAACCAGACGTCTGTTGGCAAGTACCGATCCAATTAGATGTACACGAGAACTCATACGATTTTAGTACTGTACTTGTCCGCGAATGGGAACGACGAGATTAGGGTGATGGCGGTGAAGATTTCCATTGGTGGTGTACCGAAGAGAAAAAAGCATATAATTCAAAAAACAAGCTGTATCTGTCTATGAAAGATGAACTCATAGAATTGGTCGGAGAAGATATCTATGACCGGCTCAAAGAAAAGCTAGATAATTTTAAAGATGATAACTCAGTTAGAGTTGAGATAACCAAAGGTGCATCCTAGAGAGGTAGCCTTATAGAAGCCTAAAAGTAGTCCAAAGAGGATTAGACAGCTTCTTCATTCTTATAATCAGGTTCAGTATCTTCTTCGTCATCTTCGCTGCCAACGGTCCCAGCAGCCTCGGTAACAGGTAGATCAAATGGATCATCGTCTAAACGATCCATTAACGATTCAATATCGTCTCCATCATAAGAGCGTTTGAATGCTCTTGCTTCTTCGTAACGACGATGCCGCCCCTTTTTCATGGGACACTCCTGTTTCTAACTTTAAGAACGATATCCACCGATTCTTAAAAAATTCTATAATCTAAGTCTAAGCGAAATTCATCGCTTTAGGGCGTACCCTGAGACTTTTATCAGTTAATTATTAATAATTAACGACAATAATACTAAAAATATTTAAGTATTTTCTAAGTTCTCTCTTCTAAGACTAGCCCATATTCAGAATCAAAAGCAATAGAAGCTCTACCATTTAATAAATCTTCTATCTGAGATCCCGCTAGATCAGAGCGCCAACCATGGTTTAGTCTGTTTGCTGGATCCTTTTTTAAGATAGATTCAATATCAGATCTGGTAGCTAGAAGAGCTGGATCTAAACGGTTATTACGAGCTAGCTGTGATAACCAAGAACTAATTAATGTAATAGCTGGTCTCATTGATTTTGAGAGTTCAAGAGTTTTCACAATCTCAGGTAAATCCTCAGATTCTATCCCAGACTGTACTGCTGCGATGATTTCTTCCGCTACCTCAGCACGAAGGTAGCGAGAATCAAGCGCCCGGATACCTTTTAGCGCAGACTTATTTCTTGGCGTTTTTTGAGAAATCGTTACAATGGCAAGATCTGGCAATACATGCCTTACAGGTACATCTAGTTTTGCAGCTCTTTCTTCTCTCCAACTTGCCAGAGCGACAGCTATCTTACGTTTTTCTCCTTTGAGATGTCTTCCTTCTCTGATTTTTGCAAGAATGTCTAACGGGCTTTTCTTAGATACTGAATATTTTTGACGCAGTAAAGCTGACTCTTCTTCTGCCCAAGAAGTTCGATCAAGCTTAGATAGCTCTGTTACGAGTAGAGATTTCAGCTCAATCAGATACTCAACATCGCTGGCAGCATAAATAATCTGCTTATCAGATAAAGGTCTTTGAAGCCAATCGGTTAGCCGGTCAGCCTTAGGTGCCTGCACTTGTAGATACTTGTCTAATAATGAATTTAAAGATGAAGAAGAAAGTCCTAGAAAACCAGCTGCGATCTGAGTGTCAAAGAAGTTGGATGGGCATGTTCCACAAGAATTCATAAGGATTTCTAAGTCTTGAGATCCAGCATGCATAATGCAAAGTATTTCCGTCTGAAACAAATCCGCCATTGGAGATAGGTCAACTTCAAAAGGATCAACAAGTACAACCTGGTCATTCCAGGCCACTTGCATCAGCGCTAATTGAGGATAATAAGTTTTTTCACGATGGAATTCTGTATCTATTGCATATTCATTACACTCATGAAGCGAAGCAAGGAGCTCAGTGAATTCTGATTGTGATTGTATTAGATGTGGCACTTTAATATAGCCTAGACTCAAATGGCTTCAGAACGTGTCAATCACTTATTTTTCTGAATTCTACTTGTTCCCAAAAAATTGTTGGAGTCCAAATTAACTTGTTTCCTAACACACGTAATAATTTTATATCTGGGTTTGCTGGCCAGACACTCGTCCAAAAATTTTGATCATATATTAAAGGCTGATCATGTAGCTCTACTCGACTTATTCTAGTTTTTACATCAATTTGCGAGAGCTCATGATCGATGAAGACACTAATTGGTGTCGAGTTTGCCCAGACCAAGGCAGAAGTGATTGCACCAATTATCCCCGCATCAACAAATCTATTTCTGATAGTATGAGCTATGAAGGAACTCTCCCCCACGACTATGATTGGATCGTAATCTAATGAACGCAATTTGGTTATTTGTGTTTCTAGATAATCTAGATCATTATTAGTCTGAACTAAAGATGCGATATTCAAAACAATTTATGATATTGAATTGATATCTAATTCAGGATCAAGTTGAGCCAAAAAGTCTCTACATCGAGTCGCTTCATCTGCTTCATTTATTTTTTCAGCGTATTTTCTTAAACCATTAAGAGCTGTTAGGAAACCCTGATTAGAAACGTGTTGCCATTTTACATATCCTGAGCCACGCCAACCATTTTTTCGTAGCTGATCTAGTCCCCTATGATAACCAACTCTATAAGCTGCATAGCTTGCCATTGTGTCTGTGCAAAAAGATCCATAACATGCCCAGGCGTCTATAGATGTAGGATATTTTTGTAAAACCTTAGATATTTCTTCTAACTCATTACCTGAACTAGATTTAGCAGATTCAAGCATGTTTAACAATTCTTGCGAGACGGTGGGCAATATTGTTTCAGGAATTCCAGATGACAGATTTACGTTACTCATAGAAGCTAGCTTAACGCAATATTAAATAGAATTATTAATTCTGATTTATTCAATGCTGGTTATTTTAATTTCTGATGGGGTTAGGGATCAAGAGGATCAGGATCAACAGGATCAGGATCAACAGGATCAGGATCAACAGGATCAGGATCAACAGGATCAGGATCAACAGGATCAGGATCAACAGGATCAGGATCAACAGGATCAGGATCAACAGG
>Ga0114956_1002981_pt1 | contig 13172 bp, 7 predicted proteins | sample MaitaG_FD_87304 | JGI IMG/M metagenome (GOLD analysis project Ga0114956, IMG submission 87304) | Marine algal microbial communities from Maine, USA - Maine_Asex2 metaG | ecosystem: Host-associated > Algae > Red algae > Unclassified | place: Maine, USA | collected 2015-01-05 | reverse complement strand
TTACGCAAGTGCAAGTAACTGAATCATACGAGTCAGCTGTGTTGCAATCATTATCATCACAATCCGGTGGTGTAATTGGATCGTTTATACAAATACAATTTACCGCATCATAAGAATCCTCGGTCGTGCAATCACTATCATCACAATCGGGCGGTGGAATTGGGTCATTTACGCAAGTGCAAGTAACTGAATCATACGAGTCAGCTGTGTTGCAATCATTATCATCACAATCTTGTGGTGTTATCGGATCATTTACGCATGTACAAGTTGTTGCGTTATAAAAATCATTTGTTGTACAATCATTGTCATCACAATTTGGAGGTGGGATCAAAGTATTGATACACTCACAATTTGTGACGTCATAAAAATCATCTGTGTTACAATCATTGTCATCACAATCTGGCAATTGACTTATCGTGTTAATACATTCGCAGCTATCCACATCATAAAAATCATCTGTGTTGCAATCTCCATCATCACAATCTGGTGGTGGAATCACAGTAAACACACAATTACAAGTCATCGCATCATAGCTATCCGTTGTATTGCAATCGTTGTCATCACAATCTGGTGGTGGAATTAAAGTATTTACACATTCACAAGTTGTTACATCGTATAAATCATCTGTGTTGCAATTATTATCATCACAATCTGGAATATCGATTACAACATTTTCGCATAAGCAAGTTGATGAATTGTAGCTATCTGTAGTATTGCAATTGTTGTCATCACAATCTGGAGGTGGAATCACTTCGTAGACACACTCGCAATTTACTACATCGTAAAAATCATTGGTGTTACAATCGTTATCATCACAATTATCCACTTCGATAGATGTGTTGGTACAATTACAAGTTAGAGGATCGTATTCATCTATGGTTGTGCAATCATCGTCATCACAATCTGGTAGGATTACATCTACATATTCGCATTCGCAAGTCGATGCGTTGTAAATATCAGTTGTTGTACAATCATTGTCGTCACAATTTACTGGTGGATTTAATATATTGGCGCACTCACAAGTCAGTACATCATATAAATCTGTTGTTGTACAATCGTTGTCATCACAGTCTGGTGGCGGTATGACGGTATATACACAATTACATGTATTGTTATCGTAGGTATCAATGGTGTTACAATCGTTGTCATCACAATCTGGTGGCGTTACCGCCACATGAAAACATTGACATATTGCAGCATCGTAAAAATCATCTGTGCTACAGTCATTATCATCACAATCTGGTGTGATATTAATATGAATACATTCACAAGAATCAGGATCGAAAGTATCTAGCGTGTTACAATTACCATCATCGCAAGTTTCACTTATACCTATTTCTATGCAGATGATATTTGATTCTCCTATGTAGTAAAGACATCCGCTACTTCTTGCACATCTTCTATAGTAAGTAGTTTGAGATACGAATCCTGGATCATAAGAAGGTCCATTTGCACCCGGGATTGTCGACCACGGTGATCCGGTTCCTCCGCCACTAAATACATTTGTATGTGACTTTATCCATATATATTCAATATTACCACATCCACCTGATGGTGAATTTATATTGGCAATTATATTAGCATCAAATGGACCACAACTTTCTTGGTTACCTGAAATATTTCCTGGGAATGTTACATTGTTACAAACTGGTGTGTATTCACATTCACATGTTTCAGCATTAAAATTATCAGTAGTTCCACAATTGTTATCATCACAGTTTGGACTAGATATGACAGTATATTCGCACTCACAGGTTACAGGGTTAAAATAATCTTCCGTAGTACAGTCCCAATCGTTACAATTCTGAACTTGTCCTACGGTTATGCATATTACATTTGATTCGCCTGGGAAGTCATCACAGGTATCTGTTCTAGCACATCTCAAGTAACACTTAGTACCTGAAGATTGGTAAGGCGGATCGTAAGTGATTTCGTTTGCACCAGGAATTACTGTCCAAGGTGAATTTGAATTTCCATAATATGGAACATTTACTGAACTTACTAACCACATATATTCAATATCTCCACAACCTCCGTAAGCTGGCTCCAAACTATATATAGGTGCAGGGTTGAATGGACCACAGTTACCTTGGTCATATCCAATCCATCCTCCGTTTGTAACATTGGAACAAACATCAATATGCTCACAAGTGCACGTAGAGTAATTATAAACATCTTGAGTTGAACAATCATAGTCATCACAATCAACAACTACAATTGGATCGTTGACGCAATTACAAGTATACGGGTCAAAATAATCATTGGTATAGCACAAGCCGTCATCACAGGATGACGGATCGATTGTAATGTAGACACATTCGCAAAGTGTGGGATCATAGGTGTCTATCGTATTGCAATTATAGTCATCACAGGATGGTACTGGTATTGGATCGCAACTACAGGTGGCGGGATTATAAACTTCACAATCAGAATTACAGATTGGTTCGTCTACTAAAGTTCCAGCACATGGCTCACAAATTTCTAGTGAACAAGCATCCAATACAATCACATCATTGGTTGTACAAGGATTGTAATCGTTACAAGCTTGATTTATAAATATTGAGCAACTAGCAATCGGTGTACCAGTACAAGGAGAACAAATATCTCCTGAACAAGCATCGATTGATTGCATATCATTTTCTGTACATGGGTTGTAATCGTTACATGGAATTAGGTTAACCACGAAACAATCATCTGCTGTACCAGAACCGGTACAAGGCATGCATATTGCACCTGTACAAGCATCTACTAGTTCTGTATCGAATGCAGTACAAGGATTCAAGTCATTACAAGCTACTGCTATTGTTTTTCCACAAGTGGCAGGTACAAGAGGTGGTGTCATAACCAAATCTGAAACTGCTATGTTACAGTGTGAAGGCACATCAGTACAAGCTATAGGGCAAGTAGCTCCTACTGCTGCTGAAACTATTGAAAGGTTTGTTAATGTCAATGTCTCTCCGCATATGTAATTGAGTGGACCTATAGCCACAACCTGTGCTCCTGAACCGTCAGGAGTCATGCTTTTCGGCACAATAGCTGGGCTACACATGTTTACAGTACAAGTGCTCATTCCATTTGAAATATCTCCAAATAGACCTAAGACATTTGCGTTTTCAGTTTGGTTTACAATGTTTAAATTGATGTTCATTGATAAAGCTTCCCCAGCGACACAAGGTGCACAGAAAGGAGTATCTCCTTCCAAAAATGCGTCAATGACTAATAATCCAGGTGGATCACAGTCTGCAAGTGCAGGCATACACTGACTTAAGTCTGTTTGTGTTGGTGGACTTGCCTGAACTGGGCAAGTTTGTGCAAAAGATTGATTGCTACATAAAGCAAAAAGACAAATTGAAGCAAATAAGATTGAATGCTTCACTTTTGTGAATTCTGTTAAAAGGTTCATGCTCTCAGGTTTAAAAACCAATAGATAAAATAACTGTACAGAAATATTCCGAACAGTGTAGAAGTTGATCGATTTAGATAAAAACCTATTTTCTTACTTAATCTATTGAGACTGGAAGTGGGGTTATCATAGCAAAAGTTGCTTCGTCCAGATGTCCGTCCTTCGATAGTTCAGCAAGGATTACCCTACTGAAACAGCTATATCCCTAAAATAGCTGCCTTTTGATTTCAAATCTTGTATATAAAGGTAAGAGATATGTAAAGTTGTTGGCACTTTTAGTGCTTGGATTTAGGGAATTAACTTATCTGTTAAGAGAAGATTTAAGACAAAAGACATAAATAGGGAGGATGGGCCATTCTGATACCCCAGAGCCCGCCTGCCGGCCGGCAGGGTCGGAAGAACTTTGGGTGATGACTATCGTAAATACTCGCAGAAGGTCGCCTGACCTCTTTGCTTCCTTTCTCCTGACCTCTCTGCTTCCTTTCTCCTGACTTCTTTGCATCTTTTCGCATCACCTATCTACATCCGAGTAAAGAATCTTAGCCTTTATCACGTTGATGTTCTTTGGCAGAGCGTAAGCCAATTAGATTGTGATCTGGGTCTCTAAATTTTGCGATGGTACCCCAATCGTATTCTCCATATGTGTATTCGATATTGTTTTGGTCTAAAGTCTTGCATGCTTCCTTGACGTTTTCAACATTTAGCCTAATGCAGGTTCTATCTCGGAATTGATCTTCCGGTTTTGTAAGCTCAGTTTCATCATCGACCTCGACCATTAGGTAACTGCCATAAAACTCGAAGCATGTGAGTTGCTCCTTTTCGTAGGTCACGTTTAGGCCTAAGATTTCCTTATAGAAATGTACACATTCTTTATAATTGATGGTATAAAGTATAAAACCAGATTCGACTACTGTCATAATTTTATTTGTATTTGAAATTATCTAAAGGTATGTGAGGGAGATCTTGCCATAAAAATGGAACACCATTCTGTTGAATAAAAGCGACTTGCTCATCAAAAGTTTTGGCTATTTCCAAAAGAAATTGATGGGACCTAATTAAAAGATAGGAATAAAAGCTTGGGGGCTTTATATTTTTTAGCTTGCAAAGTTCTTCATGCAAAGGGATTAGGTATGCGATCCTTCTGATTGATTCAACAATATGTCTGAGCATATTATATACATGAACTTGATAAGACAAAAGATTTAAGAGTTGATTGCATGCATCAATAATATCTTTAGATGACTTGCTATGAATAGACTTCTTAAGCTCAGAGAACAAATTTTTATCATTGAGAATTATAATGGGCTGAGCGTAATTTATACCAGAAGGGAAAGAAACTGAAAAAGAAGGTGCCTTTGAAATATCTACAAATTCGTACTTCATAAATGGGACATTGTTCTTTTGATATTTGTGTCCTATACGATCAAGAATCCAACTAGTCTTCAAGATCAATTTCTCATAATTAATCAATTTCTTTGAAAAGGGAAGGCTCTCATTATTTGTCAATTTTGCATAGAGCGGGAGACGACATTCATTCAAATCGATAGCTTCTTGAAGATGTTTTGTCAGTTCATGCATTCGAACAAATAAATATTTACGGAAGTGAAAGAATATATATGATAGTGATATTATTTAATGTTCATCAAAAATAATATGGATTTTATCGATAAATAGCTTGATAGAAGGCAATATTGGCCTATATTTCTGATAATTATAATAAATCAATAAAACATTATCATGAAATTTTTAAAATCACTTTTACTTACTGCGTTTATAGTTTCACTAGGGACGATGTCTCAAGCACAGTCAGTAGATGAAATCCTTGATGGCTACTATGAACTTATCGGCGGAAAAGAGGCTTGGAATAAAGTAGAAGGAATCAAATTTGTAGGTAAAATCAATCAAGGTGGAATGGAAATTCCATTGGAAATTGTCCAAACAAAATCTGGAGAATCTTATTCAAAAGCAAGTTTTCAAGGAATGAGCTTTATGCAAGGCGTATATGATGGAGAGACACTTTGGAATACAAACTTCCAAACGATGAAGCCTGAGAAAGTTACTTCGGAAGATTTAGAAAATCACAAATTGTCACTCAATGACTTTCCGGATGCTTTGATAAATTACAAAGAAAATAATTACACGGCAGAGTACATTGGAACAGAAACTTTTGATGGTACTGATGCTTACAAAATCAAACTTGTAAAAGAGCAGAAAACTGTAGATGGTGCAAAGCAAGATGACGTTGAATTTTACTTTTTTGAAGTTGATTCCGGTGCAATGATTGGACAGCAGCAAGAAATTACTTCTGGTCCAATGGCTGGTGTTATTTCAGAAGTAAAGTACAGTGACTACGAAGAACATGAAGGACTTTACTTCCCTATGACTATGACTCAAGGTGTAAAAGATGGACAATCATCTCCAATTACTGTTGAATCAATCGAGCTGAATCCCGAGTTTGATAAAGAAATGTTGAACTTCCCAGAAGAGGGAGCAGAAGTAGAAGAAGAAATGGATATGGAAGTTGCACCACCAGTGAAAAAGAAAAAAGCCGACGGCAAAAACTAGAAAATAAATACTGCTCCTCGGTGTTCTACTGGGGAGCTTTTCTTCCAAAAAATATATATAAAATGAAAAAAATATCTTTCGCAATAATACTACCAGTATTATTGGCCCTTCAAACTAATGCTCAAGATGTAATGCTCAAAGGAAAGGAAATGTTTGGCGACATGACAGCCAGACAAATAGGTCCAGCCTTGATGAGTGGAAGAATTTCTGACCTCGAAGGTCACCCAACCAATCCAAGAATTGTATATGCTGGGACAGCAGGTGGTGGCGTTTGGAAATCGAGTAATGGAGGAGCAAGCTTCAGTTCAATTTTTGATGACTATATCCAATCGATAGGAGTTGTCAGTGTTGATCCACACGATCCAGATAACACCATCTATGTTGGAACTGGAGAAACTTGGACAAGAAATAGTGTGAGCTTGGGAGATGGTATTTACAAATCATCTGATGGCGGTCAAAATTGGAATAAGTTGCCATTTGAAGGGTCTGAAAGGGTTTCAAATATTATCATTCACCCAGACAACAAAGATGTTCTTTATGTTGGAGAACTTGGTGCGCTTTGGGGAGATAGTGAGACAAGAGGAGTCTACAAATCAAACGATGGTGGACAGACTTGGGAGAACTTACTATACATAGATCAGAAGACTGGTTGTTCTGAGTTGGCAATGGATCCTAATAACCCCGATATTCTATATGCATCCATGTGGGAATTCAGAAGAACTGGTTGGTCATTTAGTTCGGGAGGAACCAAAAGTGGATTGTTTAAATCTATAGATGGTGGAAAGACATGGAATAAAATACACAATGGATTTCCGTCAGGGCAATTGGGAAGAATTGCTTTTGCCGTTGCTCCATCCAATCCCGACATCTTATATTGTGTTCTAGAAACTGAGGAAGAAAAGGACAAAGGATTGTATAGATCTGATGATGCAGGAAAATCATGGACAAAATTAAATGGAGATTTTGGATTGGTTGTAAGACCATTCTACTTTTCAAAAATTGTTGTTGACCCTAAGAATCCAGACGTCCTTGTGAAAGCAGGTTTGTTTGGATCAATTAGTAGAGATGGTGGAAAAACATTTAAGGATGCAGGCAGAATGCACCCAGATATTCATGATGTACTTTTTGACTTAAAGGATTCTGAGAGAATGTATTTTGCGACGGATGGCGGAGTCTACAGAACTTGGGATGGAGGAAATACTCTGGACATTGTTACCAGCTTGCCTGTAAGCCAGTTTTATCATATTACTGTTGACAATGCTGAGCCGTACAATGTATATGGTGGATTGCAAGATAATGGTTCTTGGTACGGACCATCGGATTCACCAGGAGGGATTGAAGCTAGAGATTGGAATACAGTTGGTTTTGGTGATGGATTTAGAGTATTGAAGCACTCGACAAAACCTGTCATTTATTCTGAGATGCAAGGTGCTGAAAATGTATGGAGATATGATACTGAAAAATTGCAGAATAAAACCATTCAGCCACTTGAAGTTGAAGGAGATCCAAAACTTAGATTTAATTGGAATGCCCCGATTTCTTTGAGTACAAATAAACCAGATAGAATTTATATTGGGAGTCAGTTTGTTCATATGTCTGAGGACATGGGTAATACTTGGAACAAAATATCAGGAGATTTAACTACAAACGATCCTGCCAAACAAAACCAAGAAGATTCTGGTGGTTTGTCAAAAGATAACTCTGGTGCTGAAAATCACTGTACCGTTTTTACAATTTCTGAGTCGGAGCTTGACGCAAATATTGTGTGGGCAGGAACAGATGATGGCAATGTACAGGTGACAAAAACTGGTGGTAAATCATGGGACAATGTTACTTCTAACATTACTGGCCTTCCGGCAAATACCTGGTGTTACCACATAGAACCAAGTGTGCATAACAAAGGAACTGCCTATGCCGTTTTTGATGGTCATACAAAAAATGATAAGAATCCATATTGTTATAAAACCACGGATTATGGAAAATCCTGGACATCCATCATTACTAATGAAGTAGAAGGTTTTACAAGAAGTTTTCAAGAAGATTACGAAAGTCCTGACTTATTATTTCTAGGAACAGAAACAGGATTATATATCACCATAAATGGTGGCAAAAGTTGGAGTAAGTTTACAAACAATGTACCTGCAACTGCCATCCACCATATGGAAATGCACAAAGGAACAAGTGACTTGGTCATGGGAACCCATGGACGTGGAGTCATTATACTTGATGACGTTAGTCCTCTTAGAGCACTTACTCAAGAAGTATTAAACAAAAATGTTCACTTTATTCCAACAGGAGAATTTACCATGGTAGAAGAAAGTACATTCGGAGGTACAAGTTCGGAATTACAATTTGTAGGATCAAACAGAAACAGAAATGCCAAGGTAGTTTACTATTTAAAGAAGAGACACACATTTGGCAAAATGAAAATGGAGGTGCAGGATGAATTTGGAAATGTAGTTTCTGAACTATCTGCAGGAAAGGCCAAAGGAATAAATATTGTAGATTGGAACTACATGATGAAAGCTCCGACGATGGCAGCAGGAAAAACATTCACATTTGGTGGATTTACTTCACCGCGTGCACCTGCTGGGAAATACAAAGTAGTCATGACCAAAGGAAAGGAGAAATATGAAACTGATTTGATCGTCAAATACGATGAAAACTCTTTATTGACCAAAGAAGAACGAGAGACACATACTAGAGTTACCAAAAAATTATATGACCTAAGCGAAGATCTTGCATACCAAGTATATGAGATGGACGAAATAATGGCCTTTGGTGAAAAGATTGCAAAAGAGAATCCAGCCATGAAAAAGATGGTGGATGAACTTTTAGTTGAGGTGAATAAATTAAAAAGCAAAAGTGTAATTACAACTGGAGATAATTACGTGGGAGCTGCAGAACCTGAGCTAAGAGAAAAGCTTGCAAAATTATACTCCAAAGTTGCTTCGGGTTATACACCCCCATCCTCTTCAGAAATGAAAAATCTGGACTTACTAGAGCAGCAATTTAATGATGGAAAGAATACACTAACTAGTATTAAAAAAGGACCTTGGAGCAAATTGACAAAGCAAGCGGAAAAAGCTGGCGTTGAACTTCCAAAAATGAAAAGCAAAGATGAGTTTTTAGGGAAGGTTACGAAGCCTTAGGTTTGAGAGGGAAGCAAGGTGCGGGAAGTCAGAGGTGAGAAGCGGGAAGAGAGAAGTGGGAAGAAAAACTGGCAACATACTAGAAAATAGGAATTAATAAAATGTTGAATAAATTTGTGTGAGAGCGCCTTTGGGCGCTCTTTTTATTTTATGGTGCAAGTATTGTTACCTTTTGGGATAAGATTCTAGTTGCTCCTATTTAGACTAATTATTCGATTTTCGATAAACTCTTGTTATTAGATAGTTTTTCTTGTTAAGTCGCGAACGAGATATCAGCACTTTAAAACATTGTAAATAAATGTAGCAATTGTGAATTAAGTTGTACTCTTATTAATAGAACACAAAATATGAAGAAATGAAATCATTACTAGCTCTTACTTTAATTCTATTCTTTAGCCTTCCTTCTTTTTGCCAATTTCAAAAAGAGGCTGAATACCCTTCTAGTCAAGTATTAAGAGTCTTGCTACAAGATCAAAGTGAAAGGTATCTTTATTTTGATGAGGAAAATTCTCAAATAAAAGTTGCTAATGGAAGTCATCAAGATATTGATTCATTACCTGCGCCTGACTGTGAAGGTACTTTTACCATCTCGAGTGCAAGAAATGATTTTGAGGAAACGGAGTTAGGGGTTTTATGTTATTGTTATACTTTTTCAGATGATGATGGGCCAGATTTTGATTACCAACTTATTGATTTAGATGGAAACTCCATGATTGATTTCAATACTTTCATAACCATGGATGACAATCACATAATCGACTTTAATAAAGATGAGTTTCAATCTACAGTATACAATACTCAATCATTGGAAGTAATTACAGTAGAGTCCCAATTGAAGCTCATTGAAGCTGATGCAAGGCACAATGACGAAAAATTTTACTTTGGCCATAATGGTAAAGACAGCATCCTAGTCTTCGATGAATCTATGTCGAAAATAAAAAGCATTTCATTCGAATTTGAAAGCAATGAAAATATAATAAGACTTTTTGGTGCTTCAACAAATGCGAGTGGACAAACTCAGTTTTATTTTAGAGTTTCAGAAATTGAATCAATTTTCTCAGATGCACTATATAATAAATTAATTGACGAAACTGGATCTACTTTAGAAGAATTTGATTCCGGCTTTTCCTTTTATAAATTTGAACAAAATTTACAAGTATTAGCTTTCGGCCAACAAGGAATATTAAAATATAATATTCAAAATGATGAATTCAAAACTATTTCATTTCCAATATCTGGCTTTGCAACTACTTTTCAATCCGGTAAATATTCCATAGCCAAATACGCTACCATTTCTGGTTTATTGGAATTTTTTGATTCCGATTTCGAGATATCAAATCTAGCTGAAATAGAATCGAATCTTGATTTAAGATTAGATTACTTTTTTGACGACGAAGGCAATGAATACCTCTGGTATAGTCCATTTTCAGGTTCATCAAATTATAGCTCTATATATAAAAACAATATAAATCTTCAGCGAATAGAAAATTCAAGTGAGATAATCTCAAGTAAACTACAAAATTTACCCCTAAAACTTCTTTCAATTGGACCGTTTGGGACTGAAATAACAGAGGTATATAGTATGTTACCTACTGGTACTCACGATTTAGATGAATCAGTCTTTAGTTTATCTCCAAACCCTGTGAGTAACGAACTTAGAATTTCATCGGATCAGGAATTTGAATCTTATATTATTTTTGATAATACAGCTAAAGTAGTACAGCGAAAATCAATATTTGTAAATGATTTTAATATTGACGTAAGTCAGTTAAATCCAGGAATATATTTTCTCAGATTGCAATCAACAGACAATCAAACAGAAGCCAAGAAATTTATCAAAATCAAATAGTAAGTAGACATTGGATTATAACTAATGTTTCTTTGCCTTGATTTATTTCAGTTGATAGAAAACTACAATGGTGTAGGAAGACGCTGCAGCAATTATTTCCCCTCGTAACGCGGCGGCAAATCCTGCAGTTATTCCAAAGTTGTCTTTGATAAAGTAGCTTGCTTCTAGAGATAGACTTGTGAATTCCGCATTGTTGGCAAACAAACTTGTACTTGTAATGCTTTCAGCTGTAGCTCCATTTTTAAGTGACTCTACTGCATTTAATTTACTGCTGAGCCAAAATTTTCTATTGGGACTTGCTATTCCAAATTCAAGACCATATCTAAATTCTTCCGAAAATTCCTTTGTTCGATTATTAAATCCGACAAATCCACTGGCATATGCAGGAATTTCCTAAGATGAATCCACTGCCAGCATCCAACTGAACAAACTGATTGAATTCACCGTCACCTGTTTGCAAGTTGCCCAGTTTTCCACCAGATGATTTTCCGGTTGGAAGACCAAAACCAACAGTTACTGCTACAGGGAAAGAAGAACCTGGCTGTGTGAGGCCATACTTTAAACTAACATCAATATCCCCAACGGTATTAATGGCATCTCCTTCTATGATCAATTCGTTTGTGGTTCTTGAAACTAAATTGTTTGAATAATTTCTGCTAAAGAATGGAGCGTTAATAATTCCAGTCATGCAATCTGTAAATCCATATTCCGCATAAATGAAGGTATTGAAAACTCCAGTAGTAATGTTGGGGTCGATCAATCCTGCATCGGTATAATGCTGATCAAAAATTGTCCACCATTGTGACAGCTTAAAATAAGCATCTCCTTTTGCTTGCGGCCAAGGGCCACCAGCTTGTAGTGAAGGTCCAAAACAAATAAGCAATATTATTATTAAAGAGAATTTTTTCATTAGAATTACTTCAAAATTTTATTTATAAATTGCCATCTCCAACCTTTACATTTAACGGCTTACAGAAATAAACTAAAAATTTGTAATCTTGGAAATTCACATCGGAAACATCATATCTATGCCTCCCAGAAAAAACTTCAACTGCACCAATTTCGTATGCGTTTGCTATTGAATTTGCGTTATTAGATAAATAAATGTAAAGACCAGGAAGTGCCGTTGAGGCCTTATAATTATCTTCAAATTCAATCTCAACTCCAGATCCAGATTCTGAGTATGTAAAGTCACCTTCCAACAGATAACTAGAGGTTTTCTTTATAAAGCTATTTAATGACTCCTCTGTATTTACCGTACTTGAACCAACTGCTACTGAGATTGAACCTTGGAGGATCTGTTCTTCGTCATCATAACGCAAACGGATGATTGATGCTCCCACTGCGATGGCAGTCGCCAAGCCATTGTTATCAATTTCAATATATTCCGGATTGCTACTAGACCATTCAAAATCAACTTCATCATGAACTCCAATATTATTATGATACATGGCTTCAAATTGGAAATTTGAATTTACTTCCAAACTATCAAGAACAGTAGAAATTCTTATTTGAGTTTCAGTCAAATCATCGACAATATCATTTTTAATGCAGGCGGTTAATGGGAGTATTGCAAAGACAAAAATTAATAAAAATTTCATTTGATTGTTTTAAACAAATATGCCTCAAAATAAACAAAAGCAAATAGCTAAAATGCTTCTACAATCAAAAGGTATGTTTATAAATAGCTACGATTGCCTGAAGTAGAAGTTTGCAGGGCAAACTATTGGATTTCAATCAAGAATCTGAAATAAATGTCTTTTCAATGACCATGATTATAAAACCTAAATTCGTCAAGGTTTACTATTTGCGGAAGCATAAAGAGACAAAGTATGCAATGGTTATACATATAAGGTTACTTACAGAAGGTTGAACTTGATCAAAACAAGAAAAACCGAAAATCTAGTAAATCAGACCGTTAAATGATTTTATCATTCCGAATATAAAGTAATTATGATTAAGAAGTTAGAGCGCTTTATTTTAGTAATAAATTACAATGCTAACAACTTCTAATCAATCCACAATGCAATGTTCAGAGAGAGAAATGCAAATCATAAGGCTCATTGCATTTGAGTATACTTCGAGTGAAATTGCTGCTAGGCTTTTCATTAGTGAAAGCACAGTTGATACTCATAGAAGAAGAATCTTTAAAAAACTTGGTGTGCGAAACGCAGCAGGAATGGTGCGACGCGGTTTCGAATTA
>Ga0114956_1002979_pt1 | contig 13179 bp, 15 predicted proteins | sample MaitaG_FD_87304 | JGI IMG/M metagenome (GOLD analysis project Ga0114956, IMG submission 87304) | Marine algal microbial communities from Maine, USA - Maine_Asex2 metaG | ecosystem: Host-associated > Algae > Red algae > Unclassified | place: Maine, USA | collected 2015-01-05 | reverse complement strand
TAACGGAGAAGAATATTTTACTTTTCGGAACTGGTAAAATTGGAAGAAATACCTGTGAGAATCTTATAAAGCATACCAAAAATCCTCATATAACGCTTATCAACCGAACGAAAGATAAAGCTGAAAAGGTTGCTGGCAAATTCAATCTCATCGTAAAAGATTATGGCGATTTACAGACTGAAATTAGACATGCTGACATACTCATCGTTGCCACTAGCGCTCAACAACCAACAGTTTCAAAAGAATTAATTTATACCAAGAAGCCGCTTCTAATATTAGATTTATCAATACCAAAAAATGTGGCAGACAATGTCAATGAACTGCATAATGTAACAACTATTCATTTAGATCATCTTTCGCAAATGACCGATGAGACCTTAGAGCGGCGAAAACAATTCATTCCGCATGCAGAAGCAATAATCGAGGAGATCAAAGTCGAATTTATACAATGGCTTGAAACTAGAAAATTTGCTACTGTCATAAAAGCTTTGAATAAGAAGTTGAAGAAAATGAAGGAGGAGGAAATGGACTATCAGTCTAAAAAACAAGATGATTTCAACGAAGAACAAGCTGATGTAATTTCAAATCGTATTATTCAAAAAATCACCAAACAGTTTGCCAATCATCTCAAAGACGACTCCACAGATGCTGACACCAGTTTGGCTCTTATTAAACAAGTTTTTCAACTTGAAATTGAACCAAAAAAATGAGTAAAGTAATCCGTATCGGCACCCGCGATAGTGAATTGGCATTATGGCAAGCAAATGCCGTAAAAGATAAACTCATGGCCTTGGGTCATGAAGTTCAAGTGGTCGCAGTAAAATCAACTGGAGATTTAATCTTAGACAAACCCCTCTACGAACTAGGCATAACGGGGATCTTTACAAAAACTTTAGATGTTGCCATGCTCAATGGCGAAATTGACATCGCAGTACATTCTATGAAAGATGTTCCGACAGCTTTACCTAAAGGTATTGTACAGGCGGCTGTTTTAGAGCGCGCAAATTATCTAGACATTTTGGCTTTTAATAATAATGAGGAGTTTTTAGGTCATCCTAAAGCTGTTATCGCTACCGGAAGCCTTCGAAGAAAAGCGCAATGGCTAAATCGCTATCCTACTCATACGGTTGTTGATTTACGTGGTAATGTTAATAGCCGAATGCAAAAACTAGTTGATAGTAATTGGAACGGTGCCATATTCGCAGCGGCAGGTTTTAACGTATTGGCTTGGAGCATGAAAACACACTCGGACTTACTTGGATGGTGCCTGCGCCAGCACAGGGTGCAATCATGGTCGTTGCTATGGAAGCTGACGAAGAAGTTAGAGCGATTTGCGCTGAACTCAACCACGAAAGAACAGAGATTTGTGTCACCCAAGAGCGGGAATTTTTAAGATTGTTAGAAGGTGGTTGTTCTGCACCAATAGGTGCTCTTTGCTATATCAATAACGATGATAAAGTTGTTCTAAAAGGGGTTTTACTTACCGTTGATGGCACGAAGAAATTAGAGGCTGAAATCACCACAGATCTAGGCAAACATCAAGATTTAGGAAGAGACTGTGCAAATAGTATTCTGGCGCGCGGCGGTAAAAGGTTGATGAGTGATCTTGGGGAATTGGAACGAAAACCAACCGTTTTCTCCACTAAAAAATTATCAAATGAACAGCGACAATTATTCGATAAAAGAATGAAAGTTGATTCTGATGACTTTGTTCAGATCTATTCAAACCGCATGCCTGCAGCTGAATTGAAAAAGGACATTCAGAATGTAATTATAACTAGTAGAAATGCAGTTGAAGCACTTTCTGATAGTGTAGATACCGCAGCCTTAAATTTTAAGAATATCTATTGTGTAGGCCGACGTACCAAAAAATTGATTGAGTCTCGAATCGGCAAGGTTGCTCATGTTTCGGCAAATGCAAAAGCATTAGCTGAGCATTTGGTAGAATTTATGGAAGGTACTGATGTAACTTATTTTTGCAGCAACATTCGTTTAGACGAATTACCTAACATTCTAGCCGAAAATAATATTCAATTGAATGAGGTAATTGCCTACGAAACTAAACATGCTGCAGTCAAAGTTCCCGATAGTGTAAAGCGTGTTTTGTTTTTTAGCCCCTCTGGTGTTGAAAGTTTTCTATCCAAAAATAACGCTGATAAATTGGTAGCCTTTTGCATAGGTGAAACGACTGCAACCGAGGCTCGAAAGCAATTTAAAAATGTGCGGGTTGCGAAGATACCAACAGTTGAAAGTGTTATTAAATTGGTGAATAAAAATTAATTAAGATTGCCGTCTTCACGGGAATGACAAAAAGTTATGATTAAAAACGACCTATTCTTAAGAGCCTTAAAAGGCGAAACCGTTGAAAGACCACCAGTTTGGATGATGCGCCAAGCGGGGCGATATCTTCCAGAGTTTATGGAAATCAAAGCGAAATACGACTTCTTCACGCGCTGTCAAACTCCGGAGTTAGCTTCCGAAATAACGGTTCAGCCCATCCGAAGATATGGTATGGATGCTGCCATTCTGTTTTGTGACATTTTAGTGATTCCACAGGCCATGAATATTGTGGTGGAGATGAAGCCGAATTTTGGTCCGTATTTACCGCATCCGATTCGATCTCAGAAAGATTTAGATTCTGTAATTGTACCAGATGTAGAAGATGCTTTAGGCTATGTAATGGAAGCTATTAAAGCGACCAAAGAAAAATTGAATGATGAAGTGCCTTTGATAGGTTTTGCAGGCTCTCCTTGGACGATTCTTTGCTATTGTGTACAAGGACAAGGAAGCAAAAATTTTGACAAAGCTAAAGAACTTTGTTTTACACAACCCGAGGTTGCCCATTCATTACTTCAGAAAATAACAGATACTACTATTGCTTATTTAAAAGCAAAAGTAAAAGCAGGTGTAGATGCTGTACAGGTATTTGATTCTTGGGGCGGAATGCTTTCTCCAACTGATTACAACGAATTTTCTTGGCAATATATTCAACAAATAATTGACGCTTTAAAAGAGGAAGCACCAGTTATCGTTTTCGGTAAAGGATGTTGGTTTGCTTTAGGAGATATGGCCAAGTCAGGAGCTTCTGCCTTGGGTGTTGACTGGACCTGTTCTGCAAGAAACGCACGTTACCTTTCAGGCGGCAAGATTACCCTTCAAGGTAATTTTGACCCTTCGCGATTACTTTCGCCTCCTTCTGAGATTAAAAAAATGGTCACTCAAATGATCAACGAGTTCGGAAAGGATAATTATATTGTTAATTTAGGGCATGGCATTCTACCTAATATTCCGGTAGAAAACGCAAAAGCATTTATTGATGCTGTTAAGGAGTACAAAACTCTGAATTAACTAAAACACTAATAAAATCTTGGCTTCATCAAGTTTATTGTGTTTAGAATAATAGCTGATGATTAAAAACATACTTAAAGGTATAAAAAGTTATTCGGGAACATTTAAATTAATTTCTCAACTTAAACTTTGGAAATATTTCTTTATTCCTATTGGGATAAGTATCGTTACGGCAAGCCTTGTCGGGTTTTTAGCATATTATCTTTCTGACAACATTGGAAGCTTTATATCTCGAATTTGGATATGGGAAACTGGTAAAGAAACTTTCACTACCATCTCAAATGTTTTTGGGGGTATTTTCATTGTCGCTATTGGCTTGGTGCTGTACAAACATATCATCATGGCCTTGTCAGCTCCTTTTATGAGTCCGGTTTCTGAAAAAATTGAAGCTCATTTTACGGGTGTAGAAAATCACAGCCACAGAAGTACTTCTTTTAAAGAACAGCTGTGGCGAGGCATACGTATTAACGGCAGAAACCTTTGTAAAGAATTATTCTTTACCGTTTTGATTTTGTTCATCAGCTTAATACCAGTTGTGGGAATACTATCAACTATACTTCTGTTTTTAACACAAGCTTATTATGCAGGTTTCGGAAATATGGACTATACGCTTGAACGCCATTTTACATATAGAGAGAGTATTCAGTTTGTCAAAAAAAATAAAGGTGTTGCTATTGGCAATGGTATGATATTCATGCTGTTTCTTTTGATTCCGGTCATAGGTATTATCTTAGTGCTTCCCCTTTCTGTTACTGCTGCTTCGACAAACACAGTTCAACTCTTAACAACCCAAAACCAAATTTCAAATACATCACAAAATAAATGATAGCTTCTTTAGAACATTTGTATATCGAACCTATTCATGAAAAACATGCTTGGCGACTTTGTGACTTTTGCACTAGTAATATCGATCGTTTGAAACGCTTTTTTCCAAAAACATTAGAACAAAATCTCACTCCCGATTTATCCAAATACTTCGTGGAGCAAAAGGTTAAGGAGTTTCATGCGAAAGAAGAATTTCTATTTGTTTTAAAAGAAAAAGAACAGCATACTTTGGTAGGATTAATTTATGTTAAGGAACTCGATTGGAATAAAAAACAAGCTGAGCTTGCGTATGCTATGAGTTATCAAGAAGAAGGAAAAGGGTATATGACTGAAACAGTTCAAAAGGTTTCTGAATGGGTTTTTAAAGAACTCGCTTTAGAAACTCTTCAAATTATAGTGCACAAATCGAATATAGGAAGTGTTCGAATCGCTGAAAAATCAAGATTTGTATGGAAGAAGATTCTTATTGCTGAACATACTCCGCCAGGAGAAGCACCCCTTGATATGGAACTTTATGAATTGAACTATGAAGGATAAATTCTATACTTATATACAGAACCTGCAAGATACCATCACTTCAAAATTGGAAGAAGTAGACGGCAAAGCAAAGTTTCAAGAAGATATCTGGAAACGCCCAGAAGGTGGTGGCGGAAGAACCCGCGTTATTGAAAACGGAAACGTTTTTGAAAAAGGAGGAGTTAATATTTCGGGAGTTCATGGGGAGCTCCCAAAAAGTATGCAGACTTATTTTGGTGTCAAAGATGCTGATTTTTTTGCTTGCGGTTTGAGTTTAGTACTCCATCCAAAAAACCCTATGGTGCCAACCGTTCATGCAAATTGGCGCTATTTTGAAATGTATGATAAACAAGGAAATATCGTTGATCAATGGTTTGGTGGAGGCCAAGATTTAACTCCTTATTATTTATTTGAAGATGATGCTGTTCATTTTCATTCCGTGTGCAAAAAAGCTTGTGATACACATCATCCCGAATTTCATTCTACCTATAAAAAACGATGTGATGAATATTTTTGGAATACCCATCGCAGTGAAGCTAGAGGTTTAGGCGGACTCTTTTTTGACTATTGCAAAGCTACAGATGAGATGCAAATGCAAGATTGGTACAATTTCGTTACGGAGGTTGGAGATAGTTTTTTAGAAGCTTATGTACCAATTGTTATAAAACGTGCAAATATTGATTTTACTACGCTTCAACGTGAATGGCAAGAAGTAAGAAGAGGGCGCTATGTAGAATTTAATTTGGTACATGACAAAGGCACTTTATTTGGACTTAAAACAAATGGTCGTATTGAAAGTATTCTGATGAGTTTACCACCACATGTGCAATGGAAGTATAATCATCACCCTGAAGAAAATAGTGCCGAAGCTAAAATTCTGGAAGTTTTAAAAAACCCAAAAGACTGGGTTTAAATAATTCCAACTGTAATGACTAAAAAAGGAAAAGGAAAAAATACGGTCAATAAGGCAAAACATACAAAGCTTATGAATCAAAAAAAGAATAAGCTAAGAAAAGAGACAGAACTCCGTAAAGAACGTTTAAAAGCGATTGTCAAAAAGAGTCAAGAAACGGAATAACCAAACCCAACTACAATGCTTAAGTATATCTCTAGAATAGTTCTAATCATTAATTGGAAAACCTTTCTAATAACCTTTCTGTCCATTGCTTCTACCGCATTTTGTTTGCATTACGAAATTAAAGCAGATTTTCCGTTAACCTTAATTGGTACTGCTATCGTTTTTCCTATTGTATTTTCTATTGGAGGTGCTTATAAACGAAGAGAAGTGGCTTTAGATGAATATGGTTCTATAAAGGCACATGGTCGCGCCCTATTCTTTGCGGTTTCTCATTGGCTTGAAAATCCACCAGAAGCGTTAAAGACAGAATTAAAAGACCATTTGGAGTCCCTTATGACTTCATGTAAAGAAATTTTTACTCAGCCGGTTAGTCAACTTGAAGCATATGAAAAAGAGGTGTATAATAGCTTTAATACGTTATCGTTATTTGTCAAAAAAATGCGCACGCACGGCCTGCCTTCAGGTGAAGCTTCGCGCTCTAATCAGTTTTTAAGTAAAATGATGATTTCTTTTGAACGTATCAAACATATTTATCAATATCGAACGCCGCGAACACTTCGAACCTATAGTGACATTTTCATTGTGGTGCTTCCTATTATTTATGGGGCCCATTTTGCTGAAAGTGTTACTAGTTACAGTTATGGACTTCAATTTGCCGTACCTGTTCTATTTAGCGTAATTCTTGTGGCTTTAGACAATATTCAATCGCATTTAGAAAACCCGTTTGACCAGCAAGGTGAAGATGATGTACATATAAACGTGGATAAATTCATTCGAAATTTAGAGTAAAAACATGAAAATACCTTCCTTATTTTTAATACTAATAGCTACTTTACTGCTCGGTGCTTGCCAAAGCAAAAAATCAAAAAGTGAAATAGAAGTAACTTTTATACAAGACACTTTAAAAATTGGCTATACCTATTGGTGGCCTAATTCTGGTCCTTTTATTGGGGCATGTGGCGATGAACTCTCTTTGGTATTTACAGGAACAGTAGTATCCCTTAAAGAACCTACTGATGACCCAGGTCCATTATATACTGCGCAAGAAGGTATTATCGAGCTTGATCAATTATATAAAATTAAAGATTTAGGAGAGCAAACATTTAAAGGTCAAAAATTCATCAGTACAGATTGTTTTGAAGGCACCAACGTGAATGTTGGTGACAAGGTACTAGTCTTTTGCTATGACTATGATGGTAATTATACCATTCCTGGTAAAAAATCTATTTTAAAAATAAGCAACATGGATTTTTCAACCGTTTCGTCAATTCGTACCTATATTGACTCAGATCAAGATGCCTTGTCAATTGCAAAAGATTTAGATATATGGGCAAATCACAATTTGATGGAAGAACTCAAACAAATAATCGCGTGTACAGATGAACTAGAGACCATGAGCCGAGCAGTACATAATATTAATGTAGACGATAATTAGTAAATTTGACTCAAAATTAAAGGCATGTATCCCTTAAGAAGAAACCGTAGACTTAGAAGCAATGATGCCATTCGCCATTTAGTGCGTGAAACTATCATTACCCCAAGTGATTTTTTAGTCCCGCTTTTTGTGGTCGAAGGAAAGGGCATAAAAGAGGAAATCACCTCGATGCCAGATTATTACAGACTAAGTCTAGATAATTTGGAGAAAGAAGCGAAAGAACTTTGGAGTATGGGGCTTTGCGCCGTTCTACTTTTTGTAAAAGTCCCCGACAATTTAAAGGACAACAAGGGAACGGAAGCTTTAAACCCAAACGGATTGATGCAACTGGCAATTAAGACAGTTAAAAATGCCTGTCCTGAAATGTTGGTGATGACCGATGTTGCATTAGACCCGTATTCATCATTAGGTCATGATGGTATTGTAGAAGACGGAATGATTTTGAATGACGAGTCTGCGGAAATTTTAGCTGAAATGAGCGTGAGCCATGCCGATGCAGGTGCCGATTTCGTGGCACCAAGCGATATGATGGATGGCAGAATTCTGACCATTCGAGAAGCCTTGGAAGATGAAGGGCATATGAATACGGGTATTATGAGTTATAGCGCCAAGTACGCTAGTTCATTCTATGGTCCATTTCGAGATGCTTTGGATTCTGCTCCTGTAGCTATGAAAAACATACCTAAAGACAAGAAAACCTATCAAATGGACTCTGCCAACCGCTTCGAAGCCATTTCAGAAACCCAAGCAGATATTGATGAAGGTGCCGATATTGTTATGATAAAACCAGGACTTTGCTATTTAGATATTGTGCGTGAAATTAGGAATGAAGTTGATGTTCCTGTTGCCGTATATCAAGTTAGCGGTGAATACGCCATGCTGAAAGCTGCTGCTGAAAAAGGATGGTTAGATCATGACGCTGTTATGATGGAGCAATTAATTGCTATCAAAAGAGCTGGCGCTAATATAATTGCTAGTTATTTTGCCAAAGATGCCGTTAAATTAATGTAAGTCATTTGTGAAAAAAGCACCACTAATAATTCTCGGTTTGCTTTCGTGTATTGCTTTCTCTCAAGAAAATAATCGAGTCGCCCTTGATATTCAATCCACTAATAAACTTAGTAATGGTAGGCCTTCAGAAGAAGGTTTGGATTCTCTTTACATTTACGCTAAAGTTGATTCCATTATGACTCTTGGCATAAAAAAAGAAGCTTTCCCAGGGGCACAATTATTGGTAGCTAAAAACAGTAAAATCATTTTTCATAAAGCTTATGGATATCATACTTATGATAGTATTCAACCCGTTGCTTTAAATGATATTTATGATTTGGCATCCGTCACTAAAATTACCGCTGCTTTGCCTGCTTTGATGAAACTTCATAGTGAAGGTAAGTTACTTCTTGATAAACCCTTTAGCAATTATTGGCGGTCTTGGCAAAAGCAAACCGACAAAAAAGACATGACCGTTCGCGAAGTTTTAGCACATCAAGCTGGTCTAACTCCGTATATCGTTTTCTTAAATGAAATAACCAAAAAAAACGGTACACTTAAAAAGCGGTGGGTTCGAAATAAACCTAACGATAAATATAACAATCAGGTGTTCGAAGGCCTTTACATCAAAGATCGATTTCGAAAAAAAGTGTATCGTCAAATATCAAAGTCTAAAGTTTCTGATGAGAAAAAATACAAATACTCAGGACTCACATTTTTACTCTACCCACAAATAGTTAAAGATATAACTGGTATGGAGTATTCGAACTATCTTAGAAATCAGTTCTATGAACCGCTAGGGAATACTACCATGGGATTTAATCCGAAGAAAAAGAATTTTTCGAACAAAATTGTACCTACTGAAATCGATACTTTGTTTCGACATACCTTAACTCGAGATTGGGTACATGATGAAAATGCTGCCCTACTGGGAGGTGTTTCAGGTAATGCTGGTTTATTTGCTACCGCAGAAGACTTGGCGCGTCTCATGCAAATGTATATGAACTATGGGCACTATAACGGAAAACGCTATTTGCCCGAAGCAACAGTACGAGAATTTGCCAAAGTACAGTACCCAAAAAATGAAAATCGACGCGGACTTGGGTTTGACAAACCATTACTAAATAATTCAGAACTTGATTTAAAAGATGCTTACCCTGCTCCGTTATCAAGTCCTGAAAGCTTTGGTCACTCCGGTTTTACAGGCACTTTCGTTTGGGCAGATCCAAAAAACCAATTGGTATTTATTTTGCTATCAAATCGGGTATACCCTTCAAGAGATCATCGCAATCTTTATAATTTGAATATACGAACAGCCTTGCATTCTGTTTTTTACGAAGCTGATCTATCGCATCGCAAATAGCATTTTTCTTAGTACTTTCGTTCCTTAAATAAATATCATGGGGCTTCTCATCTTTTACGCAGTTATTTCAATTTTCTTTTCCTTTCTATGTTCCATTTTAGAAGCTGTGCTTTTAAGCGTAACACCCACCTTTGTCAATATCAAAAAGAAGGAGGGCGCAGCCTATGCTGAAACGCTTGAAGAGTTGAAAAAAGATGTTGATAAACCTTTAATTGCTATACTAACTTTAAATACGGTTGCTCATACGGTTGGTGCGATTTTGGTTGGGGTTCAAGCCAAAGTTGCCTATGTAGAAATGTACGGTTCTACAACGCGATCTATTTTGGGTATCGAATTTACTGAAGACTTAATGGTAGGCGTTGTTTCTACTTTAATGACCATATTAATTTTAGTAGCTTCTGAAATTATACCCAAAACTATTGGCGCAACGTATTGGAGAGGTTTAGCAAATTTCACTTCTAAAACCTTAAAAATAATGGTCTTAGTTTTAAAATGGACCGGGCTATTATGGATTTTACAATTATTTACCAAACTAGTAGGTGGCAAGGGTCATCATGGTAGTGTATTGAGCCGTGACGATTTTAGTGCCATGGCCGATATTGCTCATAAAGAAGGTGTTTTTCAAAAATCAGAATCAACTATTATTAAGAATTTACTTCGCTTTGATGAGGTAATGGTCAAAGATGTTATGACTCCGAGAACGGTCATGAAAATTGCTGCTGAAACCAAAACCGTTCAAGAATATTTTGATGAGAACCCCAAAATGCGTTTCTCTCGTATTCCAGTATATGGTGAAAAAGTAGATCATATTACGGGCTTTGTTCTTAAAGATAATATTCTCGAAGAACTCGTTCGTAATAATGGTGAGATTACATTGGCTGATATTAAACGTGATCTCTTGATTACCAAACGTAATACTCCGATTCCTGAATTATTTAATATTTTGATTACCAAACGCGAGCATATTGCATTAGCCGTTGATGAATTTGGTTCTGTAAGTGGCTTGGTTACAATGGAAGACGTTATTGAAACACTACTAGGGCTAGAAATAATGGACGAAAGCGATAATGTAGCCGATTTGCAGCAATTAGCGCGTAAAAATTGGGAAGTCAGAGCAGAGCGAACAGGCATCATCGAGAAAACAAATAAAAAAGAGTGATAGAAACTGCTCATGTACAAACTCCGTTAGGCATTGCCAAGATAGTGGGAGACGAAAATGGACTTAGTTCTATTTCAGTTTTGGATGACGGGGAATTGACCGCTATAATTCCTGAGGTGCTAGAAGATGCAGTCTATCAATTACAAGAGTATTTTGATGGACAAAGAGAAACATTTGATCTAGAGTTAAACCCTCAAGGGACCGATTTTCAAAAACGGGTTTGGGACGGGTTATTACAAGTTCCTTACGGGAAAACGGTTTCTTATTTAGACCTTTCGAAAACCTTAGGCGATGTAAAAGCAATTCGAGCTGTTGCTGCGGCAAATGGAAAGAATCCTTTATGGATAGTGGTTCCTTGTCATCGAGTAATTGGCAGCGACGGTTCTTTAACCGGTTATGCTGGCGGATTGCATCGTAAAAAGTGGCTACTAGATCATGAAAATCCAGTGAAACAACAATCCCTTTTTTAAATTTTACAAACCCAATAGTTTGTAATCCTCAATTCTTACTATTTTAAAAGCTAAAACCATGAATCTCATCCGTAAATTCGTGTAAAACGGAAGATTTTTATAGTTTTTCAATCCCATTTTCAAACATATTACAAACCCATTGGTCGGTTAATTCGATTTATCAAAAATTAGCCCTAATTGCCATTGGGCGCTCAATTTTTGTATCTTGTTTCTCACAAATAATTGATAATTATCTAATATGTTAGATAGAATTAATTTAGAACACATCCTCTTTTTAGACATTGAAACCGTTCCTGAATCGAAAGACTTTAATGAGCTCGATGATGAAAAGCAAGAGCTATGGGATCAAAAATCAAAATACCAAAGAAAAGATCTATTTACCCCAGAAGAGTTCTATGAACGAGCAGGTATTTGGGCAGAATTTGGTAAAATTATTTGTATTTCTGTAGGATATTTTAATTTCAATGGAGACGTAAGAACCTTTAGAACTACTAGTTTTCATGGCGAAGAATCTAAATTACTTAAAGAATTTAAGAATCTCTTAATAACACATTTTAGCAGCTCTAAGCATCTACTATGTGGCCACAATGCAAAAGAATTTGATTTTCCGTATATCGCAAGAAGAATGCTAATTCATCGTATTGAACTTCCGTACAAACTAAATCTTTTTGGCAAAAAACCTTGGGAGATTCCACACCTAGATACCATGGAACTATGGAAATTCGGAGATTACAAACACTTTACATCGCTAAAATTATTAGCCAATATTTTAGGTATTTCTTCGCCAAAAGATGATATTGATGGCAGTCAAGTACGTCAGGTATATTATGAGGAAAACGACATTGACCGAATTATTACCTATTGTGAGAAAGATGTCGTTACTACTGCCCAGGTCTTTTTAAGGCTGCGAAACGATGAATTGTTAGACCTTAATGAGCTTAAAAATATCTAAATTTATCTATTCATAAAAACTACTACAGGTAAATGATTTCTCTATATTTGTCTGCTTAAATTAGATCTTTTTATGAAGTATTTTATCTCCCTAATAGTACTATTTGTTTTTATTTCTTGTGGAAGTGATGACGAGCAAAAAGACTTTACTGCTCAAAATGAAGAAGAAATTATCACTTATCTTGCCGAGAACAACTTAAATGCTCAACGAAGTAGTAGTGGTCTGCATTATGTAATTGAAACCCCAGGGGCAGGCGCTCAACCTAATGCGAATTCAAACGTGACCGTTGCGTATAAAGGATATTATACTAACAAATCAGTCTTTGACGAAAGCGATTCGAATGGAATTTCATTTAACCTTCAGCAGGTGATCAAAGGCTGGACAGAAGGTATCACTTATTTCAAAGAAGGAGGTAGTGGTATACTTCTGGTGCCTTCTCATTTAGGTTATGGCCCAGGTGGTCGCGGTAGTATCCCAGGTGGTGCGGTACTGATATTTGATGTGAATCTTATTTCTGTTGATTAATAATAGAGATACTTAATCAACGCTGTTGCAATATTATGTGCGCGCCATCTTTAGTTTCAACCACATCAAATTGAAATCAAGTCAACTTATTGATTATACTTCAACTGAATATAAACTGGAAAATGGTCGCTATAGCCCCCAATATATTTAGTGCCAACGTAGGTGCGATAAGGTTTTCCTTTAAATTTTCCTTTGAACTCCGTCAAAAAACCTTCATCAAATATATTTGCATGAGCGAAACTATGCGTTCCTTTCTTATAATCAAAAAAGTTATGTGAAACCATAATTTGATCAAATAGCAACCATGACTGTTTGTAACTTGCACTACCACGCTCAGGTGTTAGTAATTTTTCCATAGGGTTGTACAGCTTTTTAGCTTGCATTAAAAGCTGTATACTTTCAGCATTGGGACCATCGTTAAAATCGCCCATAATTATATAATTAGGGTCTTCAATTTCTTTCTCTATGCCCTTCATAAACTCAATTATAGTTTCGGCCGCTTGTATTCTTTTAAAACT
>Ga0114956_1002978_pt1 | contig 13180 bp, 9 predicted proteins | sample MaitaG_FD_87304 | JGI IMG/M metagenome (GOLD analysis project Ga0114956, IMG submission 87304) | Marine algal microbial communities from Maine, USA - Maine_Asex2 metaG | ecosystem: Host-associated > Algae > Red algae > Unclassified | place: Maine, USA | collected 2015-01-05 | reverse complement strand
GCAAGGGTTGGATGGAACTACAATGCAGCATTTATCTTCTTCTGATGGTTCTACTGAATAGGTTGTGCAATTTTCTTCAAAACTACCACAAACATAATACTGAACATTTTCAAAGTCTATACCTTCTGTTGCTTCTCCACACGTAGTATTAATTATTATTGGGGATGGAAATACTTCTGTTGAGCCATCCAAATACACAACTGTTACCGTCGAACTAAGCCTGCCGCAAGTTGCTTCCCGAGTACTGCAACCCCCTGGCTCGGCTATGCTTTGAGTAGTTGCTTTATTTTCACAAAATATTAATTCTGGCCTACAATTATTATCCTCTGCATAAGCTAATAAGTCAGCTTCAATAGTTGCGCTTGTTGTTTCTATTTCTACATTTTCGCAAACTTCCTCTGGGCAGCAAGGTTCTGGCTCACAATCCAATTCCAAACATACACAACAATCTGCACCACAATCTACTACGGTGCTTTCTGGTGGACAATCTGGGTTTTCTGCACTACATGGTATAATTCTTTGGGCCGTTCTTTTTCCAATTATTTTAATTCCACCTAAAGTTACAGATTTTGGCGCACCAGCTACTGGTGAAGCTACAAGTGGAGCTACAATTGCAGGTGTTCCTGCTGCAACCATTGCAGGACTTTGAAATGAAATTAATTGATTTCCTTGTGCATCAATACCACCACATTCATAATTACCAATATCATCTACATCTTTACAAGGTGCAGTACACTCACATACACCGTTTACACATTTACTTAATCCTTCACATTCCACATTAAAACAAGGATCATCGTCACTTGCATCAAATGGATCTTTACCATCTTTACATTCAGTAATATTATCAACTCCACCTTCATCACAATCAGCAGTTGCTAAAGGATGATCTGGGTTTAAAGCTAATATTTCACATAAGTCTAATTCTGAATCAATAAAATCGTCACAAACATATGCTTCACATTCTCCACCTGAACAATAAAATCCTGGAAGACATTCAACATCTTTACAAGGATCTGTAATTATTGTTGGATCATCTGGATCACCATCTTCATCTGGATCATTATCTGTTAAATCTAAAGGATCATCAGAAGTATCTTCTACTCTTTCACCATTAGGGTCTGCACCTATAACTATTGCTGTATTTAATACTTGTCCAGCATCTATATCAATTTGAGTAATTGTGTAAGTATGAGTACTTGTTATAGATTGTCCAGGAGTTAAAGTTCCTATTGGAATACTTATATCTAAAGGCTCATCTACAACAACTACATCTATTAAATCACATTCTCCAACATTAGTAGAAATAAAAGTATATTCTATTGTTCCACCTAATACATATTCATCAACTAATTCAGCTTTTTTTGTTAAACTTATATTAGGAACACATTCATGTTCTGGACAAATAGTAGCACTATTGTTAGTTAAATCTGGATCTGGATTGTCTCCTTTAACTGATGCTGTATTAGGTACAAATTCTCCTGTTACAGTTATTTCTAAAGTTTCTGTTACTCCTACATCTAAAGTAGAAATAGTCCATTCAGGATGTACCCAAACACCATCTGAAGCATTTGAAGAAACTTCTGTATAAGTTGTTAAAAAATCTGTTACTACTACATTAGTATTAACATTTGGTCCATTATTACCAACTTCAATTGTAAAAGTTACTGAATCATCTTCATTAATTACAAAAGTTTTTTTAATATAAAGATCACTTGATAATTCTTCAGGTGGACAAACAGTAATAGGACTTGATAAATTGTTATTACATGAAATATCTTCTGTTCCTTCTGGACATTCAGCCACATCATATTTTACAACAGTTTCTATTCTATAAGTACCTTCAGGAGTTTCATTTGTTGGGCTAACAGTCCTTGGAGCAACTCCAACTATTAATCCATTACCTGTGCTAAAAGTACTTGTTGCAAAATCATAGACAATAGTATCTACAATTATACCATTTTCTTTTAAATTTATAGTCTCTGTTAAAGGGACTGCTTTATTGCAAGGGTAATGATCTGGAGTTAATTCTCCAAGTACCCATTTACATAATCTACATTTCATATACAATTTATTGTTAAGGTTGGTGTTTGAGGTTTACAAGTAAGTTTTATTTCTGGACTTAAAGGTTTGTCTTCACAAACTACTGTAATATCAGGACATTTTGGATTATCTGGATCACTTACATCAGCAGTTTGAATCTTTCCTATATCACAAATGTCTTCATATAAACAACATTCATTAGATAATACTATCTTTACTACTTTAATTTCATAACAAGTGTCTGGTTGTAATTCTATTTCAGTTGATTCTGTAATAGTTGCAACAATTCCTTGTTCTGTGCATAATTGAAGTTCATATTCTTCAACTGGTGGATCAAATAAAAGAGAATCAAAAACTAAAATATTTGTTTTATCTTCTATTTTTACTTCATAATTTACTTTAATACATTTAACATCATTGCAAGGATCCTCTACTTCACATTTATATTCTCCTTCTACTTCTGCACAATATGTTCCTTCTGGACATTTTCCACAAGGATCTGTATTTGTAGCTTCTATTGTTTTATATATTGGTTCAGATGAACCACAATTTGTATTAGCTATATATTCTATAACTAAATCTTCATTTGTATTATTGGCTATTAGTTGTGGATAAGTTCCTGAAAATCCAGGAATATCTACAGGAGAGCCTGGAAATACTGTTCCACTATAATATACATCACCATTTTTGGTTTTTATAGTTATAGTGTAGCTTGTAATCCCACTTTCACAAGTAGTTGTTCCTCCTAAGTTTATAGTACAATTCATTCTTTAGTTATAGTTGGGTTTATTTCAGTATCACAATCACAATTTAATTCTGCAATTACTTCAAAAGATTTTTCTGGACAATAATTTCCACATTGTTCTGTGCAAATTTTTTCAGAATTAGGATCATTTGTTTCACATTCTGAAATATCAAATACTCCATAATAACAAAACATATAATTTAAATCTTGAATAAAGCCTCCACATAAAATTTCTCCTGATGAAAAAGCATTGTTAGTAGGATCATAGTTTATTTCTTCTATAATTTCTCCTGAGTCACAATCTTTAATTAAAAACTTAATGTATAGCAACTTAGCCTTATCACATTCATGACAAGGCTTTATTGATTGTATATTATTAAGTTCTCCTTTAACTGTAATTGGTTGATTACAAGAGACATTATTTTTATTTGAATAGCAACTCATTATTTATCCCACCCTGGCTTTAGTTCATCAAGAGCAGCTAAGATTTTTTTACCATCTACTTCTCTTCCATCACAACAAAAACCTTCACAGCACCAAATATGTGCAAATAATTCAGAGGGAGTTAATAATTTACTAAATCCATCATCTGTTTTTCTTTCAGCACCTCTCTGCCCCCAGAAAGAACCAAATCTTTTTATTTTTTCAAAAAACATATATTATGGTTTTGGAGTTTGTCCTATAAAAGTTGTTTCTGAAACTGCTGAAGCTCCTAATAATCCTGTTTCTTCTGCTTTTTTATCTGCATCATCACAAGTTCTTAAAGGTTTATTACAACTTGCTTTTTCAAAAAGAGGGGCCATTGTTTCAAAGAAAGAATCTTTAGTTACTTGGTCAGCTTGATTAAATACAATTCTTGTTAAATATTTTTGAACATTTAATTCACTTGTACCAAGACCTGTTTCTTGAGTTCCAGTGTTATACCAGAAGTTCCATAAACAATATTGACCTTCACATTCTATCTTAGTAGACATGTGTCTTGAATGTTTACCAAATCTATGATATTTTCCTTCTCTATAATTATCTTTAAAGCCTTCAGAAAAGTCCCCACCTTTATAGGCTTCATACTCTAATTGTTGAATTTCATAACCTTGATTAATAGGAGGTAAACTTCTTTGTTTAACTTCACATTGCCATTGTTTAAAACCTTCACCTTCAATATTTAAATGTCTTGTTTTATTATATAAAATCTTATCAGGTAAACCTTCACAAGGACAATCTTGTTCTAATGGTCTAGCTATTAATCTAATTCCACAACAAGGTTTCCAAGAATCATCTCTATTTTCTTTACAAGTATTGCAGCCTTTAATTTTTACATTTTCAAAAACATCACAAACTTCTGGTGTTAATTTTTCATCTCCTACTTTTATATAATCAATAGGTTTACAAGAATTTACCCAAATTTTTCCTGGACAACATCCTGTAAGGGCTTGTTCATAAGCTGCTTTACCATAATGTGTTTCAGTTTCTTCATCATATAAAGCATAATCAATTGCATCAATTATTTCTTGTATATTATATGTTTCAATTGCATCAGGGCAATCCAATTCAAATACTTCACCTGCTATAGAAATTTCAGTTATTGGAGGAATTTTACATCCTACGCAACAATCTCCTTCTAATTGGTCAAAACAAAACTTATAATCTGTAGGATTAAGTTTCATTATTGTAAAAGGTGCTCTATCTAAAACATTTGGACCTTTTTTAGCATCTTTAATGTCAATGCCATCTGGAGTAATTCTGTCCATTCCATAAGTTCTATCCCATTCTTGATTAATAACTTTCATTAGTTCACAAACTAATTCATCACAAGAAGCTTCTTTTTCTCCACAATCCACACAAGGAATTGCACAGTCTACTCTTGCAGTAAAAGAATGAAGAGGTCTTAATTCACCAAATCTGGCAATAGAGTCTTGATCTTTATAAGTAAAGGTTATTGTATAGTCTGTATCACATTCAATACATCCTATAAAAAAGTCAACAATAGCTACTTGTCCACATCTTGGAACACTTGCATCATTGTCTTTAATACTGCAAGAAGATATTCCTTTATGTCCACCTGCCATTTTCTTTAAAGTCATTTCATCCCTTGAATTTCTACAAGCCACGGCTATAGTAAAATCATTAGGACAATCTCCAGGAAAAATTCCTTCTATTCCTTTTTTATTAAAAGGATCATAGATTATCATTTGACCCTCTTTTGGAATAAATTTAGGTTTTCCTGCAACCAGTTTATGAACTGGCCCTTTAAACAAAGGTAAGTTTCCTGAAGGATGTAAAACCTTTGTAGTATTATAAGTTGTTGCTGGCATTATATATATTAATTAAATTGTTTAGTTGTGTTTGATAGTCATTTGATTCATTAGCATCTCTGGCTGCAATTAAAGCAGCAATTGAACTAATCATGTTAAGCTGAAAAGATTTACAAATTTCTGGCTCAACATCTTCTGTTATTTTTTTTCCTTCTATTACATACTTTTTATCTTTAGTACAAGAAGGAAATGCTAAAGTTTCAGGCTTTTTATAAAAATCTATCCAAGCCTCATTTATTTTAAAATCTTTAAAAGCTATTTCAATTCCTTCCTTTGTAGTTCTTCCAATAGTTTCACACCAATCAAAAGAAGGACATAATAATTCATCTTTTTTAGATTTTCTCCAATCATAGGGGCTGATTATACAAACAGTTAATTCCCTTTCTTCACATTCTTTAGCTAAGACAGTATAATTTATTTCATAAAGACAATCTTTAGGTCTTTCATAAATTATACTATCTTTATTTTTTGTTTTTTGTTTTAATTTTTCTGTACAAACTAATTCAGATATTTCAGAAAATTTTCCTTGTTGAATTGCAAGATCAATAAATACATTATAAGCTTCATTAATTATATAATGTATTTTAGAATCATCAACAGAAAAATTTATTTTTCTTTTAATATCATTATACAGATTCTTTATTTTTGACATTTTTCTTTTTCTTTGTACCAAGTACTAAATCTGATAATTCATCATAAATTTTAAGATTTTTATCATCTAAAAGAAAGTTTATCACTTGTATTTTAGTTTGACCTAATTCATTTTCTTTGAAGAAATAAGTTCCTTGATCTTTATGAATCTTTCTCATTGATCTTCCTTTCCTAAATAAAATTTCTAAAGAAATTTCTTCATTATTCATTTCAGAGACCTTTACTATTTCTTCTGGAGTATCTCTTGCAATTCTTAATAAATGAGTTTCTACTGTTTCAATAGTTGTATCATTATTTTGTACTTGACCTAATATCCAAGCCCAGTTTTTTAAAGTTGCTGGATTTGCTTTTTCAATTTCTGTAAAAGCTTTTTGACTTGCTTTTAATTTCTTTGCAGTTTCAACTTGAGCTACATTTTCATCTAAAAGTTTCCATTTAGTCCCCATTCTTCTTTCTTTACCTTTAACTACATCTTGATGTACTTCAAGGTATTTTAAGACAAAGGCTTCTCTGGCTAATTTATCTGTATTAGTTGAAGTTGGATCTTCAAAAGCATATTCACCTTCTGATATAATTAACTTAGCTTTTTCACTATTAAAAAGATCATCAAGATGATTTCTTTTATCAAATTGTGTAATTCTTTGACCATTATCATCTTTTACATGGCAAGTATCTAAGAATTTTTGAATCTCTTCATCTGTAGCATTAGTTAACCATCTTTGCTCATTCCAAGAGTATTGAGGACTAATATCTCTTGTAGTATCAGGGATAGTTACATGCATTTTATTTGTTACTTCATAAAAATTATTACCATCTTCTTTATGGCCATTTCTATGATTATCATATTCAATTCTGGTTGTGCCTGTCTGTAAAGGAGACACACTATTTGGTATTGCTACTAATCTCATTATTATCTAACTAAATTTGGATTTAAAAAAATCATTTTAGAGGCATCTTTTACTATTATTCCCCATCTTTCTTGTCTAACAACAGACCATTCATCTCTGTGGTGAGAAGAATAAAACATTCCTCTTTTACCATTTAATCCACCTTTAATTATACCATCTGGGCCCCACATTCCACAAACTACACTTGCACCTTTGGCTCTGTCACATTCTGTTATAATTATATTTTTATTTGCACCTTTTCCTCCTAAATCAATTATAAAACCTTGATAAGAAGAAGCTGGCCATCCATTTATTTGTAATCCTTTACCTCTTGTAGTATCATCAAAGAATGGAAAATGTTCCACACTTACTGATCCTCCAGGATAAAGTAAATCTCTTGTAATGTAATGAGTTCTTGCTTCAAGTTCACCAAATTGACCACCTGGAATAGACTTATTTCCATCTGTTCTTGATCTAATACTAAAATTTTCTGGTGCAGCAACTAACAAGTGACCATATTTTAAATGTAATCCTTCAATCCACCATTTGATAAATTGACTACCTCCCATTACAATAACATCTCTATTACCATATGCTTGTCTACCTTGAAATCTTTTTTGAATATTGTCTACTATAGAACCAATTCCAGATTTAAAAGGATTGTAATTTATTACATTTGAATCTTCAATAAAACATTCTAATCCTGGGCCCATTTCTACTTCATAACCAGAAGAACTATCAACTAATCCTCTTGAACCTTTACCATAATACATGCTAAAAGCTTTTTCACTTTCAAATGCATGATTTAATTCAAGATAAGCTCTTGGAATAACTTGTTTAACCATGTCTTTTCCATCTTTAGACTTATCTAAACAATGCATAGAAATCATTCGAGCATCTGTTAACATAGCTTTATCAGTTACTTTAAGCTCTTTTCTCATTTTACTTGTTCTTACAGAAAATGAAAGTTTAGAAGTGGCTGATTCATAATGAAAAGAGCCTGCTTTACCAGTAGCTTCTCCATAAAAAGATCCTACCCTTGTCCACTTTAATCCTTCTTGTAAATATTTTTGAGGAAAAAAGTCCATAGGATTTTGAGTAACTAACTGTACATCATATTTATAATATCCAGCAGCTCCAGGAGTTCCATCATTACAAAGTCTGACTTGACAATTCCAATCAATATTAGGAGCCAATACATCACCTTCTCTAAATACTCCACAGTCTATGTGTATTTGAAAAACTGCTTGTTCAATTCCTAAAAATTCTACATCTGGACATAAATTTGGTCCAGCTTTAGTATAAGAATTTCCTTTGGCATATAAAGACCATCTTAATTCTTCTGCACACTCTTGACGAGTTTCTGCATTTCTCATTAAGAAATCATTAAGAGAAGTTGCTGAAGAATGTAAACTCATTCCATGAGTTCCTACATAATTATTTGCTTTTGAGGTAAGATCAGCATATAATTTATTTTTAGTTTGATTGGCTAAAATCACATAATTTTGATCTATGTAATTTCCCAGTTTTGAGCCTGGATCAAAAGTTTCTTCAGAAAAAAGCCACTTTTTACCTACTAAATCTGATGTTTGTAATGACATTTATTTTGTTGTTTTTATTTTAATTTTGTAAAGGAGGACTCATAATATCTGAGTTTACCTGATTTATATATTCATTTATTGTATCTGTAATTGGTCCAGTTCTTTTACTGTTAACTGGAAAATCTCCTTTTAAATAGGAGTTTAATTTTTGTGTGCCTTTCTTTTCTATTGCAGAAAAATCAAAGTCTTTAAAACCCATATACCAATAAACTAATAGTTTTTTTGGATCTTGTAAGGATTTATTTAAGTCTATATCTCTTTGTAAAGATTGTTCAAGAACTTTTTTTCCATCTTTAATTGTTTCTACAACTCCTGTTTTACCAAGAACATAGTTTAAAAAATCAGCTTTTTCTCCTTCTGGAAGATCAAATCCTTGCAACTTACCTTCTTGAATAGTTTGCTTTACTTGAGTTTCCCACAAAGCTATTTGTTCTTTTTGTTGTTTAGTTTCAAGTTCAGCTTGTTTTTCAATGTTTTGAAGATTATCTATTTTTCTTTGCGATAAATAATTTTTAGCTTTTTCTGCTTCTTGATCTTTGGTTCCATTTAATTCAAATGTTTCTAACATTTGAGGAATATAATCTGAACCTACTTTTTGATCTTTTAGCATTTCAGTTATAACTTCATCCTGAACTTTAGCTTTTTCTTCATCATCAAGTGCAGAAAAATCTACTTTAGAATAATCTTTTTCAGAAAATACTTTGTCAACTAACTTTTTATCAACTCCACTTTCAATTGCTTTAAAATAAGCATCTCTTGTTTCATTAATAGAAACTTTTTGTTTAACATGATGATCTATAATTACTTTCATCCTATTTTCTAAAACTTGTTTAAGTTCAACAGGACTTAAATTTGGATCAACAGTTTCTTCTGTATAATTAAGAAAACCATTATCTTGGCTAAATTCAAGAGCCATTAAAGCTCCTCCTGAGAATTTACTAAGATCTTTAGGAACCTGAGTATTTTCAGGAATTTGTTCTTCAACTATTGGCTCCACTTTTTCTTCTATCTGTTCATCTACTTTTTCTTCTTGAGAAATAGTTACATCAGATACTTTTTCAAGGGAAGCATCAAAGTCTATAATGTCTTTAACATCTATCATTTAATTGTGCAAATTTAATTATTAATATTATTTAAAATTTATTTAAAGTTAGTTTTAGCTTTAGTTTGTTTTTTCTTTATTACATTTTCTTGTTTTTTAACTTCTCTATCCTTATCTGTTCTTTGATCTAAAGCTAAAAGTTCTTCTCTTTGAAATTGTAATTCATTCATTTGTTCTTGTAAGGAAGCTTGTATTTTCATAAATTCAATTTCTTTTTTATCATCTTCATTGTTTTGATTGACATCATTTCCTCTTCTTTCATCATCAGCTTTTATAGTAGCTTCCTGAAGTTTCATATTTTGCTCAGTAAAAAACTTTTCTTTTTCCCATTCTTGCATAGATTGAAATTGTTCTTGCTGTGCTTGTTGAGCTTGTTGTTCAGCTCTCATTATTTTATCTTCTACAGCTTTTGCTACAGCTATTATTTCAGACTTATTATCTGCTAAAGCTAAATTAAGAACTTCTGGTAAATGCATCCCATTTTGAATAAATGGTTGAATATATTGCTTCATTTCTTTAACAAGTATTTTATCTTTAATATTTTTAGAAACAAAAATAGTCATGTCAAAGTTATCTGTAATGTCAGAATCAATTTTTAATTGAGCCATTCCAGCATCATCTAAAATATAAGAAATTGTATCTTCTTTATTTTTGTAATGATATTTACTTACATTTAAAAGTCTATTTAAACATTTCTCAAAGAAAAGATTAGTAGTGTATTTAAAAGTTTCATTAATACTATTACTTATTTCAATATTCTGAGCATTTGTTCTTACTCCTGTATAAGGAGATGCTTGACCTAAAGAAGAAGGATTTAAACCCAGGACTTTAGCTACTTGTGATTCTAAATAAATAAGATAATTTGTTACTTCAATGCTTTCTGAAGGATTATGTACATTTACAGCTCTTACAGAATTAGATTCATATTGATTGGCTCCTTCTAAAGAATAGTCAGTTAAAATAACTCTATGTTTTTTCATAAAAGCAAGCCAATTTTCATCTTTCATATCATCAGGTTTAACAGCCTTATTTAAAAGGATCATGTTTCCCCAACTTGTTTTTTTAATTTTTTGTAAATAGTCTTTAATAATATTAACTTCTAATTGAAGGGGTTTAACTCTATCCATAGGAGCTATAGTATAAGTATTTGTAGTACAAACTTGATTATAATCTCTTTCAGCCATTTGATAGTTCATAACTACTCCCATGTAATCATAATAAACATCAAAAGGATTATTAATTGATCTATATTGATTTTTAAGTGGGCCAAGCTCTACATATTGAGGTTCACTAAAATTTAATTTTTTAGCTCCATAAATCCATGGTATAGAAACTACTTTAGATTCTACATCACCTTTATACTTGTTAAATTCATAATTATGAGCTTGCCAAAACTCTCTATGAGTGCCATCTTTTAATTTTCTTGTTATTAACTTAAACTTTCTGGGCACTTTCCATTGACAAGAAACTTCTTCTATTTCTTCTTCTGTAGATAAAGGATGTCCTCCATAAAGTGATCTAAGGAACCTCATTTCTGCTGCACCTTCATCTGTTCTTTGATTTATTTCGTCTAAATTAATAATTCCATCAGTATGTAAATCTAAAAGTGTTCTGTCTGAATCATGGTATTTATCTTTAATTTCTTCTTGCCTTTTACTAAAGTCTTTGTAAACTTTACCCATTTTTAACTCTCTCCAATAATCTTCATATATTTCAGAGCAAGTTCTTATTCTTTGTCTTTTAATAATTTCAGCATTATGAGTAAAAGGGCTGTCAGTAGACATAAACACCCACATTTCTCTTGGATCAATTCTTTTATAAATTGGATGAAGATTACCACTTTTAATTTCTGTCCAAGCAGTTGAAGTATTATAAAGATCTTCTATTAATTGCATTTCTGTAAACTCAATATTAAGCTCATTATAAAGAAACTCTAATAACATTTGATGTTTCCTTTCAGAAGGAACTTTATAACCAGACATAATTTCTTTAATTGCATCAGGAGTCATTTGGCCACTTCTATTCTTAATATCTGACTCTGCTTGTTGTATTTGTTCTGGAGAAAGACTAAATTGATCTTGTACTCCAAATTCTTGTAAATATTGTTGAGTAGCTTGTTTTTCAATCCCAGGAACTATAATAGTAGAGATATATTGCATTACAAGCTCCTCTTGTTTATGTCTTCTTAATGACTTAGCTTTAAGTGAAGTATCATGAACAATTGGTTTTATTTGTCCTTTAAAATCATCTCCTACACTTTTTTTAATTAAAGGAGAAACTATATCATAATGTGTTGCACATTCATTATAGATAGTGTCAGGAGAAAAAAAGTCAGCACTTGTATATTTATGTATATCTTCAATAATTCCTTGATACATTTTATAACTCAAATTCCATCTTCTATTTCTTGGAACTATATGTTGTGAGTAATGTCCATCAAAAGAATCAATTACTTTTTTAGAATATGCTTTTGGGCTTCCTGTTTTTTTAATATTGTTAATCATAGTAATTTATCTAATATTCCACTAAGTCTTTCAACATCAGCTTTTTTCATTTTATCTACATCTTCAACTAAGTTGAATTTTTTATTGTAGATAGTTATTGCCATTAGTATTAATGTTGATATTGCATCAAAGTTTTTACCAGGCTCATATTTTTGTATTTCATCAAGTATTTTAAGAGATTTAAGCATTTCTAAATTAGTTCTGCCATCTATTCTTATTGTTCTTAACCATTTGTTAAGTAATTCTAAACCTTTTACTTTAGTATTACTTGTCATTTTAATTCCTACTTTATTTATAGGAGATTTTTTAATTCTTTCATCTCCTTTTAATATCATAGTTGGAGCAGCTAATAATAAATGACTTTTCTTTTGACCTCTTAAATAAGAATTAAAAACATCAATATTTACTTCAGGAACAATCTTTGCATTATAAAACTCAGTTATCATAGTAACTAATTCCCAAGTAGTTTCATGCCTTGAATGTCTTCCAAACCATTCTGCTACTATTTCATCTGATTTACTTAAATCACTTGTATAAACTCCTTTATAAACTATGATTCCATTTAAGGATGAATTTTTTCCTGTCTCTCCTTCATTATTTACTGGATCATAAAAAACATAATATAAATCATCTTCTGGGATGTCTATTGGAAATTCATAAACAACTAATCCACCTCTTTTATCTTGACTCTTTTTAATTTCCCAAGTATCAATTGGCCTTCTTTCTATTGGTTTAAATCTTGGAATACCTTCTCTATCTCTATTTAATTCTCCTACAGTTCTATGTTTTGTGTATTCTCCTCCAAGTTCTAAATTATATCTTACTTCACTTGCTTCTTCAGATGGTAAAATTCTTAATCCTGAACCAACAAACAATTCTTTAGGATTTTGAGGATTTTCCATCTTCTCACTTAAAAGTCTTAAATCATTTCCTTGTAATTTTTTCCTTTCAATATTAGAAGCTTTTCTTGCTTCTTTTAAATCTGTGTTTCCATTTTTATCTCTAAACTTTAAAGACTTATATTCTACAGGAATAAACAATCCAATAAAATGATCTGGATTATCCCAGTTTATTTCATCAAATTGCCAATGATTAGGGATACCAAAAATATCATATTCATGAGGCTTTAACAACATGTCTTTAGTGAACTCTATTTTTTCAATATCACCAGAAGTTCCTATTTTTTTAAATCTACCAAATTTTCTACTCAATCTTGTAGAATCCACTGCTGCTGCATGGCATTCTTTAGCTACAGGATTAATACCACACTCTTCTTCTAAAATAAGATTATATCTACCACCCCTTGCACCATTAGGATCAGCAACAGTAAATATT
>Ga0114956_1002977_pt1 | contig 13182 bp, 12 predicted proteins | sample MaitaG_FD_87304 | JGI IMG/M metagenome (GOLD analysis project Ga0114956, IMG submission 87304) | Marine algal microbial communities from Maine, USA - Maine_Asex2 metaG | ecosystem: Host-associated > Algae > Red algae > Unclassified | place: Maine, USA | collected 2015-01-05 | reverse complement strand
CCTTTTGGAGGTGGACGTGGAATTGGACGTGGAATTGGACGTAGAATTGGACGCTGAATTGGGCGCGGAATTGGACGTAGAATTGGCCTCTGATTTGGACGCGGAACTGGATTCCGAATTGGATTCTGAATTGGACGTCGACTTAGTCCTTACCTAAATCCATGCTGCGATTCAATATTCGGCGACACTAGAACACGATTTTGAGTTAGCTTCCTTTCGAAGTGAATCAGAATTGTCGTTCTAGTTTTTTTTTAGCCGGGCCGAATTTCTTATGATTTCTTATAACTTCTTATGATTTTTTGATGAGCAAACCCTGCAATTTCTACGGTTGGAAGCTGCCGCTAATTTTTCTGCGCGTGCCTGCATGGTTATAACGAAACTGATATGGCGGAGCTGGTGAAATTTCTGCTACAAGCCATCACTTATGATAAATCATTGAATCCTCTAGCAACGTGGCTTGAATATGAAGCGTTTGGAAGAATTGGCGATCATCGCCGACGGAAAGCTGAACCATAGTCCGGACAAAGAGATTTCCGGCGCTGCCAGCATTTCTCACGCAATTGCCGGGCAGATTACCTTCGTCACATCTGCCAATCACTTTCAAGCGTTCCTTGACAGCGACGCCGCAGCGGCCGTCGTTTGCGAAGGCCTGGGGGATTCACCTAAGCCGGTCATCGAGGTCGAGGATCCCGAATCGGCGTTCTTTGAGATTGCGATTCTGTATCGCAACCCGATCGTTCGCCAATCGACCGAAGAAACACAAATCAGCTCACGTGCGACTGTCAGTCCCACCGCCATTATCGGCGAAGACGTCGTCATTCATGCAGGCGCGGTCATCATGGACAACGTTTCCATCGGCGACCGCACGACAATCTTCCCCAATTCAGTCATTCTCGAAGGCTGTTCGATCGGCAACGATGTCAGCATCTTTCCCAACGCGACCCTTTACGAAAATACGGTCGTTGGGGATCGCGTTTTAATCCATGCCGGAGCGGTCGTTGGGTGTTATGGATTCGGCTATAAAACACGCAACGGACTTCATCAACTTTCGGCTCAAATCGGCAACGTAGTTTTAAAGGACGACGTTGAACTTGGAGCCAACACGACCGTTGATCGCGGCACTTACGATTCGACCATCATTGGCACCGGCAGCAAATTGGACAACATGGTGATGGTCGGGCACAATTGCGAAATTGGACAGCACAATCTTTTGTGTTCACAGGTCGGTATCGCAGGTAGTTGCAAAACAGGCCAGTACGTCGTGATGGGTGGACAAGTCGGCGTCGGAGATCATTTGACCGTTGGCGATTCTGCGATGATCACCGCCAAGAGTGGATTGATGCACGATGTCGAAGCGGGCCAACGAATGATGGGCACTCCCGCGCGGACCAGCAGAAAACAGATGCAACTATTTGCGTCCTCAAGCAAACTGCCCCAGATGCGAAAAGATATCAAAGGCCTCAAGCGGCAACTGGACGCCCTTGAACAGATTACCGAAGCAACAACTGAAGCACCAATCGAAAATCGCCGGGAAGCCGCGTAAGTCTTGCCAACGCGTTCTTGAGTCAGCCGGTCACATCGCCCTCATCTAATGATTGAATCATGGCAAGCGTTTCGTTAAATCAAACCAACTCGAAATTTGCCGGTCGCGAAACTAATAGCAACAAACGCATTGGCTTAATCGCCGGTTGGGGCTCCTTCCCCGTACGCGTCGCTCAAGTCCTCAAGGCTCAGGGCTACGAAGTTTTCTGTATGGCGATCAAGGATCATGCGGATCCAAAATTAGCCGAAATCTGTGATGACTATCGTGTCTTTGGGATGGGACGCATGGGTGCCCAAGTCAGATATCTGCGGAAATCGGGTGTGCATGAAGCCACGATGGCCGGAAAAGTTTTTAAAACCAAAATTTTTGAACGGTTCCACTTAATAAAGCACTGTCCGGATTTCACATTCTGGCGACATTTTTATCCGATCTTTTTGACCAAAACAAAAGATCGCAAAGACGATACACTATTGCTGACGGTGACTCGTCTGTACGCTGCGGGTGGCATTAACTTCTCACCGGCAACTCAATACGCTCCGGAACTACTCGTGGATCAAGGCACACTTACCAAACTTGAACCAACCAAATCGCAATGGAAGGACATCCGTTTTGGCTGGCAGACGGCCAAGGAGATGGGGCGGTTGGATATTGGACAAAGCGTGATCGTCAAAGATCAAGCGGTCTTGGCCGTCGAAGCAATCGAAGGCACTGATGCCTGTATTGCACGCGCCGGGCAGCTTTGTAAAGCCGGAGGGTTCACGTTGGTGAAGGTCGCCAAACCCGAACAGGATATGCGTTTCGACGTTCCGACCATTGGCATTGGGACTGTTGAAACACTGCATGCGGCCGGTGGAAAAGTCATCGCCGTAGACGCTCACAAAACGATCCTTTTGGATCCAGAGCAAACGATCGCCCGCGCGAATCAACTGGGAATCACCATCGTCGCGACGGGGCCCGACCCAGCGTAACTGAGAAATTTAGTTCACCAAAACAAAAGAAACCAAACGGTTTGGAACGACCAATCTTTCTTCGCAGGGCAAAAGCGAATTGCAAAGTCTTATAATAGCAGGCAGACGCCAGACTCCGGGTCGGTGAGAAACTGTAGGGGTTGCGCCGTGACGCTTACATTGAAATGAACTTTGCGTTTTTCGTGTCCCTCGACAGAGGTCTATTCATCGACAACGCTTACAGACCGCTGACAACCTGATCCACGTAGGGCAGGTTTTCTACCTGCCATGCACTGCGGCGCGAAAACGGTTTGATTTGGAAATCCGCGCTACAGTCTCCAGCGAATCACGATTGTGCCTTGAAAAGTCGTGTCAGTCACTTAGTATATCGCGGTTTACCAACCCGCGTTCGCGATTCCTGGCCAATGCTCTTTACGCTGCCAATCTACTGTATCCTCATCACGATCGCTTCTACGCTGGGCGGATCGCTCCCGTCTTTCATTAAACTGACACATCGCCGCATCCAACTGACGCTCAGTTTGGTTTCCGGCGTGATGCTGGGCGTTGCGTTGCTGCATCTACTGCCGCATTCGATCATGATCTTGGGCAGCGCCGATGCGGCGTTGGTCTCATGCTTGGTGGGGCTGTTGTTTATGTTCTTCATGGTGAGGATGTTCCATTTTCACCAACACGATTTGGCGGTCGATGATGAACACGATCATAAATCGAAAGAACTGTGCGACACCGATCACGACCATCATCACGTCCATTGCGATAGCCACAGCGGCGATGTCGATCTGACATGGATGGGGCTTTGCTTCGGTCTTGCGATTCACACTTTGATCGACGGGATTGCGTTAGCGGCAGCCGTCCAATCTGGAGGAACGGGACTCAGCACAGCGGGGCTGAGCGTATTTTTGGCGATCCTTTTGCACAAACCATTGGACGCGTTGTCGATTACTTCTTTGATGGCGGCCAAGGGCTGGGACCTGCAAAAGCAATTGGTTGTGAACCTTGTGTTTGCTCTGATGTGCCCTTTGGGCGCTTTAATTTTTGCCTTCAGCGTCGATTCCATCATGGAGTCCCGCGAAATCGTGCTGGGCGTCGCGCTTGCTTTTTCAGCCGGCGTGTTTTTGTGTATCTCTCTGGGTGACCTGTTGCCAGAGGTACATTTTCACGCCCATGATCGTCTACAACTTTCGATGATGTTGTTGCTGGGAGTCGTGATCGCGATGGGCATCGAACTGTTGCCGGGCCACCGCCATCAGCCTACCGACAAAACGTCCCAGCCTAATCCGGTGGTTAAACCTATCGACATTCCCTAAGTCCGACGGGTTTCCATTGCTTCCTGCCGGAAACAGTCAGAATGGGAGCCTATCCCACTTTTGGGCAGTTCTGCTTACAATAAACGTTTGTCCGGAACACTCTTCTCTACTGCCAGTGATCAATCGACGCCGCAATTTGATACTACTGTTCACAGCCGCAATGTTGTGGATCTTCGCATCGCCGGCGACTGCTCAATATGCCGATGTTCGGCCGTGCCCGTCGGAGCTGCAAATAGGTTTTGACTCGATCACGACCGATCAGATCCAATCGTATGTTTCGGTGCTGGCCGGGCCGCACTTCCAAGGAAGAGGCACAGGTCAAAAAGGCTATAAAAAAGCCGCCCACTGGGTCGCGGGGAAACTTGCTGAACTTGGCGTGGAACCAATTTTCGCCGACGGAAGCTACTTTCAATCGGTGCCGCTGCAACAGAAAATCCCAATCATTGAAGAATGTCATCTGCGGGCCGCCGGGGGTGTGACCATTGAAGCCGATGGCAACATTGGATTTGATACTTACTCTTCAAAGCCCTCGGTGTTGGGGAACCTTTACTTTATTCGATGCCCATTGGATCGTTTTAAGATTCCCGCTTCGGTCGTTTTGCGAGATGCGATCGTGATCTTTTGGGCTGACGATTCGGTGCTGAAGTATGCCTCGCAGAAAATCGAAAGCCACCAGCCTGCCGCAATGCTGCATGTCGTTGATGGTTCTCCCCGTTCGATTAACCAAGCAACGTTTCCCGGCCAACCTACAATGGCCATCAAAGGAAAGATCGCCGCAACCGCCGTCGACCGGTTATTGAATGGTTCGGGTTTTGAAGTGATCGCTGCGGAGGCCGACGCGCCGCCAGAAGTGGTGATCATGAATCCGCGCAGCAGCGTCGCGCTGGCCGACCCGGTACGCATCCGAGATATCGAAGTCCCCAACGTGATTGGGGTGCTGCCAGGTTCTGACTCCAGCCTTCGGCACGAACATATCGTTATCGGATCCCATTTAGATCACATCGGCGTCACCAGCGGTGGCATCTTCCACGGTGCCGACGATAACGGGTCGGGGTGTTCGGCCGTTTTGAGCATCGCCAACGCGCTGATTAAAAATAAGGTACGTCCCAAACGGAGCGTTATGTTTATTTTCTTCGCCGCCGAAGAGATCGGACTGTTGGGATCAAACTATTATTGCCAACGGCCGGTACTACCGCTGCAAGACATTACATGTATGTTGAATATTGACATGGTCGGCCGCAACGAGTCATCGCCCAAAGAAACCCCCCAAGAAAACGAAGGAAGCATCCATCTGATTGGCGCTCGCCAAGGCGGTAACGAACTTCACGATGTGATTGAGGACGCCAACGAGCACATTGGATTTCGATTCGAATTAGACGAAGAAGCCATTTTTGATCGCAGCGACCAATTCAATTTTTACAGAAAAGGCGTCGGCGCGGCCTTCCTGTTCGGTGGCTTTCACCCAGACTATCATCAAAAAACCGATCGCACCGATCGTTTGAATCTCAAAAAAATCCAAGCAGCGGCAAGACTTTATTACTTGACCATCTTCAAAGCCGATCAGCACGGTCCTTTTCCGGTGATCGTTGAGCCACTGAAAAAAGTTCAATCCACACAACAAAAACAGAAATAGTTTGCAGCGATGGCGGTACTTTTACAAATTCGAGACGCCCACAAGAGCTACGGCGATCAGCATCTGTTGGACGGGGCCGACGCCACGATAACCGATGATAAAAAGGTCGGCTTCATCGGTCGCAACGGCGCCGGAAAATCGACGTTGCTGAAGATTTTACTGGATGAGGAGGACTTGGACGCAGGCGAGGTCATTCGCCATCCCGATTTGAAAGTTGGCTACCTTCGACAGCATGATCCGTTTGAACCGGGCGAGTCTGCGCTTGATTTCCTGATGCGTGATAGCGGGCAACCCGATTGGAAATGCGGCGAAGTCGCAGGCCAGTTCGAAATCAAAGGCGATTTCCTCAACGGTCCGGTAAGTGCGCTGTCCGGCGGTTGGCAGACACGCGTCAAATTATCAGCGTTGCTCTTGCACGAACCCAATCTATTGTTGCTGGACGAACCGACGAACTTTTTGGATCTGCGGACACAATTATTGCTGGAGGAATTTCTGAAATCCTTTCGCCATGCGTGTGTCATCGTTTCGCATGATCGAGCGTTCCTAACGGCAACTTGCAGCGAGACGCTGGACCTTTCTCAAGGCAAGCTCACGATGCACCCGGGTCGCATCGATTCATTCTTACAGTTTCAAGAAGAACGGCGCGAACACGATTTACGGGTCAATGCCACCGTCATCGCAAAGCAAAAACAATTGGAACGGTTTATCAACAAGAACCGAGCCAACGCCAACACGGCGTCTCAGGCGAAGAACAAACAGAAGCAACTTGACCGACTCCAAGTCGCCGAAATCGCAACCGAAGCGCCGCGCGCGGTGATCGTTGCGCCTCAGATCGAACCTCGGCAGGGCACCGCAGCGCGATGCGTCGATCTAGCGATCGGATATCCAGATCTGACGGTTGCCTCTGACATTCAAATCGAGATTGAGCATGGAGAACGCGCCGCCATCGTCGGTGATAACGGCCAGGGCAAAACGACGCTGTTGAGGACGTTGGTCAGTTCGCTGGACCCCATCGAGGGGCGTGTCAAATGGGGACACAAATGCAAGATCGGCGTGTACGCTCAACATGTTTATACCACGTTGGATGAGAACGACACGGTCTTGGAATACCTTGAACAGATGGCTCTGACCGGGACAACGAACCAGCAAATTCTGGCCGTGGCCGGATCGTTGTTATTTCGAAACGAGCATACCCAGAAAAAGATTAAGGTACTCTCAGGCGGCGAACGCGCTCGTTTGTGCATGGCGGGTCTGATGTTGGGTGACTATAACATTCTGGTTTTGGACGAACCGGGTAACCACTTGGATGTTGAAACGGTTGAGTCGTTAGCCAACGCCTTGCTTAAATATCAAGGTACCGTGATCTTCACCAGTCACGATCGACATTTTATGAAACGTATCGCCACATCGATCATCGAAGTCCGAGACGGCACCGCGAAGAACTATATTGGCGATTACGATTCCTATCTTTATTCGGTCAATCAAGAAATCTCAGAAGGTTTCCGCGATCTCGATCAAAAAAGTGTCGGTAAAGCTCGTTTCGAGGATTCAAAGGAGCCTAAAAAGAAAGCCGCCGTTGCTCGTAATCAGCGGCCCGACCGCAAACGTCAAAAAAGGATCCAAGCCGTCGAACGGAAAATTAAAAAATTGGAAACTGACAAAAAAACGCTCAACGATGAAATAATGCAATGCAGCGATCCGGCGAAGGCGCTTGAGCTGCATGAAAAAATCCAGACGATTGCGACCGAGGTGGTTGGACTTGAAGATCAATGGTTGGAAATGACCGAAGGAGCGTGACTTGGAAATGGAATAGGCAGCCTGCCTGTCAACGTTTTAGGTGAGTGGCAGATGAAACGTTACCCGAAGAATGGATTTCCAACGGGTGAATTCGATTTGAATCCAAAGTTCTAATTTAACAAAGGCGCTCACAGCAGGTTAAAAACCAGCTCCACGTCGGGTAGTTTTTTTACCTGCCATGTCCGCAACCAGAAACAGATAATTGGCTTTGACGTCCGGTGGGTAAGAAGTCATCTGCCAGTCGCTTTAGACCAACACATCGCGAGTGGGAAGGCTATGCAACGTTTGGCCAACCCCAAAATTAAGCTCTAACAAATCACGAGGAATTCAAAATGGACACGACGACACTACTCAATTTAATCAGCCGTTGGCTTCACGTTATTCCTGCCGTGATCATGGTGGGCGGAACTGTATTTTTGCGGTTAGCGCTACTACCTGCTTTGGGCGAAAGTGAACATTCAGACTTTCGCGCGGAATTGCGCGAAGCGGTACGTAAGAAGTGGGCCAAATGGATCGGCATCAGCACATTATTGTTGTTGGTGACCGGTCTTTACAACGCCTACTTCAAAGCTGTGACCTACGAACTATCGCATTTGTACAACGGGTTAATGCTGGTGAAAATTTTGCTGGCGTTAGGCGTGTTTTATTTCGCCGCGCGATTATCGGGTCGAAGCGCGAAAGCGGCGAAACTGCGCGAGCGTGAGATTCACTGGACCAATATCCTGTGCGTTTTGATGCTGACTATCGTTTTGATCGCGGGAGCTATGAAAATTGTATCGACCGGAGCTCCGATAAAGATTCGTTCGTCTGATTCGGCTATCATGTCGGTCGAATGACTGATTGCAAGCCGGGCTGGCATTCACCTTGTTTGACAAAACGCTGGCACTTGTTTTGACTTACTTCGCGCTGATAGCTATTGATCTCGAATCTTCAGACGGCTCGTGTTGATCATGACGATTGTAGAACATTGGCTGTAACGCATGTACTGGCTGTTCGTTTGAAGACGCTGGTAACAGAGCTAACGGCTGCTCCGCTGTCGGGAGAAATCTTCGCTGTTGAGGTCCGCTAAATCCGAATATCAGAATTCTTAGGTATCCCTGCGTTACTCAAATTGTGGGATACGTTTCAGCTTTAGCGACTCAACCTCAAGGAGGAGGTTTGTATGACACTCAAAAATCTACCCACAGCAGTCTTGGGCCTGGCGACCATCGCGATACTCGGCGGTTGTTGCACCAGCGGTTCATGCGGATCAGTTTCGCACTCGACTCAACCCGTTTACGCGTCTTCTACTTTAAACCAAGGTTCCGATTGCGGCTGCGGATGTTCCTCAGCAACAGAAGCGCAACCGTCTTACGAATATTCGAACGCCGTAGATTCGAACCCGACCTATAGCACATCAGAAGTCGCTTCGGAGAGTCCCTATTTGATTGGAGAGCCGACTTCTTCGGCAGGAACTTCAACCCCCATTATCGTTCCGCCTTCTGACGGCGCGACTTCTGGGTTCACCCCTCGATCATCAACGAGATCCAATGTCCTGCCCGGTAATTTTCTTCCCGAAAATTAAGTGACGTTTAACGGCATTGAGCGGCGACGGCCAACCCTGCATTGCAATTTACCAGTCGCCCAAACGTGAGAGAAAGCTTAACCCGATACCCTTTGACGATACCCTTTGACGATACCTTTTGAAGAAGAAAACGTTGTCAGCATCAATGCGAAAAGCCCTTGAAATTTCAAGGGCTTTTTTTCGTTGTTTGAGATCTGCCTCGGAATTAAAACTGTCTCAAAAGATTGCTTTCCTCAACAGAAACGAATTGGGCGGCGCTACATTGAAATCGAATTGCTGGACAATTATCGGCAGCGCAACTGTGATCGGCACGGCGATCAAGAAAGTAAGCCATCTAACTAATTATTTAATTTCCAGCCTGCCTCTCGGCTGACTGAGAATCGGTAGTGGCCCTTTCGAAGTTTTTTCTTTTCGAAACCAAAAGATCCGCCACGGCTGAAGGTAACTTCTACGTCGCCATCGGATTCTTTTATCACGTAGGACTGATCTGGCTTCAGCGTGATCTGGTTTCCATCGACGCTCATTGTTACTGGCAGACTCGTCTCTTTGGGGTTGGTGATTTTGAATTTGCGAACTGGCGTCTTCACGGTAACATTGCTGTTAGCATCGTCCATCGCCGGTTGTTCGCTACCTGCCACTGTTTGCAATGAACCAGGAATGACGCTGTCGAGTTCGGTGTCCAGCATCGCGTCAATTTCTGACGAATTGGATTTCTTATTGGCGTCGGCCGTGACGACTGACATCATGTTTTGATTAACTTTGGAACGCGGTGCCTCGTTGAAATCGGATACCTCGTTGCCGAAGCCAAAAATGTCAACGTCTGAGTCGCTGGCGTTTGGCGAGGCACCAAAATCTTGAAGATCTGCGGAATCTACGTTCTGTGCGTCGGGGATTTTAGATTCTGTCGGCTGGCTAACGAATTGGGTTGCCTTGGGTTCCGCTTGCGTAATGGAAGTCGTGATTGAATCGTCTTTTACTTGACTGCCTTTCACACTCTTGCGAATCGAAGAACGTCCCGCTGTACTATCAAACTCTGATGCTTTGGATGAGGGATTGAAGAAATCGCTCAGGTCGTCATCTACCTGCTTCGAAGCAGTTTTCATGTCCAAATCTGACCTATCGCTGTCCAAATTCAAATTCATCGAATCTTCGGTCGTACCAAGATCCGCTGCGGGGTCGTTTTTAGCAGCAGGAGAGAACGAATAATTCGATTGGCTATCGTCGGACGAAGAGTAAAGTTCTCCTGGTGCTTCGTCGCTCTGATTGGTGCTGACGGTCGATACCTCGGGCTCTTCCAATGAGGTTTCTGATGTCGAAGTCGGACTTTCGTCCCAAGAGAAATCACTGCCTACAGATTGCGTTACGTCATCGTCAACTGTATCAGCAGTTTCGTCTGTGAGAGGACGGGTTGCGGCGTATCCGGCGACTTCGTCTGAGGTTCCACCAGAGAACATGTCGCTGAAGAAGATTCCGACCGCAGCCGTAACGGCGAAGACGACCAACGCAGGTACTAAATAAGAATTCACGTTATTTTACTCGCTTGTAAATCTCGTAGGGGGGAGCAAAGGGAATCGATCCCTTCTACTCCAAGGGATCCCCGATACTGAAAAGGTAGGTCACTATTTGGCAGTACACCAAAGAAAATCTCAGAGAAAAAACGTTTGAAATGTTTTGTATCCTTCTAATCCCAAAATTTTTTAGATGCGTTACCACCGCTAAAGCTTGCCATGTGGAAACAATCGAGCCGCATATCGGCGACGACCATCAGTACCCAAACCGAACGATTGACAAAATCACATTTCAAAATTGGATCAACTTCGCTGGGCTCTACAACGCTAACTATGGGGTACGCTTTCGCAATCGGAAAACAAGAACTTGTGCTGGAGCGATAGGGTCTAACGCCTATTGAGCAGCGCAAACTTGCGGACACCGATTCCGAATTGGGCAGCGCCACATTTGAATCGAAACACTGGTTATTAACGTGGCGAAACTGTGAGCGGCAAGGCGCTAGCCGCCGATTCTGCCCACTATTGACCGGCGACCAGCGCCCTGCGGCTCACGAAAAGGGGCGCTGTCCAACGAAAAACTCCTTCCAAAGCATCAATCTCGGCTAGCGAATAATGATCAAAGCGAATATCGAAACCCAGATCACAAAATTGGATAATGGCATCCAAGTGATTTCTGAGTCCGTCCCCAACACCAACAGCGTCGGAATTTCGATTTTGATCGACGCCAGTCCGCAAAACGAGGGCGCAGATCAATCGGGTTTGGCCCATCTGTGCGAACACGCCTTATTTTTAGGTACGAACCTTCGTAATCGGGACCAGTTATCGTCCTTCATCGACACGTCAGGCGGTAGCATGGGCGGTTTCACAGCGCCAGACTATACGTGTTTTTACGGGCACGTCATGCAGGACTACACCAGTTACGCTGTTGATCTTCTGGGCGATATTATCATCGGGAGTAGCTACCCTGAGGACTTATTGGCCCGGGAAATAGACGTCATTTGTCAGGAAATCCAGCAATATTCTGACTATCCCAGCGACGTCGCGTTACAAGCCACCAAAAAGACGCTGTGGCCTGACGACTTGCTTTCCCGCTCGGTTACTGGTTGTACTGCCGACGTCAAAAAATTGACCCGCTCCGACGTGATTGACTTCATTTCTAAGAACTACACGCCTGACCGCATCATTGTCACAGCAGCGGGCGCTTTGGACCACGATTCAATCGTTGAACAAGCCGAAGATGCTTTTTGGACGCTACGGGGATCGTCACCGGACATTGTTCAACCGCCGGTCAGCAGTGCCGGCGGAGTATCAATTACGCGAATGGAAACCAATCAGTGTACCTTTTCGATTGCGATACCTGTGCCAGGTTTTACCGATGACAGGCGGTATGCCATCCACTTGATCTCGAGCCTTTTAGGGGGCGGGATGAGTTCACGGCTGTATAGGAATCTGCGAGAGAAGAATGGCTTGGTTTATTCAATCCAGTCAAACATTCTTTCCTATCGAAGAAGCGGCGCTCTGGTCATCGAGGGAGTCACATCACCGGAAAAACTGGCCGAAAGCATCCAATTAGTTCTCTTCGAACTTACCTCACTCGCAATCTGGCAGCAACCGATCAATGAAGAAGAGCTGTGGAAGTCCAGGATGCAGATCAAGGGTCAAAGCCAATTAGCGGTGGACGTAATCCCCAATCGTGTGGCTCGACTTTCCACGCAGTACTTTTACTTTGGAAAACGCATCAGTGATGACGCGATGCTGGACCAAATTGACGCTTTGAAAATTCAACAACTTAGTGAGGTGGCAACATCCGTGCTGTTGGAAGGTTTATCGAAGCTGACGATCGCTATTGCGGGACCGATTGATTGCGATGGTCCGGTTTATAACGATTTGAAGGAATTGCACGAGTGCTACAGTTCAATTGCTGCATCGGCGTGACAAAGATTCACATAATTTTCCGGCCCTCATGAGAAAAGAAAACCTATAGTCCAGCAGGTCAAAGGACCAAATAGATCTTCTCTCACTTTAGGAACACGAAAATGGCTGTACCAGAAAACGTAAAAAACAATTGGATCGAAATTCAAAAGAAGTTCGAACACCCGGTCAACGCGATCGGCGTCAAAATCAATCCAAGCGACAGCAAAACGCTGAACGTTTGGAAAGAAGAAGGTATCGACGCTTACCAGAAACGGTAAACGTCCTTAGAAGTTGACTTCTAATCCCAACTGAACCCCAACAGCACCCACGTGCTGAAAAGTCTCCCAGTAACTAAAGCCGAATTTATGAACGCCCAACCATCAAAGAACCTGACGAAAGCAGCTAAGGCAATTTTGGACGGAAACCGTGAGCTAAGTCACGGTTTGCTTCAATCCGACATTAAACAAGGATCCGATTCTACGGATGCTTGGTTGATGCACGCTTGGTCTTGCGAGTCGTTTTCGGAAACCGAAGAAGCTCTTTACCGCGTGTTAGAGCTGGATTCTGAGAATGAAGTCGCTTTGGCAGGTCTTGAGTGGATGTCAGGCATTCAAGAAGTGACGGCACAGCTGGAAGCCCTCAATAATAAATCAACTGAGTCCCGCAACGAGCAAGTCGACGCGAGCTCGGCTGACTTAGAGAATGACGATGAAGTTGAGGTGACTGAAGAAGAATCAGCTTCGACGGATGCTTCCAAACAGCAGGCGGAGGATGTTGAAGGTGAAGCTGAGGCCGCTGAGACTGTCGAAGTTTCACTCGCCCGGGAAGAAGACAACAGTGCCGAGCCTAGCGATGGTGGTGCCGACGAAGTTGGCGAAAATGCCGAAGTTGAAAAAGATGACCAGACCGTTGCAGAAGATTCAACAAAAGATGAATCTAACGATGACGTTG
>Ga0114956_1002976_pt1 | contig 13186 bp, 11 predicted proteins | sample MaitaG_FD_87304 | JGI IMG/M metagenome (GOLD analysis project Ga0114956, IMG submission 87304) | Marine algal microbial communities from Maine, USA - Maine_Asex2 metaG | ecosystem: Host-associated > Algae > Red algae > Unclassified | place: Maine, USA | collected 2015-01-05 | reverse complement strand
TTTAAATAAGTTCATGTTCACAATTATTCATAGTTATTTTGGATTCTTTTTTCATCATATTTCATAAAAAATCCTCGATGTAACACAGGCTATATCTACGTTTTTTTATGAAATATGATGAAAAAATAAGCTCAAAATAACTTATGAATAATTGTGAACATGAACTTAATTTGCAATAAAAAAGAGTAAATGGATTCATTTCCATTTACTCTTTTTTCATTTTTAATCAAGTGGTATTTTTCCTTAATCACATCCCAAATCAATTCTCGATTGAGGATCATTATTCGGAAAACAATTTCCAGAAAGAATATAGCTTGGAGCATATCTTTCCAAATCAGGATCATGTAATCCATTTTCCAAAAAAGAAACCAAATCATCAATATCACTTTCACTCATTCCAAGTGGTGAGAAAATTGGTGGAATTTGACTCGCTGGAACATTTATATTTTCAGGAACCGCATCATTAAAATATTCAACCACTCCTCGCAAAGTTGTTTTGCTACTTCCATGAAAATAGAAAGGAGTATCTTTTAAATTATACAATTGAGGTACCTTAAATTTGTGCATATCTTCTGCCTCCCCAGTAAAACTTCCTCTTCCCAAATTTCGAACATCATCAATTGATGTATTAAAAACATTTGTTCCACATTGGTACAAATCTTTTACCCCAACTGAGTAAAATGTCATTGAGTTTAGAGAAGGACTGCTGTGACAAGTCGCACATTTTGCATCGCCAAAGAAAAGCATTGCACCTCTTTTTTCTTGCTCTGTTAGCGCATCTCGATTTCCTTTTAAGTAATCTTGGAAAGGAGCTTTATTAGTAATCAAAGTTCTCAAATAAGCAGCAATGGCAAAACTTGCCGTTACGTCAGAATATCTTTCATCTTCTGGAAAATCACTAAAAGCAGATTCAAAGTAGGGTAAATATCCTAAGTCTGTAATTACATCTTTATTAACTACCATTCGATGCAAATGCAAACTTTCAATGTTTTGAGATTCTAAACCTCCATATCCCAAATGATTTATATTAGTTCCATTTTCTTCTTTCCACATCTCTTCCGTTCCTTCATTCACACCTCCGCCTCCAAATTGTCCATTCCATAAAGCATTGGTCACATAAGCTGCATTAAGCATACTTAAAGGTCTTGCACCTTGTGCATCTAATTGTTCAGGTGTGTACAAATCACTCATCGTTCGAGCTTCTCCATTTACACCAAAACCAACACCGCCTTCACCAATTCCTTGCTCTCGACCAGATTTAAAACCAGCAGAAGGAATATGGCAACTTCCACAGGAATAAGTTCCTTCGCCAATATCTTGCATTGGTGAAAGTCCAAGTCCAGTTTCAAAAAATAGGAATTTGCCTAAAGCTACTTTGACGGGAGTGATTGGATTTTCAGGAGAAGTAGGAATTGAATTGTAGTCGTTACTTTGAGGAAGTATAAAATGATCGAGTTCTCCATTTATGGAAAACTTCTTTATCGCATTTTCGAGTAGGATATCAGTTTGAGTAGCTAACTGTACTTTGTCGCTACGACAAGCAGAGATTGCTATTATCAAAATGATTGTTCCAAGTATAATTTTATTCATTGTTCACGGGAATTAAAAAAAAATGTCTATTGTTTCTTAGGAAAAAATATGAGTTTAGGAACACTTAAAAAATAACTTATAACGGTTTGGCAATTATTTTGAGTCAAATCAAGGCATGAAAACAGGCGTTTATCTAGATAAATAACTGTTTTCAAAACACAGAGTTGGCTCAAAAGAAAGAAGTCAAAGCATTCCTTAGTTAAGTTTTTATGTTTAAAAAATACTCAATAACGGAGGGACTAACTAAATGTCTGAAATTCAAGCTCTCAAATATATCGTTATTCTAATTGATTAACAATATACCGAAAATGGTATTTTAAAGATTGGAAAAAACGGTTATACACCCCCAGTTTTGAGTTTGTAAAATTTTAAGAAGTGTAAAAATAAGCATATAAAACATTTTAAAGAATATTTTGATAAAAATATTAGAATTTAAATTTATGTGAAGGAATTGTTTACAAAAAAAGCCGATGCTCAAATAAATGAAAATCGGCTCTTTTCTATAAAAATTAATTTTTAGAGATCCATTAAAAGTGTAACTGGATCTTCCAACAATTTTTTCACTTTTACCAAAAATGTAACGGAAGTACTTCCGTCAATCACTCGATGATCGTAAGAAAGTGCCAAATACATCATTGGACGAATTTTTACTTCTCCATCAATTGCCATTGGTCGTTGCTGAATAGTGTGCATTCCAAGGATAGCAGATTGTGGTTCATTCAAGATTGGCGTACTCATCATCGAACCAAAAATTCCACCATTAGTAATCGCAAAAGTTCCACCTTTCATTTCATCCAAAGTTAAACTACCATCTCTTGCTTTTTTTGCCAAACCTTTAATTGCTGATTCAATTTCATGAAATTTCAAAGATTCTACATTTTTCACAGGAGGAACTACCAGACCTGTTGGCGTAGAAATCGCAATTGAAATATCTGCAAAATCATGATAAATGATTTCATTAGTTTCGGTATCAATTTGTGCATTCACGTCTGGCATTTCCATTAAAACTTTCGCACAAGCTTTTGAGAACAGAGACATAAAACCTAATTTGATTCCATATTTTTCTACAAATCGCTCTTGATATTTTTTTCTTAATTTCATTACCTCCGTCAGATCCACTTCATTAAAAGTGGTCAACATTGCGGTATTATTTTTCGCAGAAACTAATCGAGAAGCAATCGTTCTTCGCATTCTGCTCATTTTTTTACGAGAAGTTTCTCGACTAAAATTAGCAGTTGGAGTACTTGAAATTGGAGCAGGCGTTTCAGTTTTTGTAGTAGGAGCAGGTGCGTTACTTTTATTGGCAATTGCTTTTTGAGCATCTTCTTTGGTGATTCTTCCATCCACGCCAGATCCACTCACTTGATTAGCTGCTACGCCATTTTCTTTTAAAATTTTGTCAGCGGCAGGAGACGGATGTCCCGAAGCATAAGATGCGGATGCTGCAACTGGAGCAGCAGTTTCAGTTACTACCTCTTTTTTCTCTTCCTGTGGAGGAGTCTTTTTTTCTTGTTCAGGAGCTGGAGTTGCCGCAGGAGCCGAATCATCGGGGGCAGCAACACTTGTGTCGATTTTGGCAACCAATGCACCAATTTCTAAGTCATCATCTTCGGCAGCTACATAAATTAATTTCCCAGCAGCTTCTGCAGGAAATTCCAAAGTCGCTTTGTCCGATTCAAATTCACAAATTGGCTCATCCAATTTTACATAATCACCATTGCCTTTCAACCATTGAGAAAGCGTTACTTCATTTACAGATTCCCCAATTACAGGGACTTTCATTTCAACTATACTCATATTTAGATTTTTATAGTAGATATTTTATTTTCGCAAAAATAACCAATTAAATGGTTAACGAAAGGGAAAAAGGAAAGTTTAAATAATGACAATTCATATTTTTTATTTGGAGAGAGAAAAAAATCGTATTAAATTTCTTTAAAATAAGAAAATGGAACGAAATTCGATTTTAAATAAAAAAAATCCGTTCTTAGATTTAAAATACACATACTTATTTAGATGAAAATTATTCAAATCACCGACTTGCATATTGATAAGGAAAATGAGTATCCTTTTGATATAGATGTGCGTAAAAATTTTAAAAGAGTTTTACGTGCGGCTCGCTTGGCGAAAGTCGATCATTTGGTGGTTTCGGGAGATTTATGTTTCGATGTAGGTGAAGTGAAAACTTATGAATGGGTAAGGGATCAATTAGATCTGACTCGGATTCCTTACGATGTGATTGGAGGAAATCATGATGATACAATGATGATGGCAGAGGTATTTGAATTGCAGCATTTGGTTACCGATGATGAATTATATTTTGCGAAGAAACTAGGTAAAGCAACTTGCCTGTTTTTAGATTCTTCCAAAGGTTTTCATTCTGAAAATCAACTTAAATGGTTGGATCGCCAACTAAAAAATGGCAATGATAATTTTGTCATTTTTACGCATCATCCTCCCGTGAAGGCAGGAGTTAAATTTATGGATAGTAAATATCCGTTGCAAAATATTTCAGAGATTCAGGAAGTGCTTTTTAGTTATAGAGGATTTGTCAATATTTTTTGTGGACATTTTCATGTAGAAAAAAGTATTCAACAAGACAATATTTTAGTGCAAATTACACCTTCTACTTTTTATCAATTAGATCAACTTTCCGAAGATTTCAAAGTAGATCATCACAGTATCGCTTACCGCTTGATTAATATTTCTAATCAGTCAATAAAAACTTCCGTTAAATATTTTCGTGGCTCGAAAAAGTAAAACTCCAATTGAAAGGGAAACTTATAAGTCCTAGTCTATAAGTTATGGTCTATGAGTTGTGGGGCGGGCTGGGCTTGGCGAAAAATGTGGGTGCGGGTGCTTGCATGGAGAAGAGCATTTTTTTCCTGCGTTGCTTGAAACCAGAGTTTCAAAAAACGATTGCAAAAGGAATTTTTGGTTACTTTTTTTTCGACTGAAAAAAGTAACAAATGTTGCAATGACTACTTCCTTCGAAAATTTAAACAGAGATTAAAAGGTAAAAGAAATATTATTATCATTTTTTGCTCTTGGGCAAAGTTCAATAATAAACTTACATTCTTGACTGTTTCTTTTGTTCCTATTTTTCACTTTGAAATCAGTCATTTATCCATATAAACTCGTGCTTTCAAAGTAAAAACTAGAAACAAAATAATCTACTCAAGAATGTAAATTTATTAATGCACTTTACCTTGCTATAGTGCATGTTACTTTTTTCAGTCGAAAAAAAGTAACCAAAAATTCTTGGCGAAAAAATAGCCAGACACAAGGCAAGCACCCGCACCCACATTTTTCGCCGATCCCAACCCGCCCCGCAACTCATAGACTACTTCTCATAGACCATTTACTCACCGTTTTCATTTATCAGGGAGGATTCGTCAAATTTGATTTTGATTATTTTTTGATTCATTGATTTTTTGTCGTTTTTTACAAATTGTAAAATCAACTTCTTTCTTTTATGAAAAACCTACTTCAAAAATTCATCAATTTCGTCAACACAATCAATGAGAATATCGGGAAAGCAACTTCTTGGTTAACAGGTATTTTAGTGGTGTTAGTTTGTGGTCGAGTGTTGGGTCGAATGATTTTTGATAGCGAACCAGTTTGGTTGCCAGAGTTGGAATGGCATTTATTTTCGATGATATTTTTGTTGGCAGCAGGCTATACTTTGAAGCATGATAAGCATGTTCGAGTAGATTTATTTTATACTAATTTTTCGAAAAAAGATAAAGCATTAGTCAATCTTGTAGGAGCATTATTATTTTTGATTCCGTGGTGTTGTTTAATTATTTGGGTGTCGTATGATTATGCTTTGGGATCATATAAAATATTAGAAGGTTCGCCAAATCCGAATGGATTGCCTTATCGATTTGTGGTGAAATTTGCGATTACGATTGGTGCAAGTTTATTGTTATTGCAAGCTTTAGCGATGGTAGCAGATGCTCTTTTGACTTTAAAATATAAAGCGGCGAAAGAAAACTAATCCCAACAAAACGAAAAAATAGAAATGGAATATTTAGCAATTATACTTTTCATTAGCATTTTTTTACTTATCCTTTATGGCTTTCCTGTAGCATTTACTTTGGGAGGAATTTCAACGATTTATGCCTTCTGTTTTTTAGATCCATCAGACTTTTCGATGTTGCCTTCAAGGATTATGGGAACGATGACGAATGTCGTTTTACTCGCCGTTCCGCTTTTTGTTTTTATGGGAATTATGTTGGAAAAATCAGGACTTGCGGAAAGTTTACTCGAAACGATGGCAATGCTTTTTGGAAAAATGAAAGGAGGTTTAGCGATTTCAGTTGTAGTTGTAGGAGCATTGTTAGCAGCGTCCACAGGCATAGTGGGAGCGACAGTAATTACGATGGGATTGATTAGTTTACCCACGATGTTGAACAGAGGTTATTCACCTGAATTGTCAACAGGAACGATTGCCGCTTCAGGTACTTTAGGGCAAATAATTCCACCCTCGGTTGTCTTAGTTTTGTTGGGAGATATGTTGGGAGTGACTGTTGGAGATTTATTTAAAGCGGCATTATTGCCAGGTTTTTTGTTGGTACTTTGTTATGTAATTTACATCGCAGTTTTCGCTTATTTCAATCCTGAAAAAGCACCAAGTATTCCCGAAGAAGAAATTGCAGCATTTAAAAGAGAAGGTTTTTATGGGAAAATAATCAAAGCATTTTTGCTACCATTTTTTTTAATTGTTGCAGTATTAGGTTCTATTTTGACGGGGGTAGCGACACCTACTGAAGCTGCAGCAATTGGTGCTATGGGCGCAACAATTCTGACTATTTCTCAAGGGAAATTTAATTTAAAAATATTGAATGACGTAATGCGAGAGACAACGCATTTGACGACGATGGTTTTTATCATCTTGTTGGGAGCGACAACTTTTACCTTTGTTTTTAGAGAATTAGGCGGAGATACTTATTTGATTAATTTGATTCAAGAATCGAATTTATCACCGAATATGTTTTTATTTTTAGTGATGCTGGTGGTTTTTGTGGCGGGATTTTTTATTGATTTTATTGAGATCATTTTTATTATAGTTCCTGTGGTGGCGCCAGTTTTTGAAGTGTACGATATGAATTTGATTTGGATAGGAATCTTGTTGGCGTTGAATTTACAGACCTCGTTTTTGTCGCCACCGTTTGGTTTTTCTTTATTTTATTTGAAAGGAGTTGCACCTCCTGAGATTACGACGGGACATTTGTATCGAGGGATAATTCCGTTTGTGATTATACAATTGGTGTTTTTATTTTTGGTGGTTTTGTTTCCGAAGTTGGTATTTTTGATTTGAGATTTTGGGGAGCATTTATGCGTTTATACGTGCCACGGTTTGGAACTGTGCCACGCATAATTAGTTAATCTCTAACTCGAATTTTATATTTTCCATCAGATTCCACTTCGATAAAAAGCAATCTTTTATGTTCTTCAAAATCATCGAAAATTGTTTTTAAATTTTCCCAAAAAGAAAAATGTTCAGAATCTTCTTCTAAGTTTTCTTCAAAATTTTTCGTTGGGAAAATATGAATTGGAATATTTTTTCCTTCCTCTTTCGCTTCGACAGCAAGCAAATATAATTCTTGAATTTTATCATTGGTTAATGGAATGCAACCTGTCGTTTGGCAACCGCCATGCACATAAATATCACTTCCAGGATTGGTCGGGTCACTCAATATTTTATCAGAATCATTTGGGTAATTTACTTTGAGTGAAAGCAAAAAATTACTCTTTGGATTGAAGTGACTGATGCGATAAACTCCTTCTGGAATTTGTCGATCACCTTCCATTCGTTTAGGACCAAGCTGTCCTGAGTTTTTACAAAAATTATAAGTGGTAAGTAATTGATAATTATTAGATCGTTCTTTTATCCACACTTCTAAAATTTCTTCTTTTTTAAATGCCCGTAGAAATAAATCGTAATCGAAGGAATTAAATCCTTTGGAAGTCAAGAGTTTTTTGATGTAAATTTCTTTTGCATCGTAGGCATCTCTAACTCGTTTAAAACGCATTTGATCTTTGCGAAAAGTACTGGCAGGAGTTTCTTTCCAATTTTTTAAACTGATGTGATCCAAGGTGAGGTTTTCTTTTTTTGTCAAAAAATAGATAATTGATAACAATATAATTACAAGAAACAGGAGTGCTTTTTTCTTACGTTTTTTCATAGTGGGTTTTTATAAATATTCATAAAATTACTTTGAGTCATTTTATAAATTATTGAATCAACGGGAATACAAGAAGCCCTTAACTCCTGACTCGGAAGCGCAGCGACCAACCTGACCGGTTGACTCCTATTTTCATATTTGAATTTTATTATAGAAAACTTTCTCCGTCAATTTTGACCACTCCGAAGCATCCTTTCTAAAATTATTATACGATTCATAAACTCTTTTCGCAAAAGGATCAGCCGCAGTCACTTCTGCTAAAACTTCATCTGTATATTTTTTTAATTCATCCAAAACCTCTTGTGAAAATTCTCGCAATTCTGCATTTGATTCCTTCAATATTTTTTTCAAATAAAAAGTATTTTTTGCTTCTAATTCTGATAGCATCCACATATTTAATCGCATGGCAGCAGTCCTCAAAATTTCTTGCAAATCATTGGGCAACTCATTGAATTTTTCTTTATTAAAAAACATTTCGAGCGTCGTTCCCGCTTCGTGCCAACCAGGGGAATAATAATATTTTGCAATCTGATGGAAGCCCATAATGTAATCATGATAAGGCCCAATCCATTCTGTCGCATCAATTACTCCACGTTCCAAACTAGTGTACAATTCGCCTCCTGCAATCAAAATTGGATTCCCTCCAGCTTTGGCCAGCACCTTTCCACCAAGTCCTGGCATTCGCATTTTGAGACCTTGCAAATCTGCCACAGAATTGATTTCTTTGTTGAACCATCCACCCATTTGAACACCCGAATTTCCAGCTGGCATGGGAATCAAATTAAATTTATCATACAACTCTTCCCATAGTTCCAAACCACCTCCGCTGATCAGCCATGAGTTCATTTGTTGAGCATTCATTCCAAATGGGACTGAAGCAAAAAACTGTGCAGAGGGTGCCATTCCTGCCCAATAATATGCGGAACCATGCCCAATTTCGGCAGCACCGCTACTGACCGCATTGAAGATTTCCAAAGCTGGAACTAACTCACCTCCACCATAAACTTTGATCTCCATTCGACCGCCTGACATCTCATTGACCCACTTGGCGAAGAGATTGCAACCTTCTCCTAAAACTGGAAAATTGGGTGGCCAAGTCGTCACCATTTTCCATTTATATTTTTTTCCAGAAACAGTTGTCGATGAAGTACTTTGCGCTATATTTTCATTCGTACAACCTCGGATAGCAAAGGGCAACGAAATGATTCCAAGAGCAGCTCCTTTGAAAAAATCTTTGCGATTGAATTTCATATTTTGAATTTTTTATTGGTCTCAGAAAAGGTTTAAAACCTAGTACTTTCAGTACGATAAATTTATTAGACGCAGACTTTTTATGATTCCTTATGACTTTATTATGTTTTTCCCCAAAGTCAAAAACATAAAACGGGAGAACATAAAAAGTCTGCGTCTAAAAAAAGTAATTCCGTGAAGAACGACTTTAGTTGTTTGTATTCAACCTATCTACTTTCAGTAGGTAGTGGTTTAGTTTCCTAAAGATAAAAATTGGATTTAATCTAAGCTTAAATTTTTGAAATGTATTTTTTGAAAAAAACTTATCTGTTAAAATATTATTATAAATGATTGATATTGAATACTTTGACATAAAGTAAAAATCTATTTTATCCAAACAAACATCCGTACCAAATGAAAGCTATTATTGTTGACGATGAAGCCCGAAGTCGTAGGTTACTCAAAACATTGTGCATGGAATATTGCGATGGATTGCAAATTATCGGATTGGCTGATTCCGTCAATGAAGCAAAAAAAATAATCGCTCAAGAAATGCCAGATGTCGTTTTTTTGGATATTCGAATGCCGATTGAAAGTGGCTTTGAATTACTGAAATTTTATAATAATGATTTTTCTTTTGAAGTCATTTTTACTACGGCTTATGATGAATATGCGGTGGAAGCATTCCAATTTGCAGCTATTGATTATTTGCTAAAACCCATTGAAATTGACGAATTAGTAAAAGCGGTGGAATCGGTAAAAGCGCTCAGGAACTATTCTCCTCAACCTGAAAAATTTGACTTTTTTCAAGAGTTATTAATTGCACAAAAAATTGAAAAAATTGCCTTGTCAACAGCGGATGGTTTTACTTTTGTCGATCACAAAGACATCATTCGATGTGAAGCGGAAGGTAATTATACAACGGTGATCTTGATGGACGGAACATCTCATTTAATTACCAAAACTTTAGGACACTTTGAAAAGCTATTTTTTGAAAAAGATTTTTTTAGAATACATAAATCTCATGTAGTCAATTTGCATAGCGTTAGAAAATTTATCAAATCAAAAAAAGGAGGATTGGTGGAAACAGTTGATGGAATACAGGTGGAAGTTTCTACTCGAAAAAGAGAAGAGTTGTTGGAGCGACTTTCTAATTTGAAATAAAGTTTTTTAAGCGAATAAAGTCGGTCGTTACGTTTGCCGAGAAATGAAACACATTTGTCGAGATATTATGATTTTCAATTATGAAAAAACTAAATTTAGAGAAAATGGTTACATAATATAATCATAGAAACATATTTAAAATTTGTTTCGAAGTCAACTAATCAAAAAAAAACAGGAAAATGTTACTACTCGTATTTGGAGACTGGTGGAGCTCGTTAAATGGAACAGAGCAAATGTTCTGGGGAATCTCCATCATATTTAGTGTCTTATTTGTTATTCAATTCGTATTGAGTTTGGTTGGTTTAGATTTTGACGGGGAGACAGATTTTGAGGTGAGTACCGATTCAGATACCGAAGGAGGATATAGTCTCGATCCAAGTTTTACTTTATTTTCAGTTCGGAGTATTATTGCTTTTTTCACCTTCTTTGGGTGGACAGGAGTGCTGGCTCTGAATGCAGGTTTGGGAACGACGATGGCGGTTATTTGTGCAAGTGCATCGGGTTTTGCAGCGATGGTTTTAGTTGGGTACATGATGTATCTATTTTCTAAACTGGGTGAATCAGGAAATGTAGATTTAGATGAAGCCTTGTTCCAAACTGGCGAAGTTTACCTCACAATTCCTGCTGGGAAAAGATCAGTTGGAAAAATCCATATCAATATCCAAGGAGTGATGAAAGAAATGGATGCGATCACAGAAGGTAAAACTTTGGCAACAGGTGCGACGATCAGAGTGGTGGAAATTTTGGATGAAAATTTATTACTCGTTGAGTCTGTAGAAACTTTTTTAGAAGGAGAGAAGTTTTAAAATCCAAAGTAGAATTACTTTTCTAAATTTTATTAAAAAAATAATTTACCAGTACTATATTTTCGATACTGCGATCTTCCTATTTCTTTTCATTTGAAAAAAAATAGCTCAGATAAAGCTATGAAGAACGCAAAGCAAAACCACATTTTAAAAAACCTTAAACATTACAACTTATGAGTTCCGCATTAATTTTAGTTGCTGCTTTTGCAGGTTTATTTTTTCTGATGCTATTATTTTTTATTTCAAGATATCGTAGATGTCCTTCCGATAGAATTTTGGTCATCTATGGTCGAACAGGACAAGGATCTGCCAAATGTATTGCAGGTGGTGCCGAGTTTGTCTGGCCAGTAATTCAAGATTATGAATATTTGGATTTATCACCAATTTCGATTGATGTTGACTTGAAAGGTGCATTGAGTAAGCAAAATATTCGTATTGATGTGCCTTCTCGATTTACCGTTGGTATTTCTACAGAAGAAGGAATTATGCAAAATGCTGCTGAAAGACTTCTAGGAAAAGAAACGATGCAAATTCGAGACATCGCAAAAGATATTATTTTAGGTCAGTTACGATTGGTCGTTGCGACGATGGACATTGAGGAGATTAATTCTGATAGAGATAAATTTTTAACCAACGTTGCTTCCAATGTGGGAGCGGAGTTACGAAAAATTGGTCTCCAATTAATCAACGTAAACGTGACGGATATACAAGACGAATCTGGTTACATCGAAGCACTTGGAAAGGAAGCTGCTGCCAAAGCAATCAATGATGCAAGAATGAGTGTTGCTGAAAAAACTAGAGATGGTTCGATCGGGGAAGCGAATGCTCGCCAAGATCAGAGAGTTCAAGTTTCGAATGCAGATGCATTAGCGCAAGTAGGGGAGTCGGAAGCAGAAGCAAAAGCAATTGAAGGAGCCAACTTGGCTGCCATCAGAATTTCAGAATCGAATGCGGAACGTCGTCAAAGAGAAGCTGAATATTTAAAACTCGCCACTTCATCTGAAAAGATTCAAGCGGCGAAAGCGTTGGAAGAATCTTACCTCGCAGAGAAGGAAGCTGAGCAAGCGCGTGCTGCCAAAGAAATGGCAACGGCACAAGCTAACGAAATCGTTCAAGCAGAAATATCAAAGCGTAAAAAAGAGATTGATGCAGAAGCAGAAGCGGAAAGAATCCGACGAATTGCAAGAGGTAATGCCGATGCAATCTTTATGGAAAAAGAAGCAGAAGCAAAAGGTATGCTCGAAATATTGAACCGTCAAGCACAAGGATTTGGTGAAATTGTAAAAGCTACGAATGGTAATTCTAAAGATGCGGTTTTGATGATTATTGCTGACAAATTAGAGGATTTAGTGAAGACTCAAGTGGAAGCAATTAAGAATATCAAAATTGACAAAGTTACCGTTTGGGAAAATGGAGGAGGAAAAGAAGGCGAAGGAAATGCTACTTCTAAATTTGTTTCAGGTTTGTATAAATCAGTTCCTCCGATGAGCGACTTGTTCAATATGGCAGGAATGGATTTGCCACAATACCTTGGGCAAAAAACGGAAATTAGCAAAGAACTGACAGAAGGTAAAGAAGGAGAGGAAGCTGTTGAAGAATAAAGAGGTATTTCTCTTTTCTGACAGATTTGTTTATATCTTTGGTTTGAGAATCATGTTAAAGAGAAGAACCTAAATTAAAAGAGCTTGCTTCAAAAAGCCAAGTAGCGGAGACTTCCCCCAAGTCTTCGCTTTTTTTATGACCTCACCCTCGGGGCCTCCACTAAAAAGAGAAGGACGGAGGGTGAGGTATATTAAGGCATATTAAAGTCCAACATCTTCCTTACCTTTGCCGCCTAAATTCAATTCCATTGTCAGAAATAATAAAAGCTTCAAGATCAACTACGATTGGTTTTGCCATTTTAATTTTACTCTCTCTCACCTGGGGAGCATCTTTTATTTTGATAAAAAAAGGATTATTGGCATTCTCTCCGATGCAAGTAGCTAGTTTGAGAATTGGAATTGCAGGCATCGCATTTCTCCCTTTTTTTATTTTTAATTTTAAAAAAATAGACTGGTCAAAAACTAGAGAATTACTCATTGTTGGATTTGCAGGAAGTGCTTTTCCCGCATTGTTATTTTCAATTGCACAGACTGAAGTAAGTAGTTCTGTTGCTGGAGTTTTAAATTCTTTGACACCATTGTTTGTTTTGATTCAAGGCGTATT
>Ga0114956_1002971_pt1 | contig 13193 bp, 14 predicted proteins | sample MaitaG_FD_87304 | JGI IMG/M metagenome (GOLD analysis project Ga0114956, IMG submission 87304) | Marine algal microbial communities from Maine, USA - Maine_Asex2 metaG | ecosystem: Host-associated > Algae > Red algae > Unclassified | place: Maine, USA | collected 2015-01-05 | reverse complement strand
GTCAGGAATTTGTACAGAACTATAAAAGGGAAAGTTTTCTCCCAAATACATATCTAAGCCAACACCCACTGCATTATCCACCGTGATAGCACTCCATAAATTCAAGCCTGAGATAAAGTAAAATACAGTTCCTAAGTTTTCCTTTGGAAAGAAATATTTAATATTCTTAAGCGTAGTGGCTAGTTCTTTATCTAGTTCTTTTATATCTGGGAAATGAGCTTGAACGGTATCATATAAATTCCTATAATCTTTTAGTGTCAAAAATTGTCGGATAGATGTATCAAATCGTGGAGTACCTGTTTGCCCTAGGCCGGCAAGAGTAGAAATATACAAATTAGTAAAATCTGGGTGTTTTTTACCTAATGTATCTAACCTCTCATAAATGGCATTCGTATCAATCCCAAAAAAAAGTTGATCATATCGGATAGACTTAAAATCTAGGCTTATATCCTTTGTATTTAAAGGTTTACGAGCATTTTTTGAATTACAAGAGCTCATGAATATTAATGCTAAATAACAAATAATTAAAGCAAAATGAATGCTTGTTCGGTGCGTAGTTAAGTATTTTTGCAAAGTCCTAATCAATTAGAAAACAAATAAACGATAAAAGGACGACTATAAAATTTAAAAATATGAAAAAACTAATCTTATTAACCGTAGTAATGTGTGTAGTAGCTTCAAGCTCGTTCGCACAAGATTCAAAAGTAGACGATGTATTTAAGAAATATCGTTTTGCTCTTTTTGCAGGTCCAACGTTCAATTCCTTAAAAAATACAGTAGCTAAAGCAGAAGATGGCAAAGGTGATTATAATCTAACTAAAGGTTCTGGTCGTACAAGCTTCAGCGTGGGACTAACTGCTGAATTAGCGATGAGTGAAAAGTACTCACTATATAGTGGTGTAGGTTTAGATTGGAACGGTGGTTCTATAAGTGCAGTACACGACACCGCTACAGCATTAGATTCTAAGTATGCCAGCTCAGCGGATGTAGATTACAAAACTCAATTTCTTTCTGTGCCTTTAGGTCTAAAAATGTACGCAGCAGAATTTGGCGACGTAAAAATCTTTGCTAAAACGGGTGTTGACTTATCTCTATTGTTAAGTCAAAAAGGGGACTATACTTTAACTGGTGCTAATGTAACTGATTCTACAGGCGTAAACCAAAAAATTAATGATGTAGCACGTGTTGTGCCTCTCAACATTGGTTGGCATATTGGTGCAGGCGCTGAGTATACATTATCTAGCGGAAGCGCAGTATATGGTGCTATCATTTATAGAAATGGTTTCACGGATTTTACTACGCCTAGTTTGAATAACGAAGGGCATAGATTCTCTGACGGCAACATTCGTTCGAATACAATTGCTATTCGTATTGGTTACTTCTTCTAAATCATAGCAAACAATTTTCAAAAGTCCTTGCGCTCAAAGCGTAGGGACTTTTTTTATTTACCTTTGTTCTGCATGAAAATATTCTTAGCGCAACAGAATTATATTATAGGAAATTTTGAAGCCAACCTTTATAAAATAAAAGAGGCGATTCAAAAAGCGATTGATGCCAAAGGAGAATTAATTGTTTTTTCAGAATTATGTATATGTGGCTACCCTCCCAGAGATTTTTTAGAGTTTGATGACTTTATTGCACGATGTGAAAGTGCTATTCAAGATCTACTTCCCTTATCCAATAAAATAGGTATTATTATTGGCGCTCCAGATAAAAACCCTGTAGCGGAAGGTAAAGACTTATTCAATGCAGCATTTTTATTGTACGAAGGAGAAATAAAGGGGAAAGCATATAAAACTCTATTACCAACTTATGATATTTTTGATGAGTATCGATATTTTGAACCTGCTTATGCGTGGAATTGTATAGAGTTTAAAGGCAAAAAAATTGCCATTACTGTATGCGAAGATATTTGGGATTTGAATACGGGAAGAGAAGGTATGCCCCACAATCCAATGTACCGTTTTAGCCCCATGGATAAACTTATAAAGCAACATCCAGATGTAATGCTTAACCTTAGTGCATCACCGTTTGACTATACCCATGCCGAAGATCGTATGGCAATGGTAAAAGCAAATGTAAAAAAGTATAAGCTGCCCATATTGTATTGCAATGGTGTTGGTTCCCAAACCGAAGTTGTATTCGATGGTGGCAGTTTAGTGTTTGACAAAGATGCTAATCTTATTAAAGTAGGGAAATATTTTGAAGAAGATTTAATCGAAGTAAACCTAAAAGAGAACGGAGAATTTACGGAGAGCATTGTAAAATCTGAACGCGATGTACCTAGTGAAGAATTAACACCGCCGCACTATGATCCGAATTTAAATATTAATCGCATTTATAATGCATTAGTTATGGGCATACGAGATTATTTTAAGAAATTAGGTTTTAAAAAAGCAACTTTGGGTGCAAGTGGTGGTGTAGACAGCGCGCTTACGCAAGCCCTTGCTGTTGCAGCCTTGGGTAAAGAAAATGTACATGCCCTATTAATGCCTTCACAATTTAGCAGCGACCATAGTGTAAACGATGCAGAACAGTTATCGATCAACCTAGGCAACCCTTATGATACAATCGCTATTGAACCAATTTACAATGCCTTTATGCAACAGCTTGCACCACACTTTAAGGAACTCCCTTTTAATGTTGCAGAAGAAAATATACAAGCACGTAGCCGTGGCAACTTGCTCATGGCTATGGCCAATAAGTTTGGCTATATACTATTAAATACTTCCAATAAAAGTGAATTAGCCGTAGGCTATGGGACTTTATATGGCGATATGGCAGGTGGTATATCCGTAATAGGTGATGTATATAAAATGCAGGCCTACCGCTTATGCGAATACATAAATAAAAAAGCAGGTAAAGAAATTATACCCCAAAATATTATTGATAAAGCTCCAAGTGCAGAATTACGACCTGATCAAAAAGATAGTGACTCTCTACCGGAGTATATGGACCTAGACACTATACTCTATCAATACATAGAACTAAGAAAAGGACCGAAAGAAATTATGGCTATGGGTTATGATGAAGCCTTGGTAACACGTATACTTAGAATGGTAAACCGAAACGAGTACAAACGTAATCAGTTTTGCCCTATTATACGTATATCCTTTAAATCATTTGGCGTAGGTAGAAGAATGCCTATAGTTGGGAAGTATTTGGAGTAATAGGAAATGGCTAAAAGCAACTATATTATTTTTACTATTATTCTTTACAGTTTCTTTCATTCAAGAACTATATTAGATTAGTCCTATAGCTTACAAAAATTAGGAGTATTAAAAATAGGGATACCATTTGAAGTATTATGATCAATTTTTATTTAGTGGAGCGGTGCATCATGGTTGGGATGTATAGCTGCACTAATTATTGACTGTTTTCTTTTATGATCGTTTGTCTCATAATTAGATTTTTATTTCATCAAAAATGATTAAAAACACCTAAAACAATATTACGAATCATACCTGCCAAACACCAAGCTGCGCCTGTTATATTAGACGTTAAACGACAACAACTTCAGCATTTATTAACTTCCTTTCTTTTACATCAAAATCAGGCACATTTACAAAGCCAGGAAAATTACCATTAGCAAAACTGCCTTTTTCTCTTCTGGCATCGCTTCGCGTTAAACCAAAAAGCTTCGCTCCATTGCTGGTAGCCCACTGTAAAATTTGATGCAAAGGAATTTTAGGAAAATTATCTTGTATCACTTTTACTTCTGAAAGTATACTCAATGAATCATTGGAAGCTAAACTATCCGTACCGAGTACTATTCTATCTTGATGCTTAAGAAATAAAGGTATATCAGGCAGTTTATCTTCTATATACAAATTAGCCTTGGGGCAAAAACACCAATAAGAGTTATCATCCAATTGAGCAATATCCTCCTTGCTAGAAAATGTGTTGTGTACAAAGAGTTTCTTCTTTTCAGAATCCAATAAACGGTTAGAATTCATAAAACTAGAAGCGTTTGTATCCTCTTTTATAATCTCTCCTTTATTCAATCCAAAGTGTGCGTAAAAATTATCAAATTCTCCTTTCTCTCCTTGGAATAAAAAGTTTTCTGCTTCGCTCTCTTGATTGTGTATACTTATAAAATCCGAATGATGATTTACCCGTTTATACATTTCTTCATGGCAAGTATAAGGAGTGTGCAAGGCCAAGGAGACTTCAAATTCTTCATTGAATTTATTATATACTTCTTGATACTCCCTAAATCGGCGTTCTACATCTTTTTCTCTTATGGCAATACACTCTATGAAATTATGATAGTGAATGTTGCTTGCCTTTTTTACCGTCATGGTACTAGATGTATTACAAATATCCCCAACAGCTACTATGCCGTTGGCTTGCATATCAGCATCTGCCTTCTGAATGGCTTGTTGTATTTTATCTTCTTCCGCTTGGTCTTGATTTAATTGATTTACATCTTGTAGGAAGTTACTCAATCCTCTCTTTTGATCAATAGCCCCTTTATAATGACTTAGCTCTAAATGACAATGCGCATTAACCATTCCTGGCATAAGCAGACCTTTTAATTTATTTACTTCATGCTTAGGTTTTTCATGAACTACTTGTCTAATCATACCTATATCATCTACCTGAAGGTAGTAATCGGTATGAAAATCAAACCCGTCAAAAACAATATCCGCCGTAAGCCATCGCATATAAATAAAATAGTTATTTTCGCTCTTCAAAATTACGATAGATGTTATTCAAAGCCTCAATACAAGTAATGCCAATTAAAGGTTTATTAGATCCTCAAGGAAAAGCTGTAAATGCTAGTTTGCATAATATGGGCCTTAACGGAATCAATAATGTACGAATAGGTAAGGAAATAACTATGGAGGTAGAAGCGACGGATGAAGCCGCGGCCAAAATACAAGTAGAAGAAGCGTGTACTAAATTGCTGCATAATGCAGTTATGGAAGAGTACAAATATGAATTGTCAATTGTCAATTAACAATTGCCGTTCGTTAATTTCTACGGTCGATTCCCCAGTACATTTTATTGCGCAAGGTTTGTAGGAAGTTCTGCCCTTCTAGTCGAACTAAATTAATATCAAATTTTTCTTTCTTAACTGCTAAGGAAACATCCGTACTTATGGGTGCAGAGCGTGCGTCTAGAGTACATAGAAATTGCTTGGCCCTACCTTCTATTTCAAAAGAGATAATTTGATCATCTGGTACCACCACAGGCCGAACATTTAAATTGTGCGGGGCCACTGGTGTAATCACAAAATTATTCGCCTGCGGGAAAATAACTGGACCTCCACAACTTAAGGAATAACCTGTAGAACCAGTAGGTGTAGATACAATAATACCATCTGCCCAATAGGTACATAAAAACTCTCCGTTTATATAGGTATGAATAATTATCATACTTGAACTATCCTTACGATGCAGGGTAAACTCATTTAAAGCAAATGGAGAATCCGCAAATAAAGTTTCGCTGGAATCTAAATGCACTAAACTTCGCTTGTCTATCAAATAATTGTTGCTTTGTAATTGTTGAATGGCAGATTCTACTTCGCCTACTCCAGTACCAGCTAAAAATCCGAGTCGTCCTAAATTAATTCCTAAAATCGGTATGCCTTTATCGCCTACAAATGTTACGGTATCCAATATTGTACCATCGCCACCTAAACTCAATAGACATCGTACGTCTTTATTCAAAGGGTTTTCTTTGGAGAATGTTTGATGCACTTTAGGAAGCATATCATGCAACTTTAAATGAGGTACCATTCCTTCAAAAAGTAAAAGATCACATTTATACTGTTTTAAAGTTTTAAAAATCTGAGCTATAACTTCTATGTCATCCTCATTAAAAACTCTATTATATATTGCAATTAGCATAAAAAATTTCGTCTATTCATTGCGCAGGTGTAAAAATAATTCATTTTCGTTTAAGCTATTAAAACTATACTCTAAGCGCAGTTTAATATAATACGAAAATACAATATCAATACCCGCTCCATACCCATAAAGCATTTTATTATTTAAATAACTGTTACCAAAATTATTGGAATGCACATAGCCTGCATCCGCAAAAACTTTCGGATAAAAATCTATAGGAATATGCTTTATGATCGGTAATATATCTTGTTTAAAATCATACCGAAATAACTTATATCTTAGATCAGAACGAAGCAATCCATAGTGGCTACCATCTACTATATAATGCTCAAACCCCCTGACGTAATCGTTTTCAAATCCCATAGCACGATAATTGAAGTAAGGTTGATTATCGGGTCCAAACAGTCGACCTCGAAAATGAAAAGAAGTTGAAAATTTAGGGGATAGAGATTGATAGTTAGCGGCATGTAGATACCATTGCCATTGATCAAAGTTCTTTACCATACCAAGTCCTTTTTGTTCGATATAAGAATCTATTTCCCAACCCTCCGTTGGATAATTCCGATCGTTGGTATTGTTATACTTATAACGATACATTATTTCTGGGATGCTCATATTTTGACGACCACCTAAATAAGCAGACTGATCTGCAAACATTTTATTACCCAATGCATAATGATGAAAGCTTAATCGAAGTTCGTGAATCGTAGCATAATGGGGTCTATACAAATAAGAAAATTCCGCTCTAAGCCACCGATAAGGGTTTCTATTTTCATCCCGATAAAATACCTGCTTATTTGAATCCGTTGCAGAATGAATTTCTTTACCCGTATTATAGGCTAAACTTGTTTTAATCCCATGTTTTAGAGACTTATCTATAAACGGATTGGAATAGTATAAATAAATATGCTTATTAAAACCCGCTTGCACCTCTACTCCGATTTCCTCACCTCGTCCTCTAAAATTTTTACGATTAATATCTGCACCTATATTTAAGCGATTGAATTTATGGTTGTAATCATTCCACCACACATTAAAGTTTCTATCCGCAAGAGATACAAACGGATGTGCATTCCAATAAAATAATTCTTTTACCGTATACTCTATATCTAAACTATCACCCAATATATTTTTAAGAAGTGCATCCGTACGAATGAATAATTTACTATTCATAATACGCAATCGATTAAATTCGACGATGTTCTCAAGCTCATCAATCGGTATACTATCCCCTTCACTAATATTCATTTCACGTCGGATTACAAATTCCTTTGTGATTTTATTGCCTTTAATGATAATATTTCGAACATAAACTACACTACTTTTTTCTTGTCCAAAATTTTCCAATGGTAAGAAAAATAAAAAAAATAGGGTGAAAATAGATAGCCGTATTCTCATTTGTTTTGCTGAAAGGAGTAAATATCTATCTTAGCCGAGCGAAGTATATAGATATAATTTTTTTCGATACGTGCGAATTGAATTGAATTGGGATCGGGCAAATCAATTACAGAAGCTTGCAAAGATTTTATATTATAGGAATGTAATTTTCCGTCTGCGTAATACACTATATAATTATTCATCACATTACACTCCGATGTTCTAAAACGATAAACGGTTCTATAAAAACCATAGCGATCGAATTGCATTATTCCCTGCGTAGTATCAGTCATATATAAGGTTCGATCCCGTTCTACCATATGACTAGGACTTACTACAAAATCTATCATGTTGCGCAATGGGTAAGAATGCTGTATCTCTAATCTGTCATTAATCTTTAGTAGGTTTCCCGTTGGATCAAAAACCCAAATATTACCATCCATACTATTCGCAATTGCGGGTATATTAAATAAGCCTAAATTGCTTAAATCAAGCTTATTTTTTAGGCTTAGCATATTGTCTAATATTTTTATTTGACTAAAGCCAGAATAAAACACTAGTACCCGCAGCGGATTACTTGCATCAATAGAAGTTACTGGGCCTGCACTTATATCATTAAATACCCCTATACTATCTCCAAGACTATTATATTTAATTATAAAGTTATTATCCTTTACTAAATAAATATTACCAATAGGGTCTGTTGTAAAGTAGCCGTTTTCTACGGCTATACTTTTTTTTAATTGTAGCTTGTAATCTAATGCAAATACATTTGTATTAAAAAAACATAAAATAAAAATAATATATGAAACTTGCCTAAGCATGACTTGAAAATAACAATAGACGAACACTGCGCCTAAAGGTAACACTTAAAATTACTGTAAGGTAGAAAACTCTCCGTCGCGTACTAGACGCCAATCTGCACCAGCAGAAGCCTGCTCACTAAGATAAAGTCCCTTATCTGTTGCGCAAAAATAGAAAAAACGTTCTACACTAGTACGAAAGACAATTTTCTTGCTAACTACATATTGAATTTTTGCATTGGATGGAATACCTATACTGCTTGTTTCAAAGGACCCATTAGCTACGTCTAATTTATAAAGTCCGGCTCCATCTCTTCCCAAGAATAAATCCATACTACCTTGAGCATTTTCAACTGCATTTACAAAAAGAATTTTTACGCCATTATTAGCAACTCCACCATAACTTGTCCAATCCACTCCACCATTCGTACTATAAAAACAACCATTCATTCCTTCATAGTCTGTAGCAACCAAAGTAGTTCCAAAACTTGTAAGAAAATAATTAGAACCACCCGCAAATGGAGTATTTATTGGTACAGGAGCCCAACCACTTATTCCACCAAGATTTACGAAAATATTAGATTCATCTTGAATTGCGAATACATTATCATCATCTAATTCCGTTACTGATGTTGGAGCTGCTCCAATTCCAGTGCTCGTAAATGTTTTTCCTAAATCATCACTTTGTGCTAAATCACCATTAACACAAAGGTAAACGCGCTTTCTAGAAGCATCATAGTGCATTTGATGTGGTATAAAGTATTTTTGATAAAGCGGCTCATCATAATATGGACGAGCATCCGTGTTACAAACGTTAAAAGCACGACCATCATCGTCGCTAACATAGCAATTGCCTTTTAGATATAGAATATTTGAATCCGCTGTAATTACCTGCCGTATGCTAACATCATCGATATAATGTAAAGGGTCAAAATAATTGGCATCATTTGTTTTAAACATAGATCCTAAACTTCCACCTATATACATTACATAAGGAGTGCGTACCACTCCTGTATTATCTATCTCATTCCTCTTCTCACAAGAGGAGGTTACAACTAATAATATCAAGCATATCCAAACTAAATAACGTTTCGTCATCATATAATTATATCGCCAGTGAATAATTAGTGAAAATAATACAAAATTGCCACACTTACTCACTTTTTAAAGGTAGAAAATAGTTTTATCATAAGAATAGACGCAAATTTGTAGCTAATCGTTAATAAAATATGAAGATTTCTTTTCATGGAGCTGCACGCACTGTTACGGGCTCTAAACATATCATACACCTCAATAACGGAAAAAAAATACTTTTAGATTGTGGATTATTTCAAGGATTACGAGAAAAAACTAGAGAGTACAACAGCGACTTAGGATTTGATGCTACTGAAATAAATCATGTCATTCTTTCGCATGCCCACATTGATCATTCTGGACTATTACCCAAACTAGCTAAAGATGGTTTTAATGGTAAAATTTGGTGTACGAATGCTACAGCTTCTTTGGCAAAAATTTTACTAGAAGACTCCGCGTATATACAAGAAGCCGATGTTTATTATGTAAATAAAAAAAGGTCTAGACAAGGTTTAAGATACCTATCCCCTATTTATACAAAGTCAGATGCTGAGAAAGTATTTCCTATGTTCAATACAGTAGACTATGGTGAGAAAGTTCAAATCGATGAAGATATTGAAATCATGCTAACGGATGCTGGGCATATTTTAGGTAGTGCTTGTGTGCACCTAGCTGTGACAGAAAATGACAAATCTGTGAAAATAACCTTTAGTGGAGATGTAGGAAGGTATAGAGATATTATATTAAAATCTCCTAGTAAATTTCCACAAGCGGATTATATCATTTTAGAGAGTACCTATGGGAATTCGCTGCATGCAGACTTTAGATTAGCCAATGAAGAACTGCTAAAACATATTGAAGAAGTATGTATTAAAAAAGGAGGCAAAATTGTTATTCCTGCCTTTAGTGTCGGACGCACGCAGGAAATATTGTATGACTTGAATATGTTAGAACTTGAGAATCGACTCCCTAAAGTAGAATATTATGTAGATAGTCCGCTTTCTAACAAGGCTACAGCCGTAATTAAAGCACACCCTGAATGTTATAATAAACGAGTGCAAGAAATTTTAAAACGGGATAGTGACCCTTTTGGATTTGAAGGCTTAAAATTTATTACAAAAGCTGAAGATTCTAAGGCTCTTAATGGACGTAAAAACCCAATGGTCATAATATCTGCGAGTGGAATGGCTGATGCAGGTCGTGTTAAACACCATATTGCTAATTCTATAAGCGACGATAGAAATATGATATTAATTGTTGGATATTGTGAACCGAACTCCTTAGGTGCAAGACTAGCTCGAGGCGATGAGAAAGTAAGAATTTTTCGAGAGGAATATATGGTAAAGGCAAAAGTGGCAAGTATACGAAGCATGAGTGCACACGCCGATTATGATGATTTATGTCAATTTTTAGCTTGTCAAAATCCTAAACAAGTAAGTAAACTATTCTTAGTACATGGCGAATATGAAGTACAAAAAGAATTTGCGCGTAGACTAACTAAAAAAGGATTCAGAGATGTAATCATTCCAGATATGCACGAAACTATTGGGTTAAGAGTGTAATGAGATAAAAATTCATACTAAAAGCAAGATACACATGTATAAAATAATATGTGTATTAAACTGAATTTAAATGTTTTTTGGCACGCCATTTGTCTATTATCTATTTAGATTAACAATAGATAAATAGCAAAATGATAAATTCAAATTCCATAGTAGTTTTAGGAGCTTCGCCCAACCCAAGTAGAACAAGCTATTTAGCGGCAAAAATACTTTTACAAAAGGGATATAATGTACAAGCCTATGGTAGCCGATCGGGTAGCATAGATCAATTAACCATTTTGAAAGACCTCCCCGATGGTACGATAAGTAAAATTGAGGCTATAACTATATTCTTAAAACCGGAAAGACAAAAAATATATTACGATTATATTTTGAAGGCCAAACCTACAAGTATCATATTTAACCCAGGTACAGAGAATCCGGAATTAATAAAAATGGCTCAATCTAGAAAAATCAATATAATAAGTTGTTGTACAATCGCCCTTTCAGCAGTAGGTATGCTTTAAGCTTTTCCACAATAGTTTTAAAAGATATGGTTTCTGTAACAGAATATGTCCTTACCTTAGGGCAGCATGAAAAATTGGAGACATTTTAATGGTGACACCATTCAACTAGATATTTACGAAGCTGTAAAAAAAGCTATAATTGATGAAAGTGCTGCCGGTCATAAATTAAAAGTTTGTATAGGTACAGATTCACAACAAAAAGGCCCCGAAACCGAATACGCTACCGTAATTGTATTTCTAAGGGAAGGTCGTGGAGGTTTTATGTTTTTTCATAACGAAAAAAATAATCGACTAATATCTATAAAGGAACGAATGCTGTTAGAGGTAGCTAAAAGTATTGAAATAGCGTATAAATTGTGTGGTCTATTTAATGAGTACGATGTTGAAATGGAGGTTCATGCCGATATAAATACCAATCCGCAATTTAAAAGTAATGTGGCTCTAAGTGAAGCTACTGGATATATATTAGGTATGGGATTTGCATTTAAAGCAAAACCAGAAGCCTTTGCTAGTAGTAGTTGTGCCAATAAAATAGTAAATTAGCATTTATTATGAGACACAAGCGGTACGTCAAGAGTATTTCAACAATTGTTATACTTTTGGCTTTTTTGACAAGCTGTAACACTTATAAGTGGCAGCGAAAGCGTTATTACAAAAGCAATAAAGTCAAGAATTGGAATAACTACAATAACCAAAAAGCCAAAGAAGAATTAGATAAAGAGCTAGATAAATATTATAAAAAATACTAATATTAAAAAAACTTTCTAAATGACTTGTTAATCAACTCTTTAGGAATGTTAATAATTGCGTATATTCGTGAGCTAAATTTTATAATTATGAAGAAAAACTCACTACTACTACTTGTTTTAGCTATTGCTACTCTCTCTTTTAGTTCATGTAATACTTATCATAGTTTAAGCAGTGCTAAAAATATTGGTCAGCTTAGTGCTAATCCTTTTATGCAAAAAGTTGCTAAATCAGTTATTACCAATATCAGCGAAGATATCATTGGTAAGGGTCTTACTTCTTTTAAAGGTAAACCATCATTTACGTCTCCTTTGAGCTCTATGTTAAATACTAGCGAGAGCGTTTCCTCTTTCAAAAATATGATTACGAATACCTACGGTATTTCTAAGAACAAAGTAGATGCTAATTACAAGAGCTTAGGAACAGTGCGTGATGCTATTGGATTTGTATCTCGTAATGCCAAACGTTTTGATTTCAACTCTTACTCCAATAAATTGTTCTAGAATTAGATAAGATATATATTCTGAAAGACTGTCTACCTTGACAGTCTTTTTTTATTTTGCTAAAAGTTCAGACATAAATTCTAACATCTGTTCTCCCCCTCGCTTCTTTACCGCAGAAGTTAAAAACATCGGGGGTAGCTCTTCCCACCTTTTGAGCATCTCCGTATTAAAGGAATTAATGTTTTTCTGAACATCCGATTGTTTGCTTTTATCTGATTTTGTAAACACAATGGCAAATCGAATATTGCGCGCTCCCAAGTCATTAATAAAGTCTAAATCAATTTGTTGTGGTTTATGCCGGCTGTCAATTAAGGCAAAGAGATTTACTAAATTTTCCCGTCCTTCCAAATAATTCCAAATCATACTCTGAAACGATTGACGTTGCTTTTTAGAAACCTTAGCATAGCCATAGCCTGGCAAATCAACCCAGTACTGCTCCTTACCATTAATTTCAAAATGATTAATCATTTGAGTTTTACCTGGAGAACCCGAGGTCTTAGCCAAATCTTTATGATTGGCCAACATATTAATCAAGCTACTTTTACCCACATTACTTCTTCCGATAAAGGCAAATTCTGGCCTATCCGAAACGGGACATTTTTCTATCCTTGGACTGCTAACTAAGTAATTGGCTTTTTTGACTAACATATCGTTTAAAGCGCAAATTACGATAATTGAAAATAGCACGTATCGAATCGATTGTATTATTCATTATGCAATATCGCATTTTCATTAGAACCAAGTCTATCTTTACCCAACCATAATG
>Ga0114956_1002968_pt1 | contig 13199 bp, 13 predicted proteins | sample MaitaG_FD_87304 | JGI IMG/M metagenome (GOLD analysis project Ga0114956, IMG submission 87304) | Marine algal microbial communities from Maine, USA - Maine_Asex2 metaG | ecosystem: Host-associated > Algae > Red algae > Unclassified | place: Maine, USA | collected 2015-01-05 | reverse complement strand
GGCGTGCGTCGACTCGAAGCCGTCTGCGGCACCGGCGCCACCGAACTCACGGTGCAGCAAACCAGCATTCTCAAACAACTCGCCCAGAGACTCAGCATTCCCGCCGAGGAAATTCCTTCGCGTCTCGACGCGCTGCTCGACCAAAACAAAAAGCTCGAACGCGAGCTCAAGCAGCAGTCCGCCAAGTCCGCGCTCGGTCAAGTCGACGAACTCGTCGGCCAACTTCAAGACGTCAACGGCGTACCAGTACTCGCGGCTGTCGTGTCGGGCCAAGGGATGGACGGACTGCGCACCTTGATGGACACGCTGCGCCAGAAAGTTCCGAGCGGCGTGATCGTGCTCGGTGGCGACGGATCTGACAAAGCCAGCTTTGTCGCAACGGTAACTGAAGACCTCGTCGCCAAAGGCGTACACGCCGGCAAGATCATCGGCCAAGTCGCCAAGATCGCCGATGGCGGCGGCGGCGGTAAACCGGACAAGGCGCAGGCCGGTGGCAAGGACGCGTCCAAGGTGGCGGAAGCCATCGCCAAAGTGCCCGAGTTCCTGTAGAATCTTGGCACCATGAAAGGTGCCCTATGCGACAACTCAGAACCCAACCTCTCCTCGGCTTTTTGGCCGCAAGCATGCTTGCCCTGCTGCCCGGGTGCCGCTCGGATGACGCTGACAACACTCCTGACAACATGCCGATCCCGGTCGAACCAGACGATGGTATCGGCGACGGCGCGGAGCCGCTTCCCGTGTTAATCGGCGAGGAACTCGCGCCGCAATTGCTCGGGCTCCCGCAGGCCCAAGCCGAAGCGCGTTTAAATACATCGGGTCTGGTTTGGCGCTATGTTCGAATCGATGACGAACCACTCGCGGTCACCGCCGACTTTGTTCCCGGCCGGCTAAATGTCTCTCTCGTCGGCGGACGTGTTGTTGGCGTTCAAGTTGAAGCCGGCGAGAATTTTACCCGCTAGTTAAGGGGTTCTGGGGCATGGCAAGATCTTGCCATAGAGTGGCAAACTCTTGCCATACTATGGCAGACTTCTGCCACACTATGGCAAACCTTTGCCATAGGTGAAAAGCTGTAGGCAAAGAGGCGGGTTGGTGGCTTGGGTTGATTTCAGATTTCGAATTTCAAATTTCAAAGATGCCGCATCCCGCATTCCGCATTCCACGTCCCGCAACCCGCAACCCGCAACCCGCATTCCGCATTCCGCATCCCGATCCCGCATCGCGCAACCCGCATCGCGCATCGCGCATCCCGCAACCCACATCCCGCATCCCGCATCCCGCAGCCCGCATCGCGCATTCCGAATCCTGCAACCCGCAACCCGCATTGCGCATCGCGCCACCCGAACCGAGAATGCTCCCTTGCAACCGTCGGGGTTCGAGATTATTACTACGCCTCAAACCTCGGGATTCCATCATGGCGAAAAATACGAAGAAGGTGTGGGAAAAATCCATGCCGGCAAAACAATTTGATTTCATGCGGGAGATTCTCGCCGCGCCGAGTCCGATCGGGCTCGAAGCCGCGATGAGCTATGGGGTTCTCAAACCGTTCTTCGAGTCGATCATGCCGAAATCCTGGGGGATCCACCAGTTCAAGGGCAACGCCTCGATCGTGCTCGACACGCACCCAGACGAGGACGACCGGACCTCGGCGATGATCATCGGCCACGCCGACAAAATCCGCATGCAGGTGCGTAGCATCGGCGACGACGGCAAGATTTGGATCAACACCGACTCGTTTTTGCCCAGTGTTCTGATCGGTCACGAAGTGAAACTGTTTTCCGAGGACCCGCGCAAGCCCGGCACCTACCGAGTGATCGAGGGCGGTACCATCGAAGCGGTTGGCGCGATTCATTTTGCCGATTCGGCTCTGCGTGCCGGCACCAAGGGCATCACCAAAGAGATGATCTATCTCGAACTGCAAATGAACGGCGACGGCTGCAAAGCGGCGATCGAAAAGCTCGGCATCCGCGCCGGCGATACGATCATTCTCGATCGCCCGATCAAACGCGGCTTTTCCGACGACACATTTTACGGCGCCTATCTCGACAACGGACTTGGCTGTTTCACCGTCGCCGAACTCGCGCGCCTCGTAGCGAAAAAGCCGCTGAAAAACCTCCGCTTGCTGTTCACCATCGCCACCCACGAGGAAATCGGCCGGTTTGGCGCGACCGCCGTGGCGGGCGAAATGCTGCCCGACATTCTGATCGGCGTGGACGTGAACCACGATTACAAAGCCGCGCCGGGCATTGGTTCGCGCAATATGAATCCGCTGACGATGGGCAAAGGCATGACGCTTGGCTGCGGTTCGATCACCAGCGAATATCTGAACACGCTGATCGAGGGCGCCACCAAAAAACGCGGAATTCCCCTGCAAAAGGATCTCTGCGGACGCGATACCGGCACCGACGCGATGGCGGCGGCTTTGGCCGGGTTTGACAGTGCGGCGACCACCTGCGGTTTCCCGGTGCGCAACATGCACACGATCTCGGAAACGGGCCATACCGGCGACGTTTTAGCCTGCATTCACGGCTTGGATGGCGCGTTCCGCGACATGGACCGGATGAACCGCGGCAAAGGTCTGATGGTCAGCGATCTGCAGAACAACCACGCCCGCTTAGACCTGGCGAAATAGCGCCGCCACATGCTGGACGATGGTTTCCCTTACACAGGGCTCTCGACGTAGATCGCCAAGCATTTTTTCGACTGCCAGAAATTTTCCAAGGTCAATTTCGGCTTGAGCGCGCATTTAATCGTCAACGGACTGAGACGAATGCCAATCGGGTGGGAACAGATCCCGTCCCACGTGCCAATGTCGACGAGGTCCGTCCCATTCAACTCGAGATCGTTTCGCGCTAAAAAATCCAAAATGGCGGGGACTTGCAGATCGACACCAGATGTCGCTTCGGCGTGGGGATTTCGGAGTTTCTTGGCGGTTGAAATGAGTTCTTTGAGATCCGCAGGATGATCGAGGAAATGCTGCTCATAACTGTGGTAGTAGACTGATTCCAGTGCCTCGTCCTGCTCGATAAACTCTCCCTTGATCACGTAGCCAATCGCCCATTCACCCTCGCCGTATTGGCGATCCCATTCGCGCTGGCGCGCCGTGCGGCGCTTGACGCCGCCCGCTCTGCCAATTTTCCTCTCGATGATTTTCCAGGGCATGTCGATTTGGTCTTTCGTCGGGATCTTCCTCAAGGGAAAGTCCGGTCAAAAAAAGACCGGCAAAATAGCCGGTCTTTTTCGTAGGTGCTCCGATTGGAGCAGAACCGTCAGCTTAGCCGATGGCGTAGTCTTTCAGCTTTTTCAGCGGGCGGACTTTGACTTGGCGGGTGGCCGGTTTGGCTTTCGTGTCCATCAGTTCGCCGGGCTTGAACGGGTTCGGCACGCCTTTGCGGGCGGGCTTGGCCGGGATATTTTTGGTGCTGATTTTGAGCAGGCCGGGGAGGGTGAACTCGCCGAAGCCGTTCTTTTGCACGCTGCCTGCGATGAGGCCTTCGAGGGCGTCGAACACCGAGGTGATCTCAGCTTTGGAGAGTCCGGTGGACTCGGCGAGGCTGGCGTAGAGTTGGCTCTTGGTCAGCTTTTCTTTGATAGCGGGAGGGTTGGCCATAATTATGATTCCATTATTGGTTTGTTAAAAGTTTGTCTCCTCTGGGTTCCCCAGAACGAGAACCAATTCCTAGGCTATTGGAGGGTGATGGCAAACCAAGAATCGAGGTTTTCCCCTTAAAAATAGGCTTTTCTTGCCCCTAAAGTGGTCAAATCGGGGCCGAAACACGTCGTTATTGGGGTTTTCCTTGTGTGATCTTCTCGAATAGAGCCCGATTCAGCGGCCGCCGCCGCGCATGTTTTCGAACAGTTTTTGCAGTTCCTGGCGACCTTCTGCGGGAAGGGCCTGTTCCATGCTGCGTTGCCACTGGTTGGCCATGCCGATGCTTGTCTCGGCCCGTTTGAGATTATTGTCGAGGTGGCTGCTGAGCGCTTCCAACTGACGCTCGTCGAGCACGTCGGCGGAGTCGATGATGATCTGGTTGTACTCGGATTCGAGTTCGGTGAGGCGCTTGTCCATGTTGACTGCCGTGTGGTCGGCGTCGCGTCCCATCCGGCCCATGCCGGCATCGCGGCGGAAGTCCTTTTCGAAATCCTCCATTCCGCCGAACAACTCGACCATCTTGTCGTTTTGCGCCTCATTGAGCGCCATGCCGGAGCCGAGCACTTTGTCGAAGTCGCCCACTTTTCCACGGCCATATTTGGTGTCTTCGAACTGGCGGTATTCGGCGTAGCCTTCATCGCCCAGGAAGGTTTTGATTTCGGCTTCCACGGATTCTTGGTCTTCGCCACCGCCACCGCCACCGCCGCGGCCCCAGCGTCCCCAGCCACGGCCGCCTTGTTTTTTCGCGAGAATCGCGAGGAATTCCTGTCGCTCCTCCAAGCTCAGGTCGAATTGCGACAGCAAGTCGCCGTATTGCTCGGCGGCTCGGCGTTGGCCTTCGAGCGACATTGTTTCGCGCCAGTTGCTGCGCATTTCTTCGCGCTGCGCGCTGCTGTTTTCGTTGGTCGCCATGGCGCCCATGTTCTGCATGAACGCTTGGGCGAGTTTGCCCAGCGCTTGGGCTTGGCGTTCCTGCTCGGTGAGGACGTTGGGTTCGGCGTCTGCTTGGAGTCCGGTCGCGGTTGCTGCGGGGGCGGGCGTGGCAATGGCGGCGATTTCCGCTTCGGCGCGGCGCGCCTCGGCATCCCGTTTGGCCTGCAGTTCGAGTTCGGCGAGGCGTGCTTTGAGTTCGGCGTTCTCGGACGAGATCGACTCCATCTGGCTGGTATCCACTTCGGGGGTGGAGGTCGTGGGGGCGACCGGGTCCGGCTTGGCATCTTTGGTGATATAGAGGGTGCCGAAAACGACGGCCACGATGCCGAGAAGAAGGGGGAGGATATATTGTTTCATAATCAGGGCTCAAGATACCACATTTTCAGTGCTTTGCGGATTTGTCAGGCTATTCGTTTAAAACGACAAAAAGGTTACAAGGCGACGGTGGAACAATGGTGCCGCAAGTGTTCAGAAGTGGAAAAGGTCGAGTTGGCGGCGGCGGGTTCGCTCGATCAGCAAGATAAATTCGGCCCGGGAGATGTGTCGGGCGCCAAAGCGTTCGAAGTGGGGGGAGAGTTCCTGGATATCCAGCCAATCGAGGCCACGCGCCATCAGGTGTTCGACCAGATGCACAATGGCGATTTTGGAGGTGTTGGGTTCGACGTGGAACATGCTCTCGCCGGAAAACAGGCCGTCGACGCTCACGCCGTACAGGCCGCCGACCAGTTCGCCGTCTGCGTTCCAGACTTCGACGCTGTGGGCCGCGCCTACGCGGTGGAGGCGTTCGTAGGCGCTGATCATGCTGTCAAAGATCCACGTGCCGAGTTCGGGGCGGCGGCGGATGCGGGCGCAGGCGCGGATCACCCGCGGGAAGGCCTGATCGATGGTGATGGTGTAGGGATTGTTTTTCAGCAGACGCTGCAGGCTTTTGGGCACGTGAAAGTCTTCGAACGGCAAAATGGCCCGCGGATCGGGGGAGCACCATGGGATCGGTTCGTTGGCTTCGTAGGGCCAAGGGAAGATGCCACGACGATAGGCGTTGACGAGGTTGGCGACGGTGAGTTCTCCTCCCCAAACAACCACATCGCTATCCGGCATGTCGGGCCGGTCTGGAAATCGAATATCCACTGGCTGGATTTTGCCAGAAGCGGCGGGGACTTGGAAAGTGGAATTTTGAACCTCATGGGTCTCAAATTTCGAATTTCAAATTTCAAAACCTGGAGGAGATCCGCGCCGATGGCGATTGAGGTCGACCGAGATTGTGTCAGGCAGTGATCTCAACTTTCGAATTCAAAGCCCGACCGCGAAGCCTCCGGACTTAAAATCCTTCGAGGACGATTTTGCCGCGCGCGCTGTTGCTCTCGATTTTTGCGTGTACGGCACTGAGGGTTGCCGCGTCGATTTTGCCGGCGACACCGATGATCAGGATGAGCTTGCTACCTTCGGCGGTGGGGTCGTTGACCTTGAGCCGGTCGAACGGCATTTCCCAGGCGGTGATGGCGGTGAGCGGCAGGGCGGCGGCTTCGGTCTCGCTGAGGCTGGCGGGTTTTCGGCCGACGATGCGTTCGTCGACGAGATGGAATTCGCTGTTGGTGCCGGGCCGGGTGAGGTCGCCGGCGTAGAACACGGCGTCGCCCGGTTTGAAATTCCGCACTTCCGAACCCACGGCCTCGACCACGCCGCAAGCATCATAACCGAGAATGCCGTGTCCGCCTTCCGGAGGTTTGCCGCCGCGCAGTTTCACGTCCACCGGGTTGACCGAGACTGCATTGATGCGGACGAGCAGATCGCGGCTTGCGGCGGTCGGGGTGTCGAGGGTGATATCGTGCAGGGCGTTTTAACGGTCGATCGGACCGGCAATTTTATATGCGACAGCTTTCATGTGGTTCTCCGTTTTTCTGTTGCCGGGTGTATGCGGCGATGGTGGGCGAACGGAACGAAAAACGCCCTCCAATTGGAGGGCGCTATCCGCGGGAACAACGTTCCCGTTTGTTGGTTCGTTTAACTGCCGCTTAGGCGCCGATTTGCAGGCGCAGGAAGCGGACGATTTCGACGTCGCCGGCGGTTTTGACGATTTCGCCGACGGTTTTGTCGGTGTCCATCACGTAGTCTTGTTCGACCAGGCAGATCTCACTGAAGAATTTCTTCATTTTGCCACCGAGGATTTTCTCGATGAGGTCGGCGGGTTTGCCTTCCATCTGCTTGGCGTAGATTTCCTTCTCGGAATTGACGGTTTCTTCGTCGACATCGCCGGGGGCGAGGAAGCGCGGGCTGTTGGCGGCGATGTGCATGCACACGCCTTTGGCCACCGCGTCGAACGAGTCGCCGGGGGTGCCTTTGAACTCGACCATCACGCCGATTTTTCCGGGCGGGTGGATGTAGGTGGCCACTTTGCCGTCACCGTCGACGACGTAGCGGGTGTTGCCACCGACGACCATGTTTTCGCCGAGTTCGTGGATTTTGGCTTGGCGGTCTTCTTCGGCGGCGGCGGCGAGTTCGCCGTCGGCGTGGTCGAGTCCGCGAACCGCGAGTTCGGCGACGAAGCTTTTGAACGAGTCGTTCTTGGCGACGAAGTCAGTTTCGCAGTTCATCTCGACGACGGAGCCGGTTTTGCCGTCGTCGGAGACGGCGGCGGCCAGCAGGCCTTCCTTGGCTTCGCGTCCGGCCATTTTGGCCGATTTAATCGCGCCGCGTTCGCGGAGCAATTTGATCGCGCCGTCAAAGTCGCCGCCACTTTCTTCGAGCGCTTTTTTGCAGTCGCCGAATCCGATGCCGGTGGCATCGCGTAGTTTTTTTACATCTTGTGCACTAATAGCCATGTTCTTTCTCCTATTTGGCGGCCTATTTACCGGCTTCGTGGGCCTTGGCTTGTTTGATCCATTCTTCACGGTCGATGCGACCGGGGAAGGAGAGCTGTTCGTCGAACTCTTCGACGTTGGCCCGGGACCAGTTGGCAATTTGTTTGATCTTGTAGACGCCGAACTCGTTGAGTTTCTCGCTGAGTTTGGGGCCGACGCCACTGAGTTGCGTGAGGTCGTCGGCATCGGCGGGGGCTTCGGTGTAGAGGACACCGAGTTTCTCGTCGACTTTGACCGACTCGCCTTCGAACTGCTTGGCGACTTCTTCGGCCGCGGGTTCGGCGTCGGAGGAAGCGCCAGCGCTGTCGGAGGAACCACTTTGGGCAACCAGTTCTTTGGCCTGTTTGATCCATTCTTCGCGGCCGATGCGGCCGGGGAAGGAGAGGTGGCTGTCGAACTCTTGGACGTTGTACTCGTTCCAGTTGGCGATCTGCTTGTAGGTGTAGACGCCGCTTTCGTGGAGTTTTTCCGCGAGCACGGGACCGACGCCACTGATCTTGGTGAGATCGTCGGCGTTGGCCGGCGCTTCAGTGTAGAGGATGCCGAGGTTGTCGTCGAGTTTGACGGCTTCGCCTTCGAATTCCTTCTTCACGTTTTCATAGACGGAAGCGTCTGGCTTTTCGACGGCCGGAGCGGCCGGTTCTTCGGCAGCGGCAGCTTTTTCGGCTTCGGCAGCAGCAGCTTTTTCGGCTTCGGCAGTGGCAGCTTTTTCGGCTTCGGCGGCGGCAGCTTTTTCAGCTTCGGCAGCGGCAGCTTTTTCGGCTTCGGCAGCAGCAGCTTTTTCAGCTTCGGCAGCAGCAGCTTTTTCAGCTTCGGCAGCAGCAGATTTTTCAGCATCGGCGTCACCTGCTTCGGTTGCGCCAGCGGCGGCGGCACCTGCGGCGACGACTCCGGCAGCGGCGGCACCAGCAGCGGCAGCGCCTGCGGCCGGAGCAGCAGCTTCCGATGCGGCTTCGGCAGCAGCAGCGGCTTCGGCGGCTTTGCGGGCATCTTCTTCCTCTGCGACGAGCTTGGCGGCGGCGACTTCTTTCGCGGCTTGTTTCTCGGCGGCGACTTGGGCTTCAAGATTGCGTTTGGATTCGGCCTGTGAAGCTTCTTCCTTTTGGCGAGCGGCTTCGACGGCTTTTTGGCGCGCAGCTTCTTCTTCGACTGCGGCAGCCTTGCGTTCGGTCTCGGCGACCGCGCGGGCTTTTTCTTTCTCGGCGTCTTCGAGGGCGCGTTTGCGGTTCTCTTCGGCGGCGCGTTGCGCGTACTCGTTGTGGGCGATTTGGATCGTGTCACCGAGCAGGTTGACCACGAGATGGATGGCGCGCGAGCCGTCGTCGTTACCGGGAATCGGAATTTCGACGTCGGTCGGATTCGCGTTGGTGTCGACGAGGGCGACCACCGGGATGCCGAGGCGCTTGGCTTCGGCAACGGCGATGGTTTCGCGGGTGACATCAACGATGACGATAGCGCCGGGCATTTTTTCCATATCGGCGATGCCGGACAGGTTGCGATGCAGTTTGGTGTATTCGCGGCGGAGTTTGGATGACTCCTTCTTCGAACTCAGCGCGTCCAGCGTGCCGTCTTCTTCCTGCTTGGCGAGTTGGCGCATGCGCTTCACGCTGCCACGGATGGTGGTGTTGTTGGTGAGCATGCCGCCGAGCCAGCGATGGACGACGTAGGGTTGCTTGAGTTTGCTGGCGACGTCCCGGATGGGATCTTGCGCTTGGCGTTTGGTGCCGACGAACAGGATGCTGCGGCCGCGGGCCACGGTGTCGTAGACAAATTTTTGGGCCTCACGGATTTGCTCGAGGCTTTTGGTGAGGTCGACAATATAGATGCCGTTGCGTTCCCCGAAGATATAGGGGAGCATTTTTGGGTTCCAGCGTTTCGTCTGGTGTCCAAAGTGGAGCCCGGCGTCCAGCAGCGCTTGCAAGCTGACGTCAGGCAACGTTACGTTGCTGTCATTCATGTATGTTTCTCCGGTATTCTGGATCCTTAATGGATCAATCCGCTTTGTTCCCACTGGAGGAGTGGGACGCTCGCTTCCACCCGTAATTGACGGGCTAACTAGGCGCGCAAGCTAGGAAGATCCGTTCCGAGTGCAAGTGGAAAGGAAGAGAAATTTTCGGCGTTTTGTGGGTTGTAGGGTAAGGGTGCAGCCCGTAGATTGTCTTAGTTGAAGATTTTCGCATGGAATTTGCTTCGTTCTATGGTGGACAACGTTTGACGCGCGTATATCTGCAAAGACCTTTGTTCCAAAAGTATGCATCAGATCGCCGGATACGCCATTTCACCGAAACGCCCCGAAGACCGCGCCGCCATGGTCGAACGCCTGCGTAGCGAGCGGTGGCTCGTTCTTGACACCTGTCAGCGCTTGGAGGTGTTCGGGGTGGGGGAACCGCCGTTTGAGGTCGATCATCGCTGGAGCCAATCCGAGGCCTTTGAACGTCTGGTGCGGATTGCCACCGGTTTGGAAAGCCGTATTTTAGGCGAACTCGAGGTGCTCGGCCAAGTGCGCAACGCCTACAAACAATTTCACGCCGCCTGTCGGGCTGGCTCTCCCGAGTCGGCGGCCGCCGATATGGTGGCGCTCGACCGCATGTTCCAAGAGGTGCTCGCGCTCGCCCGCAAGGCGCGCAAGCAGAGCGGGATTGACCAGAATCTCACCTCGCTGTCCGGGCTCGCGTCGCGCGAGATGCTCGAACGCGTGCCGGAAGGCGCGCCGATCGCCGTGATTGGTTCGGGAACCTTGGCGAGCAGTGTCATCCGCTATCTTGGCAAGCGCGGCAAATCCCCGGTCCGCGTGGCCGGCCGCTGTCCGGACAAAGCGCTCCAACTCGCTCTCGAGGCTGGCGGCTTTGGTGGCGGGCTCGACGAACTCGCGCACCTTCTGGACGGGGTTCACGGGGTGATCACGGCGACCGCGGCGCCGCACCCGGTTCTCTATATCGCGCATCTCGCCGACGCCGACCACCGTCTGCATGTGATTGATCTAGGTGTACCACCCGATTGCTGTGACGAAACCATCGCGCACCCACGGGTGGACTACGTTTCCTTGCAGGACATTGAGGCCAAGTCGGAGACCAATTTGATCGACCGTCGGCATGCCGCCGACCGCGCGCGTGAAGTCATTCGCGCGTACATGAAGAAAAACGCGTTCTGAGTCTTTTTGGCGCATTTGGCGATTTGGAAAAAGGCGTGAATTGGGTCTCGCTTGTGCCGAATTGTTAGCTTATTGCTAGCGACAAAAATGGGGTGCCATAAATCTATCCGTCAGTCTGTCTGGATCCTATTTTCATGGGGTTTAGTCCTCCTCCTTTCCTGTGTGGCCGAACCGACCTGGCAGCGTGTACCATGGATCGGTTTGGAAGTGATGTATCTCAATACTGAGAAAGAGTTCTCGGATTTTCTGGATGATGGCGTCGCGCTGGCGCTCACCGCGAATGTTCCGCTGAACGATCGCTGGATCCTCGAACTCGAGGGGCGGCACTTTGCCCGCGACGGCGACATTGCCGCTCTTTCAGCCACCGGAGAAGCCCGAACCTATCGCTACCATGCCGGCCTGAAGTATCTGTTGGCGCCCCGTGGCAAGGTCGAACCCTTTCTCTCCTTGGGCGGAACGTATTCTTCTACCGAGGCGGTCAGTGCCACCCCGGCGATTCGAACGCGGGAGCGCGATCCGGGGGGGTACGCGCGGTTGGGGTTCGAGATGGACCCAAGCCCGAACACCGTACTGCAACTCGCCCTGGATGTCGATGATTCGTTCGACGTAATCGGCATGGCCGGGATGCGCTTGCGGCCGAACACCTTGGTGTTCACGCGTGGTGAAATCGACGTCGAGAACGAGTTCGGCTATATCGGTGCCGGGGTCGGGTTCGGATTTTAGCGGTAGTCAGTAGCCATCAGCCGCTAGTTGGTAGCTTGATCGTTTGAGCCTTCGGGCCTGATCCACTGATGACGGATAACTGATTACTTCGCCTTCTTCGAACGCTTCGGTTTCGTCGCCGGCAGGAAACCACGCAGCGCGAGTTGCTTGCCGTAGCAGAGCAGGATATCGCCTTTCAAGATCTCGAAATCGCCACCGGGAACCGGGGTGACGTGCCCGCCGCGGTTGACGTGCAAGATGCGGATCTCCATGTCCGACATGCCGGTCTCGGCGATCGTTTGTTTGATCAGAGGGGACGTTTCGGCCACGGTGATTTCGACCACGGTGTAGCCTTTGGCAAGGGAGAGGCGGTGTTGCAGGTCGATGTCCTCAAAGCGGAGTTCCGACTCGATGTACTCGATGATTTTGCCGGCGACGTCTACGCCGGTGGCGCGTTCGATGCCCTCGAGGCCGGGCGAGCTGTTCACCTCCATCACCATCGGTCCCTCGTTGGACTCAAGCAGGTCGACCCCGGCCACGCGCAGTCCGAGGATGCGGGCCGCGAGCACGGCGGTATGTTCGATCTCGGGCGTAATCGGAATCGACTCGACGGTGCCGCCGCGATGCACATTGCTGCGGAAGCCGCCGTCTTTGGCCACCCGGCGCATCGCGGCGACGACTTGGTCGCCCACCACGAACGCGCGCACGTCCTTGCCGCGGCTCTCGGCCACGAACTTTTGCAGGATGATGTTGTTGCGCGTCGATTGCAGGGTTTCGATGATCGCCTCGGCCATTTTGATTTCGTCGGCGAGAATCACGCCGATGCCTTGGGTGCCTTCGAGCAGTTTGATGATCACCGGCACGCCGCCGATTTTCTCGATAGCGGGCAGGATGTCGTCGCGGTCGTGCACGAAAGTGGTGGCGGGAATGTTGATGTCGTGGCGGCTGAGCGCCTGCATGCTGCGCAGTTTGTCGCGCGAAACGCTGATGGCGGTACTGGCCGAAACCGAGAACACGCCCATCTGTTCGAACTGACGGACGACGGCGGTGCCGAAGAACGACAGCGAGCCGCCGATGCGCGGAATGATCGCGTCGAGCTCGAGTGGTGCGCCTTTGTATTTGAGGTCGGGCTCGCCGGGTTCGAGTGAGAGCGAGAAGCGCCGCGTGTCGAGGACACGGACTCGGTGGCCGCGTTCGGCGGCGGCTTCATTGAGGCGTTTGGTGCTGTAGAGCTTGGGTCCGATGGACAGGATGCCGATGTTCATGTTGCAGGTTCTCCGAAGTGGAAACGGTTGGCGGGGTCGACCACGAAATCGGTGCCGAGCGCGGTACGTCCGAGCAGCACGCGGCAGAGCATCGAGGGGCGGCTCGCCAGTCCGATCTCGATGGTTTTTTTCACCCGGCCGACTTCCAGGGTGGTGAGCACGATGATGCGGTCGGCGGTTTGGCCGTTCGACGAACGCACGCGCACGCGCCGGTGGATCGGCGCGGTGATGGTTTTAATTTTGCGCCGGTCGGTGCGCGACAGCACGATTTGAAAACGCACGGTCTCGTCGGGGAGCACCTCGAGCGAGCGCACGTCGATGGCGCTCGATTTTGCGCCGGTGTCGGCCTTGGCCAACAGGCCGGTGACCGCCCAGTCGGGCAGATCGACGCGTTCGCGCCAGCCGATCACAAGCGGATTGGCCGGCTTCGGCTTGGCGCGGCTACGGCCGGCGCGTTTTTTCGAGGATGTTTTTTTTCTGGGCATGAGGTGGAACTTCCGCGCCCCTTTTCGTTCGAAACGAACGCTTTGCAAGCGTTGTTTCTCGTTATAAAACCATGCCCTGCCTTTTCTTGGAAAGGGCGCCGTTTGGAAATTGAACGCATTTTGCAGTCGTTACCGTTCCTGCTGACTCGGGCCGTT
>Ga0114956_1002965_pt1 | contig 13213 bp, 6 predicted proteins | sample MaitaG_FD_87304 | JGI IMG/M metagenome (GOLD analysis project Ga0114956, IMG submission 87304) | Marine algal microbial communities from Maine, USA - Maine_Asex2 metaG | ecosystem: Host-associated > Algae > Red algae > Unclassified | place: Maine, USA | collected 2015-01-05 | reverse complement strand
AGGATTTTTTTATGAAATATGATGAAAAAAGAATCCAAAATGACTATGAATAATTGTGAACATGAACTTAAGGAAAAAAGTAGGTATATGGGAATTAATAATATGCGTAACATCAGTTAATCAGTATTGAAGTTTTATTATATAAGCTTTAACAGTTTAGAAGTGGAGAAAGAATATATGTAATCACTTATGTAATGATTGCCTTCACTATCAATTTGATATGCACCCTTATCAATCGTATTTTCCAAAAATTAATAATCTAGCCCAACTGAATTATAGTATCACTTCCCCCAACCAAATCCTAATTCAAACGTTCAAATTAAAAGAAAAGCCCTTTTTTGTTTAAAAAAGCCCCATTTTTCCATTTTCCATTAGTTTTTTCAAGCACAAAAACTAAATTTGCAAATTATTTGAAATTCGATTAAATCACCAATAAAAAAATATCACCTACCATGGCAATTAAAGTATTTGACAAGGATATGTTGAAAGCTCACTATGAGAGTTTCTCAGAGAGAGTAGCAGCAGCTAGAGAAGTCCTCGGTCGTCCGATGAGTTTGACTGAAAAAATCCTTTATACACACCTTCATGCAGAATCTCCACTTCAAGAATATACGCGAGGAGAAGATTATGTCATGTTTCAACCTGACCGAGTAGCGATGCAAGATGCAACTGCTCAGATGGCATTGTTGCAATTCATGATGGCTGGAAAAAATACTACTGCAGTTCCTTCAACAGTACATTGTGATCACTTGATTCAAGCAAAAGTCGGCGCAAAAGCAGATATGGAAAGAGCGAAAGATGAAAATTCAGAAGTATATGATTTCCTGCAAACTGTTTCTAAAAAATATGGAATTGGTTTTTGGAAACCAGGTGCAGGAATTATTCACCAAACCGTTTTAGAAAATTATGCTTTCCCAGGTGGAATGATGATTGGAACAGATTCGCATACCGTTAATGCAGGAGGATTAGGAATGGTCGCTATCGGAGTTGGAGGAGCTGACGCAGTTGACGTGATGGCAGGAATGGCTTGGGAATTAAAAATGCCAAAAATCATTGGCGTAAAATTAACTGGAAAATTAAGTGGTTGGACTTCTTCTAAAGATGTCATCCTTAAAGTAGCAGGGATCATCGGAGCAAAAGGTGGGACTGGTTATATCGTAGAATATTTCGGTTCAGGTGCAAAAAGTTTGTCTTGTACTGGAAAAGGAACAATCTGTAATATGGGAGCTGAGATTGGAGCAACGACTTCTAATTTCGGTTACGACAAATCAATGGACAGATACCTTCGAGCAACTAATCGAGCAAGTGTGGCAAGATTGGCGAATAGAGTGAAAAAAGATTTGACAGGTGATCCAGAAGTTTATAAAGATCCTAAAAATTATTTCGACCAAGTAATTACGATCAATTTGTCAAAATTAGAACCACATATCAATGGCCCTTACACGCCAGATTTAGCATACCCAATTTCTAAGTTTGCAGCAGCAGTTGAGAAAGAAGGTTATCCAGCAAAACTGGAAGTAGGTTTGATCGGTTCATGTACGAACTCTTCTTATGAAGATTTGGACAGAGCAGCTTCTTTGGCACAACAAGCAGTTGATAAAAAGCTAAGAGCAAAATCTGAATTTACGATTACGCCAGGATCAGAGATGATTCGATACACCGTTGAGCGAGATGGAATTTTAGATACTTTTGAAAAAATGGGAGGTGTCGTTTTGGCGAATGCTTGTGGACCATGTATTGGACAATGGGCAAGACACATGGATGATCCTGATAGAAAAAACTCTATCATTACTTCTTTCAATAGAAATTTTGCGAAGCGAAATGACGGAAATCCAAATACACATGGATTCGTTGCTTCTCCAGAAATAGTAACTGCGATGGCAATCGCAGGTGATTTAAGATTTAATCCATTGACAGATACTTTGACAAATGCAGATGGAAAACAAGTGAAATTGGATCCACCAACAGGAGTTGAATTACCACCAAATGGATTTGACGTAGAAGACATGGGGTACATCAAACCGCCTCGAAGTGCTAAAAATGTAAAGATAAAAGTTAATCCAAAATCTAATCGGATTCAATTATTGACTCCGTTCGTACCGATTACTTCAAAGCAATTGGAAGGAATGAGAATCTTAATTAAGGCGAAAGGAAAATGTACAACTGATCATATTTCTATGGCTGGCCCGTGGTTGAAATTCCGTGGACACTTAGAAAACATTTCTAATAATTGTTACATTGGAGCAATCAATGCGTTCAACGATTCTGCTAATAATGTATTGAATGCAGAAACTGGTGAGTATGTTGCAGTTCCAGACTTGGGTCGATATTATAGAGATCACGGAATCGGTTCAGTAGTGTTTGGAGAAGAAAACTTAGGAGAAGGTTCTTCGCGAGAGCATGCTGCAATGGAGCCAAGATTCTTAGGAGTTCATGCGGTGATTGTAAAATCATTTGCAAGAATCCACGAAACGAATTTGAAAAAACAAGGAATGTTAGCCTTGACTTTTGTGGACAAAGATTCTTACGAATTGGTTCGACAAGATGATAAAGTTGCGATCAAAGGTTTTGAAAGTTTTGCTCCAGGCAAAAACTTGACCGTTGAATTGACTCATGCTGACGGAACTAAAGATTCATTTGAAGTAGCACACACTTATAATCAAGCTCAAATTGATTGGGTGCGAGCAGGATCTGCTTTGAATAAAATTAGAGAAGAAGAAGGCGTAGTTTAATTCTTCTTAAAACAAATATCATTAGCCACTTAGGAGAAGAATCCTAAGTGGCTTTTACTATATTAAAAAATAATGTGACATTATTAACTATATTCGTCACAAAATATGTCAAGACTTTATTATATTTAATTATTATCTAACAAACAAAACATTTTAATCATGTTTAAAGAATTTAAAGATTTCATTATGACGGGTAACGTAATTGACTTTGCGATTGCCGTAATTTTAGCAGGAGCAGTTGGACTTGTGGTGAATGGATTTGTCAATGATATTATGATGCCTATCGTAGGTCATTTCTCAGGGGGAACAGATTTTTCAAATATGTTCTATGCAATGGATGGAGCGGAATATTTAACTGTCGAAGCAGCTAAGGAAGCTGGAAGTGCTGTTGTGGCATATGGTAGTTGGTTTAACACAATTATCAGCTTGATCATAGTTGGATTTGTATTGTTTATGATGGCTCGATCTGCTGCTAAGTACAAAGAACCAGAAGCTGCAGCAGGCCCTTCTCAAGAAGATCTATTAGCAGAAATTCGTGATTTATTGAGAAAATAATCAATAACGAACCGAACAAAAATTAAAATAAGGAAGTCCTTTCGAAGTAATTCGGAAGGGCTTTTTTGTGTAAAAGGAGTCAGGCGGGTGGAAATATCGAATATCGAACAAGGAATATCCATTTGAGAAATTTAACGATACTTCACATAGAAAATACAAATAGTATCGTCAAATTTCTTAATTCTCAAATCCTTGTTCATTATTCGATATTCCCTCGCTCCTGGCCAAGAACGCAGCGACCAGCCTGACTGCCTGACTCCTTTTGTTCAAAAAAAAACTTTCTTCCCCCATTTACCTTTTTTAATGTAGCTGCATATGTAAGTGATTACTTGTTTAAAAAAACATTTTGAAATCATTTTATTTATAAAAACATTAAAAATTACAACATGAAAAAATTAATTTTATCAGTAGCTATGTTAGCTTTTTTCTTTAGCTCTTCTCACGCTCAATTTGAAGTGGAAAAACTTTTTGGAGGAGCGAATATCGCATTTGCAAAACCAATTGGGGATTTTTCAGAAGTGGCAAAGGGAGGTCTTTCGTATAATATCCTTGGCGGATATCAATTGACAGAAAAATTAGGAGTAGGTCTTGAATATGGAGAAGCACTTACTGTTGGAATTGCTAGGGATTCTAATGGAGTTGAAATATCAGAGGGAATTTTTGGCGCTCAAATTTTTGGATTGCGATCTATATTAGCTAAAGGTTGGTACCGATTTTCAACAGGAACCGTGCGCCCCTATGTAGGTGCGGGGATAGGTGCTGCTCAAGTGTCGGAACCAGATGCTGAAGATGCAAATGGGAACGTAACATTAGCTGGTGCAAAACGATGGGGACTTGGAGCGAGTATTGAATTAGGAATAAATATTAAAGGATTTAATTTATCTTATAGCTTCAACGTAAATGGTAAAGGACCCAAAGAGGCTGTTTTTAATTCAGACATTGCAGATCTTAATGTGAATTTTCACCGATTTGCAGCAGGATATATTTATAATTTCTAAAACGATCAACTAAAAATATAAAACTATACCTAGCCTCTTCGGATTTATACGAAGAGGCTTTTTTTTTTAAGGAGTTAGATGCTTTTTGTGTTCCCAATGTTCTGCAACAAAAATGAGATTTTTTCAACAAAAAATAAACTTTATAACAATGCTTCTACGTTTTCTCATCACGTAGTGCACGCCTTAAAATTTTTCCAACATTCGTCTTTGGAAGTTCCTCCCGAAAGACAATATGTTTTGGTTTTTTATAGCCTGTAAATTGCTCGGTGCAATATTCTCGTACTTCTTTTTCAGTCAATGATTTATCTTTTTTTACAATAAAAACTTTGACTGCTTCTGTTGATTTTTCATCAGGAACTCCGATGGCAGCCACTTCCAAAATTTTTGGATGCATCGCCAAGACATCTTCAATTTCATTTGGGTAAACATTAAATCCTGAAACTAAAATCATATCTTTTTTACGATCCACAATTTTGAAAAAACCATCTGCTTGCATCAATCCAATATCACCCGTTCGCAACCAACCATCAGTAGAAATAGTTTTGCGAGTTTCTTCAGGACGATTATAATATCCTTTCATTATTTGTGGACCTTTGATTTGGATTTCTCCGATCTCACCTGCGGCAAGAGGTTGATCTTGTTCATTGGCAATTCGCATATCTGTAGAAGGAACGGGGATACCGATCGTTCCAATTTGTCCTGTGTCATCAATCGGATTAACTGTCGCTACTGGCGATGATTCCGTCAATCCATAACCTTCTGATAAATTACAACCAGTCACTTCTTTCCATTTTTCAGCGACTACTTTTTGGACAGCCATACCACCGCCTGCAGTTGCTTTTAATGAACTAAAATCAAGTGATGCAAAATTTTTATGATTGAGCATCGCATTAAATAAAGTATTGACACCAGTCAGGACAGTTATTTTTTCATTTTTAAATTCCTTGAGAATTGAACCGATGTCACGAGCATTTGTAATCAAAATTGTTCGAGTTCCAATACTCATCAAAGCCAATGCATTGACTGAAAAAGCAAAAATATGATACATGGGCAAAGGAGACAAAGCAACCTCTTCTTTCTCTTTTAGAAAAGGTCTAATCATTGCTCGAAACTGCAACATATTGGAAATAAGATTTCGATTAGTCAACATGGCACCTTTGGAAACGCCAGTCGTTCCACCTGTATATTGCAAGACAATTACATCTTCTGGTTTCCCTTGTAAGTCAGGAAGCGTGAATTTTTTTCCTTGCGACAAGGCTTCTTTAAAAGTGACTGTATTTGGAATATTATATTTTGGCACCATACCTTTGACGGTTCGCACGACGAAGTTGGTCAATGTTCCTTTGACTGCTCCAAGTAATTCTCCGATGCTGGTGACGATGACAGTTTTGATGGAAGTATCGTGAATTATTTTTTCCAAGTTAGCCGCAAAATTTTCAGCAATCACAATTGCCTTTGCACCCGAATCTGAAAACTGATGTTTCATTTCACGAGGCGTGTAAAGTGGATTGGTATTGACAATCACGAGACCTGCACGCAACGCTCCAAACAAGGCAATTGGATATTGCAAAAGGTTTGGCATCATCAAAGCGACTTTGTCTCCAGGCTCCAAACCTCTCGATGAAAGGTATGCACCGAACTGCGTTGACATTTTATCTAACTGATCAAAAGTGATACTTTTTCCCATACAAGTAAAAGCAGGTAGTTTTCGATATTTCTCAAAAGTCTTCTCAAACATTTCCACTAAGGTCTGATATTCAGCTGGGTTGATATTGGCAGGAACTCCGCTAGGGTAGTTTTTTAGCCATGGACGATCTTCGCTCATTTTTTTGATTTTATTTTTTTGGAAAAAAACAGAAACATGAAATTAGTTTTTTTTAGAAGGAAGTGCAATTATTTAGAGAAGAGAAATTTGGGTGGATTATTTTATGTAATTCATAGACTTACCACTAGACCTTTTGAAATACTACTTCTTCAGTAGTTACAGAAGAACAAACCGATTTGTTAATCCAAAATTCGAAAGTAGTTCCTTCTGTTCTGCTGTTTTTTACATTGATGTTTCCATCTAGTTTCTTGATGATTTTCCTACATATAGATAAACCGATACCAGAGCCTGAGTATTTGTCTCTAGGGTGAAGTCGCTTAAACATTTGAAAAATTTGCTGTTGATATTCTAGCGAAATCCCAATTCCATTATCTTTGATAGTAAAATAATAACGATCTAGATTTTCTTTAAAACCAATCTCAACAATCGGAGTTTCACTTTGATTAAACTTCAAGCCATTTTCAATGATATGTTTAAAAACCAATAATAAAGGTTCGGGAAATAAAACTCGATTAATACTTTCTTGTAAGTCAAAGTGGAAATCGGGTTTTGTTTTTTCCAAAATAGGACTGAGTTCTACTTTTGTATTTTCTAAAATCTTATCGAACAGAATGAGTTCATATTTTTCATTTTTACTGATACTTAAAAATCCAATGATACCTTGTAAAAGTGTCCCCATTTGAGTAGTTCCTTGCTCAACAAAACTAAGATACTCTGAAACTGAATCATATTTTTTTTCTGCGATACGTCGTTTTGCTAAATTTGAAAAACTCATAATACTCCGCAAAGGTTCTTTCAGATCATGTGAAGTGATATAAAAAAAACGCTCTAATTCTTCGTTGGCTTGTTCTAATTTAATATTGAGTTTACTTAAATGCTTTGTTCTTTCCGCTACTTTGTTCTCTAGTAGGATATTTAATCTATCCTTAATTTCTTTCTTTTGGTAAAGCCAATAGACCAAGACTACCAAAAATAAAACGCTTACCAAACTTAAGACCGCAAGTAAAGTTCTTTGAGTAATTATTTTTTCATTTAAAACTTGCTCTTGCTTCAAGTGGAAATTTTCTGTTTCTTTTATTTGAACTTGATATTTAGCTTCCATTTCAGCAAAAGATTTCATGTTCTCTTTTTGTGATGCGCTATCCTGTTCTATCCCATGTATTTTAAGATGATGCAAGGCGACTGAGGTATTTCCTAAAATTTCATTAATGTCTGAAAGTGCTTGATGAATCTTGGCTAACTTCTTTTTGGAAGATGAATTTGGGATGTATTGCAATGCCTCTTTAGCATATTTGAGTGCTTCTTGATAGTCTCCCATTTGCTTTTTCAAATCAGAATAAAGCAGGCAAATATTTGTCAGTTCCCAAGTATAATTATATTCGACTGCCATATTATATGCTGTTCGGATATGTGGGATCGCTTTCTGTAGATTATTTAATTTAACATGAATTTCACCAATTTTTTTATGACCATATAAAATACTGTGATTGAATTTCATATCTGTCACCATCTCCAAATATTTGTGATAATAACCCAACGCCTGTTCAGGATTTCCCTCTGCAAATAATACATCTGCAATGTTGGTATAACCAAAAGCGATACCTTCTGTATCTCCTATTTCCATACTGAGATTGAAACTCTTTTCGAAAAAATCTTTAGCTTTTTTATAGGCTTTGATATTATAATAAACGGCTCCTATGTTAGTGTAGGAGATAGAAATTCCCAATGAGTCATTTCGTTCTTCCTTTATTTTTAAGGATTTGAGATGGTATTCAATAGAATTATCATACTCCTGAACATTTCCATAAGTAAGACCAATATTATTATAAAGCTTACTCAAGTATCGCTGATCATTAACTCGAATAGCTAAATCTGCAGCATCGAAAAAATTCTTATTCGCCAATTCTGCTTCATTAATTTCTGAATAAGCACAACCTACATTATTGGTGACCTTCATTTTTAAAGTGTCATTATCAAATAGATCATGCGTCGTCTCAGCTAAAGCTTTTTTACTGTAGTTTAAATATTCATCATGACTTTGTTCATAAAAACTTTTAGCAAGTTGAAGTAAATAACTTGCTCTCTCGTTAGGATGAGACTCATTTTCTAACAACAGAAGTAAACTATCTTGCTTATTGACCTGTGAAAAAGTAACCGAGAAAAGGAAAAATAAATTGAAAAAAACGAGGAGAAATCGCATCATCATGACAATATGATTAGGTAAGACAAATGGGGATATCAATCAATCATATACGAAAATCAAGCCATGGAAAAAGGATGAAATATTCCCGCTGCCTAATGTGCCTTTAGTTGTTTTTTTAAAAACTCCAATCCCTTTTCCAAGTATCAATCACATCAAACGAAATTTTAAATGCAGTATCAGCATTCGAGTAACTTGATTTGGCTAAAATTCCATATACTCCAATTCGCAATCTTCTCCTTGCGCCCAATCGAAATACTCTTTCCAAACCTGCGAATACTTCTTCATGATGAAAATTATTTTCCAAAATATATAATGCGCCCGCACCTGCGACGACTCGAATTTTTGTTTTTTTGACCAAAGGAATATTGTTAATCAATGCGCCATTAAAATGATGAATATGATGCGCTTCAATAAATAGATTTGTTGTCGCAAAAGCAGTATCTAATGATTGAAAAGCATTCAAAGTTTCAGAGTATAAAATGGGGTCAGACTGTCGGAATCTTTTTAAATCGACAATTTCTAAATTTTTGGTATTTAAGTATTTTCCCATTTTGATATTGTATTTTGAATTTCCAAAAAAACCTAAAATCACATCTTGGGAAATAGAAAATGTCACGAAATCAAAATCAACATCACTTCCCAAAATTCCTTTCCATCCTTTTCGATAACGGAATTTAAAAGTAGGGAATTTACTTCCTAAAACTAACTTGCGATTCGGTTCCGTCATATACTTTTGACGAGGGGTGTAACTCAAAGAAAAAGTGGTTAAGAATGCTTGATAATTTTCAAACTTTAAGGCAGGTTCATTGTCATTAAATAAACTGTCAATAAGTGTTTCGGCATCATAGTTTTCAATAGATTGTCGGTTTGCCAAACTACCTTGTGCATAAAAATATAAACCATTAACCAACTCGATTCGATGGTCGGCTGCAAAATAATCATGCAAAATATAGTTGGAAGTTTTGAGCTGATTGAGGTAAGCATCATAACTATTGATGGAGTAAAATGAACGTCCTCCACTAAAACTCACAGAGGCTTGACGATGCGGATTATAATAAAACCAAGCCCATGCCGAACCTTGAAGATCTTGGTTTTTTATGCCAACATTAAAGTTGCCAGAAGTGTTGAGCATTCGACCATTCTCCCAACGTTTAAAGTAAGAAACATACGGGCCAATTCGAAGACCACCCACCAATTCAAATTCAATCAAACTCGGAATTGAACTTATGTTAATCTGTTGTTTCTTTTCATGATTTCTAAATCCAATTCCGTCCATAGCGAGATCCATAAAAGTAACTTTGTTGAATTTTTTCTGAATCGAATCTTGGTAAACTTTACTGTTCCGGACGGCACGAATACTGTCCGTTCGATGGACAATTATTCGTTGCTCTTTAGTGAGTGGTTCGGGGCGGAGATTTTTCCAATAAGTGGTATCTCTCTTGTAGGCTTCTCTTGTTGTTATGGCAATTTCGCTTCCGAAAAATTTAGGCGGAAAAGCATAATCTTTTTCAAAATCGGAATACAAAATCATGGTATTTCCTTTAAAAGAAATTCGTTTATTTTGCTTCGCTTCATAAATAAATTCGATACGATCTGGGATCCAAATATTATCCTCTAATTGTTGGTAGCGTTGCTTTAATTGAAATTTATCGAATAACATTAATGCATCTTTATTCAGAGTCAAATCCAAGCGATTAATATTCCACAAACCATCATTAATATATAAAAAACCTTTGCAAGTTGAGTTGCCTGATTTGCGTGGGATGACTTTTATTTTATGAACAAGTTGATCATTTTCGACTTCGCTTGAAATCAATTTATATTTGTAAGATAAGATGGCCGTTCGACTAATTGGAGAAATTACAGGTGCTTCTGCAATGCCTCGCAAGTGAACCATATTTCGATAAAAATTAAAATCAGTTTCATCAAATCGAGGAACAAAAAGTCCTCGTGCGCTCCCGTAACTCTTGTAGGCGGTGCGCTCTTCTTTGTATTTTTTTGGATATTGATAATTGAGGGTGAGTTCCATTTCCACCATATTAATTTGTGGGATTTTTGCTTTTGCAGCTTTTGCTTCTTGTGCTAAAATATCAGCACTTGAACTTCCCATTCCAGTTTCGATTGGATCTTCTGAATTGGCTTGGATGGTTTCTTTTTGTTTCTTTTTTCTCTTTCGTTTTTTTTCTTTGATTTCTTTTTTTTCAGCAGCTTTGATGTAAACTTTACTTTTAAAAGATTGAATTTGAGAAAGGTATTTTTTTTTGTTCTCTTGCGTTTTTTTGATGATGGCGTATGCAGGATCTTTCTTCGATGCTTTAACGACAATTTCGTCGAGCGCACTTTCTGATGAACTTAACCAAATGTTTTTTTGAACATCCTTTTCTCGTAAAATTATTTTAAAATTTTTAGTAGTATAACCCAAAGAGGAAACAACCATTTCATATTCTCCTTCGACGGCAATCGCCATAAAATATTTTCCATCTTGATCAGAAGAAGTACCTGTTTGTAATTCGGTAAAATAAATATTGGAGTAGGGGATAGGTTGATTTTCTTCATTCAAAATATAACCGCTGATGGATTGAGCAGAAGTTTGCAAATGTATTGTTATGAAAAAAAGAAAAGTAATGAGTCGAAATGAATTTTGAAGAAGAAAGGGTAGAGTCATAGTTAGATATTGTATTTTTTGAGAAAAACGGAAGCAAGTAAAAAATAGTTTTGTTTATTCAAAAGCTAAGTGTTTTGTTTTCTCAAAAAGTTACTAAATGATTTTTATTGCGAAGTGGAAGTAATAGAATTTACTGTTGAACTATTTTCGTTTTGCTAATTATTTTGATTCTTTTGGCATTGTTTATTTTTTAATAAAACAGTCGAAAAGTCAAAAAAATTAGCAAAGCGAAAAACAGTAAAAAACCTCACATAAAGTTTACCCGAACCTTTCTTCTTTTCCAATTATAATTTTATTACCTTTGCGCCCCTAAAATAATTACTTAACCACATACCGTTGGTTTTCAACGATTTATAAAAAATCAGAAAAACAATAGGTATTACAAAATTAAGATTCAAATATGTCAGATGACAAGAATCTAAAAGAAACTTCAGAAGAAGTTAAAGACGTAGCGGTAGAAACGACAGAAGATACCAGCGTCGATAAAATTGCATTAGAAGAATTGGTAGAAAAGAAGGCAGACCAATTCAGTACTCCTCACGATGACTTCGATTGGGAATTAGGAAACGGACTTGCGTCTCCATATACTGACGAAGAAAAAGCAAAATACCTAACAGAATACGAAGCAACCTTGACCTCGGTTTTAGAAAATGAAATCGTAAAAGGAAAAGTATCATCTATTAATAGTGGTGATGTGGTATTAGACATTAATTACAAATCTGATGGTTTGTTATCATTGTCAGAATTCCGAGATATGCCAGATTTGGCTATTGGAGATATGGTTGAGGTTTATGTTGAGCAGCAAGAAGATATGAGAGGTCAATTGATCCTTTCTCGAAGAAAAGCGAAATTATTGCGCGCTTGGGAAAGTATTGTTGATTCATATAAAAACGGTACCATTATTAAAGGTAAAGTTGTCAGTAAAACTAAAGGTGGGTTAATTGTAGATGCAGGTGGATTGGAAACATTCCTTCCAGGGTCTCAAATTGATATTAAACCTATCATTGATTACGATGCATACGTTGGTAAAACAATGGAATTCAAAGTGGTTAAAATCAATGAAGTAATTAAAAATGCAGTTGTATCTCACAAAGCATTGATTGAAAGTGATTTAGCAGAACAAAGAGATGCAATCATTGGAAGTTTAGAAAAAGGACAAGTGTTAGAAGGTTTAGTGAAAAACATCACAGACTTTGGAGCATTCTTGGACTTAGGTGGTGTAGATGGATTATTATATATCACAGATATTTCATGGGGACGTATTTCGCACCCAAGTGAAATTTTAGCATTAAATCAGAAAATCAATGTTGTAGTATTAGACTTTGATGAAAACAAAAAACGTATTTCATTAGGTTTGAAACAATTACAACCACACCCGTGGGAAGTATTGGATGCAGCAGTTGCAGCAGGATCTACTGTTAAAGGTAAAATTGTTAATATTGAAGACTACGGTGCATTCCTTGAAATCCAACCAGGAGTTGAAGGTTTGATTCACGTATCTGAGGTGACTTGGAGTAATCAACCAGTTAACGCTAGGGATTTCTTCAAATTAGGTCAAGAGTATGATGCAAAAATAGTGACGATTGATCGAGAAGATCGTAAAATGTCATTATCAGTTAAGCAATTAACTGAAGATCCTTGGAGTGTAATCGAAAAACAATTCCCTAAAGAAAGCCGTCATACAGGTAAAGTGAAAAACTTAACTCCTTACGGTGTATTTGTTGAATTGGAAGAAGGTATTGGAGGAATGGTTCACATTTCTGATTTATCTTGGACAAAACGATTCTCACATCCATCTGAATTTACAAAAATCGGAAACGATATTGAAGTGGTGATTTTGGATATAGATAAAGATCACCGTAAACTTTCTCTTGGACACAAGCAAATTGAAGAAAATCCATGGGACACATTCGAAAATGTATTCCCAATTGGATCTTATCATGAAGCTACCGTTGTAAGAAGAGATGACAGAGGTGCTATCGTTCAGTTGCCATATGGTTTGGAAGCATTCGCTCCAATCAAACATGTAAGGAAAGATGATGGGAAATTGGCAAATGTTGAAGAAGCATTGACTGTAAAAGTGATCGAATTCAACCGTGATGATAAACGAATTATAGTTTCTCACTTGCGTTATTTAGAAGATATCAGAAGAGAAGCTGATGAATCTGTACGCCAAGAGAAACAACAAGTACGTAAGGAAACTACTAAAGCAGTTCAAAAGCAACAATCAAAAGT
>Ga0114956_1002963_pt1 | contig 13218 bp, 8 predicted proteins | sample MaitaG_FD_87304 | JGI IMG/M metagenome (GOLD analysis project Ga0114956, IMG submission 87304) | Marine algal microbial communities from Maine, USA - Maine_Asex2 metaG | ecosystem: Host-associated > Algae > Red algae > Unclassified | place: Maine, USA | collected 2015-01-05 | reverse complement strand
TTGGATCTCCAAATGTAAATTTTAGCTTTAACTCTGGTTACGATTATGGTTCTTATGTACAGTATGATGAGTTTGGTGCAATTATACAAATAGAAAACACACCAATATTTTACGACTTTTATGGAAGAATATCTCAAGCTGGAAACATTAATATTAACTACAACAACAGAGGTTATATAACACGTGTTGGTGGATTGTTTGTACATTACAATAGATATAATGCTTTCGATTATTGTTCTGGATATATAAACATTTACAATAGAGCTTATGTTTACAGACCTTGGCACAGGTACTATGCAGTACCATCTTTTAACTACTGTGTGGTTTTTAATAGACCTTACAGACAATATTATACTCCTATTCGTTATAGATACGATAGACCATATAGAAATAACTACAGACGTAGTTCTGCAGTTGGAAGCAGGAGAGGAAATACTGTTACAAGAAATAGAAGTTATGCTTCAAGAACAAACGGTAGAACTCGTGTAGCTTCTACACCAAGAACAACACGTGGAAATGCTACAGCAAGTTCGACAAGAACAAGAGGAAATAGCAATGCTACAACACCAAGAACAATTCGTGGCAATACTGCTACTACAAGAACAAGGGGAAATAGAAATGGAATAACTCCAAGAACAACAACTCGAAGAAATACTATTACTACTACACCAAGAACACGTGGTAATAGTACTATAACTCCAAGAACGAGAACGCGAAGTAACACCTCTACTTCTACTTCAAGAACTAGAATTAGTACTCCTAAAACAAGAACAAGAACTACAAGTCGTAGTAAACCAAAAACTATTAAAAGAGCAGCAACAAGTAGAAACATACAAAGTCGTTCTACAAAAACTATTACTAAGAGAAATACGAAATCGAGAACATCAAGACCTTCATCAAGTACAAAACGTTCTTCTTCTATAAAGAGATCGACACGTAGATAATATATAAATTGTTTTACAAGAATCCTGTTACATTGTTACCCAAAGCAAGTAACGGGGTTTTTTTTTACTGAACTTTTTTTAGTATCTAATTAAAATTTTTGAATTATTTAATAACACTAAAAATTTTATCGTTTTAAAACTGTGTTTAGAATTTTAGAAATATCTGTTGAAAAATTAAAATGATATACTACAAAACCATATATAGTTGAGACCATAACAGACTTTACTATAATATTTATAATAGGCTGAAAACTAAATTCCCAAAAGTAAAATGAAATAGATAGTAAAAAAATTAGTACTATAGCATAAAATGTTTGTACAGAAAAAGGGTGCATTTTAAACTTTTTATTTACATACCAAATTTTTAAACTTCCATATAAAAACAATGCTATAAATGAAGCTATAGCTGCTCCATTTATATTGTAAATAGGAATTAATACAAAATTTAAAAGCACTGCAACTAATATAATTAGTACTCCAAAAAACAGTATAATTCTAAAATAATTAGAATTAAAAATTATTGAGTTATTAATACCTAATAAATTATCTATCAATTTTACTAAAGCAACAACAATAACAACAAACAAACCTTGACTGTATTCCTCTGGAAGTAATGTATATAATTGATTGATGTTTACAAGTATTAACACAAAAATTAACCCACTAATAATAACTAAGTTTAAAGAAGATTTTTTGTATAAATCTTTAAGTGATGTGTTATCGTTTTCATTTAAAAACTTAGCAGTTAAAGGATATGTAATTTGTTGCATAGCTCTTGCTGGTACTGCAATAACAGTTGCTATAAAAATGGCAACGTTATAATAAGCGATATTATCTATAACTATTAGTTTACCAAGCATAAACTTATCTAAATCTAACATAAACATAGCAACAGAACCTGCTAAAATAATTAGTGAGCTATATTTTAAAACTGAAGAAATATTAAAATTAAGGCTAAAATCTAGCTTTGGTAATCTTAAACTGAAAGCATAAATTTTCATTACTACCATTCTTAAAATATAAACCACAGCCACAGCAATAATAAATTGGTCTACGTTTAGCATTTTATAGTGTAGTGCTAATAGTAAGAATAGAATACATAAACGATGAAATATCTCTTTCATTATATTACCAAAAACACTTTTATAATGAATTTTACTCCACGCAAAAAACACCTCAAAATAAGCCATTGCAACAGCAATAATATAAATTAAATAAGTGTAATCTTTAATTATTGCATTCTCTGAAGCTAACCAATTACTAACAGCTTCGTAGCCTAAAATACCAAAAAAACCAATAGGTATAATTGCTAACAATGGCAGAAAAAGCATTAAAGTTAGAAAGCTATTTTGTTGTTTTCGTGTTGTATAAGACGAGTAAAATTTTACCAAAGTATTACTTACACCAAACATAAAAAAAGGCATCATTACGTTTGCAGAAGACAATAGAAAACCAATTAAGCCATAGTATTCGTCTGTTAAAAAATTAGTGTAAAGAAATAATGTATTTACAGCTCCTATTGCAAAACCAAGATAGGTTGTGATAGTGTTTTGTATAGACTGTTTTATTACAATTCCCATAAATTTTTTAAAATTCTATTTTAAAACCCCAAATTACAATTGCTATTTTTTTAATATAATTTCAGATAAATTTTTAGTTAAGTTTTCTCTACTATATTGGTTCACTCCTATTGCATTTACTTTTAAATTTTTGTTTTTAAAAGCTTCAAAATGAATTGAAATTTTTGTTTTTAAATCATTCAAAGCATCATAATAAAAATAATCACCAGTATTAGTTTTCTGTATAATAGTTTCAACGTCAGAGCCTTTTGGACCGATAGCAATTATTGGTCTATTAGAAACTAAATATTCAAATAATTTTCCTGGAATTATTGCTTTAGTATCTACAGAGTCTATTTCAATTAGCAATAACACTTGTGCTTTTTTTTGAAACACAACAGACTCTTTATGAGGTACATAACCTATATTATTTAAATATTTAGTTAAATTGTATTTTTTAATAGTTTTTAAAATTTCTTCACCAATTAAACCGACTAAATTTAATCTAAATTTTTTAGCAAAATCTTCATTTTCAGAAACCAGTTCGCTTAACGCCTTCCATAAAATTTCTGGGTTTCGTTTAGATAAAAACGAACCAATATGCGCTAAAGTAAAATCATTATCTAAATTTTCTACACCATTAGTTTCTATATCGTAACCATTAGTAATTACCTTAATTGGTTTGTTAGTGATTGCTTTAAACTCGGTCTTGGTAACCTTGCTTGTTACAATAATTGTATCTGCACTATTTAAAACTTTATGCTCTAAATTTTTATGTTTTTTTGCAGCTATTTTTGTTAGTTTTAATTGTTTGTGGTAACCAATAGTTGTCCAAGGATCTCTAAAATCTGCAATCCAGTTAACACCTAATACTTCTTTTAATTGTAAACCAATAATATGTAAACTATGTGGTGGTCCTGTTGTAATTATAGTATCGATACCATAATCTTGAATATAAGTTGTTAAATAGCGAACCGATGGTTTAATCCAGTTTTTTCTGGCATCTGGTATAAAAAAATTACCTCTCACAAAAAGCATCGCTTTTTGTATAATACTTTGTTTCTTTTGCTCTGGGATTATTCCTTTACTTATGGTTTTAGAAGTTTTAGAAAAAAAACCTGCAAGCTTATAAGGCTCATTAATAGGTTGCTTTAGTATTGTAATCTTTTTTGGTATTTCATTTAACAAGCTATCGTCTTTTTGCGGATATATTGGATTTAAGGGACAATAAATTACAGGCTCAACACCAAACTTAGGCAAATATTTTACAAATTTTAACCAACGTTGTACTCCTGGTCCTCCAGCTGGTGGCCAATAATATGTAATGATTAAAACTTTCTTTTTAGTCATTTTTTCTTCTAAACTCAAAAAATAAACCTCCCAAAACAATTAGTAGTAGTAATACTGAAGATACTAAAGCAATTTTACCTCCTTTTTTTACAACCTGTGGTTCAAACTTAAACTCTACAATGTGTTTTCCTTTAGGAATTTCCATACCACGAAGCAAGTAATTTACACGATTGTGATCTGTTTTTTTGTTATTAATATAAGCGTTCCAACCGTTTTTATAATACATTTCTGAAAACACTGCATAACCATGGTTAGCATTTATAGATTCGTATTTTATATAATTTGGTTTATAAGTTTTTACATTAATAGTAGCTAAAGAATCTACTTTAAAGGTTTGTTTTTTTACATCTGCTGCTGTAAAACTTGAAGTTACAGCTTCCCTTTTAGTTTTTAAATCGAGTAAGGATAACATTTCTTCATTTGCAGAATTAACAGGTATAATTTTTTCTACAAACCATGCATTTCCGTTAGGATCTTCGTTTAAAAAAGGATAAGGTTTTTTGTTTTCATCTTCACTAATAATAAACCTTACATTAAGCATATTAAGCATTTCTGGATGTCTTAAAAACGGAAAGAAAGTTGAAAGCTCGTCAAAGCGTTTAAGCTTTGCTGCATGATAGCCATTTAGTGTATTGTGAAAATATGGCGCAGAAGTAGCACCTGTACTCATAGCACCTACCTTTGCAGATACTGCTCTCCCAGCTCCAGAACTTACATCGTACACTCTAAAATTACCAGGTTCGCTTAATATTTTTTTATCTGCATTATTAGGTTGAAAAGGTTTTTGCACCTCTCTACTCGATACAAAGTTTTCGGTATTTACATAACGTCTATCTACACCAACCAAATCGAATAGAATTAATACAGCAAAAACAATTACAACTTTTACTTCGGAAAGCTTTTGCTTTAAAAACAAATAAATAGTACCTGCGGATAATAAAACTAAAATTAGCGTACGCAAAGTATCTTTGGTAAAAATCGATTTTCTGTCTGCCACAATAGCATCTACAAATGGTCCTCCTCCTTCTTGAGTCCAACCTGCATCTCTTATACCTTCAAAATCTAAAATTATTCCTGCATATCTAAAAACTAAAAACAGCACACATAATCCTGCTGTAATTATTACAGAAAATTTTAAAGCTTTTAGTTTCGTTTCAGTTTTATCATAATCGTTAAATAACTTCACTAATCCAAAAATTGATAAAACTGGAATGCAAAGTTCTAAAATAACTTGTATAGAAGTTACTGCTCTAAACTTATCGTAAAGAGGAATATAATCTATAAAAAAGTCGGTTAAAAACCCTAAGTTTTTTCCGTAGGATAATAACATTGCCACTATAGATCCTGAAACTAACCACCATTTTAATCTGCCTTTTACTAAATATAAAGCAAAAACAAATAAGAATATAACGACTGCGCCTATATAAGCTGGTGCTTCTACTATGGGTTGGTTTCCCCAGTAAGTAGGTACACCTTTGGCAGCTTCTGCGGCTTCTAATGGTGGCGCTCCTTGACTTCTATAAAATTTATAAAAGTTAGATTGTTTACCTAAATCTTCTCCCATTCCACCACCTAAAAATCGTGGAATAAATAAGTTGAAAGTTTCTAAAAAACCATAACTATATTCTGTAATTTTCTCTTTTGCTAACCCAGAACTAATGTTTTTCTTAGGCGAACCATCTGGGTTTATAGTTAACTCTGTTTTACTACGTGTGCTTTCTTTAGCATACTCTTGCGTTGCCATAATGTTAGCAGCGTTTAAACCAACAGCTAAAATTACAGCTACTAATAAAATACCAACAGATTTAAAATAATGTGATAATAATTTCTTTTTATAAGCATCAATTAAATAAACGACACCTAAGACGATAACGAGTAGCATTAAATAATACGTCATTTGAAAGTGATTAGCCACCAACTCTAATCCCATAGCAATCGCTGTAACAATAAAACCTATAATATATTTTCGCCTAAAGGTTAAAATAATGCCACTTAAAACTAATGGCATATAAGCAATGGCATGTGCTTTACTGTTATGGCCCACACCAAGAATGATTACTAAATAGGTAGAAAACCCAAAAGCTAATGCGCCAAGTGCTGCCAATTTAAAGTCTACTTTTAGGCTTAAAAGTAAAATATAAAAACCTACTAAATAAAGAAATAGGTAATCTGCAGGACGTGGTAAAAAACGTAAACTTAAGTCCAGATTTTTAATATAAGTATAAGGATACCTTGCTCCTAATTGATAAGTAGGCATACCACCAAAACCACTATTAGTCCAATAGGCTTCTTCTCCTGTATCTGCTTTAAAATCGCGTTGCTGTTTTGCCATACCATTGTAATGCAAAATATCACTTTGTAGAATTTGTTTGCCTTGTAAAACTGGACTAAAATAAGCTATAGAAAGTATTATAAATCCAGCGAACACAAGAATATGTGGTAAGATTTTTTTTAATGTTGATTGCATATAATGGTGTAACTTTTCTGAATGTGAAAATTACTGATATTTTTTGAATGCAGTATCACTATTGAAGAAAAAGTGAAGCGATTGAATATTATTTTTAAAATTAAATAAAAAAAACGTGTAATTAGTCGAGTTCCTCGTAATCTACATATTCTCCAACAGAGTTGTTAGACGATTTATTTTTAGGCATCTTATCGATTGTTATCTCGCCTTCATTTTGAGGTTTTTGTCGCTGCTGTTTCTGATTTTGAAAATCTCTAAACTGACCACCAAATCGCTCTGTCGCTTTTTTTGATAAATATTTAAGCATAAAAGGCCCCAAAAGTCTTGCTAAGATTTTTACACCAAAATATATAAGTAAGATTATTAATAGAAACTTCAAAATAAATAAAAATATTAAAAAACAAAAATACAATACTTGTTGTTTAATTTCAGATTTAAATACTTAAAAAAAATATAAAATCTCTATATTTGGAGCTAAACCTAAAACTTATGTTCTTAAATAAAACCTATTTAACTATTATGCTGTTTGTTACTGGTTTTGCAGTGCAAGCACAATATACCGAAGTAATAAACTCTAACCGTCCAGGCGTTTCTCGCTCTGCGTTTTCGGTTGGTACCAATGTTGTCCAGTTTGAAGCTGGCCCTTATACTGTAAAAGAAGAACACACGCCTTTAAAATATGAAGTTTCTGGGCTTGGAGTAGATTTTGCTATACGTTATGGTTTACTATTACCACAATTAGAAATTAATTTAGAGGGAACATATCAAAACGATAAACAAACAGATTTTCGTTCTACTATACCTTCAGAATTTAAACGCTCTAATTTTAAGAACTTTACTTTAGGTGCTAAATATTTAGTTTACGATCCTTACAAAAATCGTGGTGAAGAAAAGCCTAATCTATATAGCTATCATGCAAATAAGCGTTTTAAATGGAGCGATTTAATTCCTGCTGCTGCTGTTTATGTAGGTGCAAATTTTGACTCAAAAAATAACCCTTACACAGCTCCAGGAGTAGAAGGCTTTAGTCCAAAAGTAATGATTGCAACACAACATAATTTTACAAGTGGTTGGGTTTTTGTAATGAATTTTTCTAAAGATAGAATTGGTACAGATTTTTCAGACTTTCAATACATATTAACACTTACCAAAGCTATAAATCCTCAATGGGTTTTATTTGGAGAAACGCAAGGCATACAAAGCGATTTTTATGCAGATAATTTATTTCGTTTTGGTGGTGCTTATCTATGGAGTAAAAATTTCCAGTTAGATACTGCATTAACTTTTAATACTAAAGATACTCCATCTGTATTTGGTATAAATTTAGGCGTTTCTTATCGTTTAGATTTTCATAAAGATCCAGGAATGGATAATGGCACTTCTGCCGAAGATGAAGCAGAACGTAAAGCAAATAAAAAACGTAAAAAGAAAAATAAGAAGAAAAATAAAGGTGATGATGCTACTCCTGAAGGCGACACTAAACGCAAAAAAGAAACTCAGGATATAGATTTTGATGACGATTAAGCCTATGATTACTATTAAACAAGCCATAACTAAACAGGAATTAAAAGACTTTGTAACGTTTCCGTTTTCGCTTTATAAAAACTCAAAATATTGGGTTCCTCCTATTATTAATCAGGAATTAGAAACCTTTAATAAGAAAACTAATCCGATTTTTAATGATGCAGAAGCCACTTTTCTATTAGCTTATAAAGATGATAAAATAGTTGGACGTGTTGCTGCTATTGTAAATTGGTTAGAAATTAAAAACCAGAAACAGCTTAAAATGCGTTTTGGTTGGTTCGATTTTATTGATGATTTTGAAGTGTCTAAGGCACTTTTAGAAGAAGTTACTAAAATTGGCAAACAACACAATCTTGAATACACTGAAGGTCCTGTTGGATTTTCCAATTTAGATAAAGTTGGTGTAATGACAGAGGGTTTCGACCAAATTAGTAATATGATTACTTGGTACAATCATGAATACTATGTAAAACACTACGAACAGCACGGTTATAAAATAGAAAAAAATTATTCTGAAACTAGTTTCCCTTTTGTAAACGTAAAACCAGAAAACTTTAAAAAAGCGCAAGAATTAATTAAAAGGCGTTATAAATTGAAAGCTTTGCAGTTAACAAAAACTTCTGAAGTTATGCCTTATGCAGATAAGATGTTCGATTTGTTTAATTCTTCTTATGGTAAACTATCTTCTTTTGTTGAAATTACAGACATACAAAAAGACTATTTTAAAAAGAAATTTATATCATTTATAAACCCAGAGTACATAAAATTTGTGGTCGATGAGAATGATAATATGGTTGCTTTTGCTATCGCAATGCCTAAATTTGCAAAAGCGCTACAGGAAATAAAAGGAAAACTATTTCCATTTGGTTTTCTAAAGTTATTAAAAGCCAAAAAACATAGTAAGGATGTTGTTTTTTATTTAATTGGCGTGCATCCAGAATATCAAAACAAAGGAGTTCATGCTGTTATTTTTAATGAATATTATGAAACTTTTACAAAAAAAGGAATTGTTAATTGTTACAGAACACCAGAGTTAGAAGATAACGAAGCACTGCATAAAATCTGGAAACATATTGACACCGTTGTTTCTAAAAGAAGAAAAACGTTTAGAAAAACTATTGTTTAATTAAAATAGTTAAGCTAAAAAAAGGCACAGAGTTGATGTAATTAATATTTTATATTATACTAAAACATCGTTTAAAAAAAAATCCAATTCATAAGAATTGGATTTTTTAATTTATATGTAAATAGAATATTATTCTCCCATTGCTTTAATTAAAGCAGCAGACATTCTTTTATAAGTTCCATTTTCTAAGCGTGTTCTAATAGCATCAAAAGCATCTAATGTTTCTGTAACATCTTGTAATGTATGTGTTGCTGTAGGTATCATGCGTAATAATATTAATCCTTTAGGTATTACAGGATAAACAACTATAGAACAGAAAATACCATAGTTTTCTCGTAAGTCTCTTACTAAAGCCATTGCTTCTGGTATACTACCATTAAGATAAACTGGTGTTACACAACTCTGGGTTGTACCAATATCGAATCCTCTTTCTTTTAAACCAGATTGTAATGCATCTACAATTTTCCATAAGTTTTGCTTTAACTCTGGCATTGTGCGTAACATATCTAAACGTTTTAATGCGCCAACTGTTAAAGTCATTTGTAAAGACTTTGCAAACATTTGCGAACGTAGATTATATTTTAAAAAATCCATTATTTCTTTGTCTCCTGCTATAAAAGCACCTGTGCTAGCTAAAGATTTTGCAAAGGTTGCAAAATACACATCAATATCGTCTTGTACACCTTGCTCTTCACCTGCTCCTGCTCCTGTTGCGCCAAGTGTTCCAAAGCCATGAGCATCATCTACTAATAATCTAAAGTTAAATTTCTTTTTTAAAGCTACTATTTCTTTTAAACGTCCTTGCTCTCCACGCATCCCAAAAACACCTTCAGAAATAACTAAAATTCCTCCTCCAGTTTGTTCTGCCATTTTTGTAGCACGTTCTAAGTTTTTTTCTAAACTTTTAATATCGTTGTGCTTATATGTAAAACGTTTTCCCATATGCAAACGCACGCCATCTATAATACAAGCATGAGAATCTACATCGTAAACAATAATATCATCTTTTGCAACTAAAGCATCAATAGTAGACATAATTCCTTGATAGCCAAAGTTTAACAAATAAGCCGCTTCTTTGCTAACAAATTCTGCTAATTCATTTTGAAGTTTTTCATGCATTTCTGTATGACCAGACATCATTCGTGCTCCCATAGGGTAAGCCGATCCATATTCTGCAGCTGCTTCTGCATCTATTTTTCTAACTTCTGGATGGTTTGCTAAGCCTAAGTAATCGTTAATACTCCATGTAATAACATCTTTACCTTGAAATTTCATTCGGTTAGAAATCTGTCCTTCTAATTTAGGAAACACAAAATAGCCTTCAGCTTGTTCTGCCCATTTTCCTAATGGTCCTTTATCCTTATATATTTTTGCAAATAAATCTTTCATTTCTGCTTTTTAGTTTAGAATTTACAAAATTACGCAATTCTACGTTTTTTGCATAATATTTTCAATTCTATTATTAATACAAAAAAGCTGATACTTAAAAAAGTATCAGCTTATATATAAATTTTATTTTAAATTTTTATTTAACGTATTCAATGCTTTGAGCTGCTGCTTCATTTTTACTATCAAAAAAGCCTTGATCATTCATCCACTTGTCGCTATAAATTTTACTCATATAACGCGATCCATGATCTGGAAATATTACAACTATAGTGTCTGTAACTTTAAATTCACCTTCTGCGTTTAATTGTTTTATGGCTTGCATTACAGCACCAGAAGTATAACCTACAAAAAGGCCTTCTAATTTAGCAATTTCTCTTGCTGTATGCGCACTTTCCTCGTCTGTAACTTTAACAAATTTGTCTATTACATTAAAATCTGTAGCGGTTGGAATTAAATTTTTACCTAAACCTTCAATTCTATAAGGGTAAATTTCTTTAGCGTCGAATTCTCTAGTTTCGTGGTATTTTTTTAAAACAGAACCAAAAGCATCGACTCCAATAATTTTAATGCTTGGATTTTGCTCTTTTAAATACTTTGCAGTTCCAGATATGGTTCCTCCTGTTCCACTACAAGCTACTAAATGTGTTATTTTTGCTTCAGTTTGATTCCAAATTTCTGGACCTGTTGATGCATAATGTGCATCACTATTTAATTTATTAAAATATTGATTTATATAAACCGATCCTTTAATTTCTTCATGTAAGCGTTTAGCAACTTCGTAATACGATCTTGGGTCGTCTGCAGCTACATTTGCAGGACAAACGTAAACTTTTGCACCCATGTTTTTAAGCATGTCTATTTTATCTGGCGAAGATTTAGAACTTACTGCCAAAATACAGTTATAACCTTTAATAACACTTACCATTGCTATACTAAAACCTGTGTTTCCAGATGTAGTTTCAATAATAGTATCACCAGGTTTAAGTATACCTTGCTTTTCTGCTTGTTCAATAATATAAAGTGCTATTCTATCTTTTGAAGAATGTCCTGGATTAAAAGCTTCAACTTTAGCTAAAAAGTTACCTTTAAATTCCGAAGTTATTTTTTGTAATTTTATCATTGGAGTGTTACCAATAAGATCTAATACATTATCAAAAACTTGTTTTTTGTGTGCCATAAATAATACTAGATTTGACTACTTTAGTTAGATATAACTCAAATCTTTGCAAAATTAAGCAATTTTAATTTAATGGTCTATATCTTCTAAATCTAATAAAAATGCATATTCTAAAGCGACTTCTTTTAAGCTTTCAAAACGTCCCGAAGCTCCTCCATGACCTGCTTCCATATCAACATGAAATAACAAACTATTATTATCTGTCTTCATCTCACGTAATTTTGCAACCCATTTTGCTGGCTCGAAATATTGCACTTGAGAATCGTGTAAACCTGTTGTTACTAATAGGTTTGGATAATTTTTAGATGTTACGTTATCGTAAGGCGAATACGATTTCATATAATCGTAATACTTTTTATCGTTTGGATTTCCCCATTCATCATATTCTCCAGTTGTTAAAGGTATAGTATCATCTAACATTGTTGTAACAACATCTACAAAAGGCACAGCTGCAATAACACCATTATATAGTTCTGGATTTAAATTAATTATGGTTCCCATTAGTAGTCCTCCTGCACTTCCTCCCATTGCATATAAATGTTTTGAAGACGTATATTTTTCTGAAATTAAAAATTTAGAACAATCTATAAAGTCTGTAAAAGTATTCATTTTAGTTAACAGTTTTCCATCTTCGTACCATTCGCGTCCTAAATATTCTCCTCCTCTAATGTGCGCAATCACATATATAAAACCTCTGTCTAATAAACTTAATCTAATAGTTGAGAAATAAGGGTCTATTGTTGAGCCATAAGAACCGTAAGAATATTGTAACACAGGATTATTTCCATCTAATATAATTCCTTTTTTATATACAATAGACATTGGTACTTTAACACCATCTCTTGCTGTAGCCCAAATACGTTTAGATTCGTAATTTTCTTTATCAAAATTTCCACCTAAAACTTCTTGTTCCTTTTTAATAGTTTTAACTTTAGTTTTAAAGTTATAATCTATTATAGAACTTGGCGTTGAAAGTGAGTTATAGCCATAACGCAACTCGTTACTATTAAAATCTGGATTGCTACCTAAACTAGCAGTGTATGTTTCGCTATTAAATGGTAAATAATAATCTTCTTTACCATTCCAACTTATTATTCTTATTTTGTTGAGTCCGTTTTCACGTTCATTAACAACTAAATAATCTTTAAAAATTTCTATATCTTCTAATAGTACTTCTTTTCTGTGTGGTAGAACGGCTGTCCAATTTTCTTTATCGGTAGCATTTTCTGGTGTTTTTAGCAGTTGAAAATTTGTTGCTTCATCTTTATTAGAAATAATATAAAAGCTATCGTTGTAATGTGCTATAGAATATTCTAATTCACGCTCTCTTTTTTGAAAAACCTTGAAATCTTTGTCTGGAGTATCTGCATTTAGAATACGATATTCTGAGGTTAATGTACTAGATGAACCAATAATAATATATTTTTTAGATTTAGATTTATATACAAACGAATTAAACGTATCGTCAATTTCGTTATAAACCATAACATCTTTTGATGCATCTGTATATAGTTTATGTTTATATATTTTATCAGATCGTAAGGTTACTTCATCCTTTTTGGTGTAAAACAATGTTTTATTATCATTAGCCCAAGAAGCACTTCCTGTAGTATTTTCAATTTTATCACTAAAAACTTCACCTGTTTTTAAGTTTTTTATCTGAAGTGTGTATTGTCTTCTAC
>Ga0114956_1002962_pt1 | contig 13222 bp, 7 predicted proteins | sample MaitaG_FD_87304 | JGI IMG/M metagenome (GOLD analysis project Ga0114956, IMG submission 87304) | Marine algal microbial communities from Maine, USA - Maine_Asex2 metaG | ecosystem: Host-associated > Algae > Red algae > Unclassified | place: Maine, USA | collected 2015-01-05 | reverse complement strand
CTTCAAAGCTTCCTCTGGCAAGATCATGATCCCCATCGCCATCAATATCGCCAAATGCATGGCTGGCATTGATGCTCAGATCTTCGCCCATGCCAATGGTATTTCGTTCGATGCGGTTCAGTGCACCCTCATCATTGAGGAAGTAAGATAGACCGCCGTCCTGATCTCCCGAGACTAGATCGAGATCACCATCGCCATCGACATCACCCAAAGTGGGCGTGGCTTCAAACCCTAGATTTAAGCCGGCGAAAGGATTTTCGCTAGCGTCCACCGTGGTAAAGGTCCCATCGTCATTTCGGAAATAAGCCAGTTCGCCCGACTTATTACCCACAATCAGATCCATGTCACCATCGCCATCCCAATCTGCGAAAGTGGGACTGGCTTGCTCGCCGACACTTAGGTCGGCAAAGGGGCTGGGGTCGTCTGCCCCGTTTGTTTGTTCCGTAAAGGTGCCACCATCATTGAGGTAGTATGCGATCATCCCATCATACTTGCCAACCACTGCATCCATATCGCCATCCCCATCCACATCTGTAAAGGTGGGTGATGCGAAGCTGCCATCGCCGATTTTAATACCTGCAAAAGGATTGTCGGCAGTATCTGCCTTGACCATGGCTCCGTCATCGTTTCGGTAGTACAACATCGTGCCATTGGACTGACCAATAAATGCATCTTGATCCATGTCGCCGTCCAAGTCGACAAAACTTATATTGACCGCAACTGAATCGGGAGCATCTACACCACTGCCGACTCCATCGATGGCCAAATCGGCCGGAAAGGGAGAGGCTGCCTCGCTCATGCGGCCACCATCATTTTCATAATAGTTGACTCCCGCACTGCTGCTATCTAACTCAGTTATCACTTGCCCTCCGACAAAGAGGTCCAGGTCCCCATCGCTGTCCCAATCGATCAGAATCGGTCGTGAGTTCCCTTCGATGTGTGCAAACTGCAGTGGGTTATCGCTCTTAAGTTCGAGGTTCTGTGCCTGTGATCCTGCTGTAATGAGGATCAAACCAGCACCCATTGCTGTGCGCAAAGTAGCAGCTTGATATCGCTGCTTGATCGCAATCAACTGCGCATAGAGGCGTTGCAGACGCTTGACGATCACGTCACGACGTGCATAACGCGATCGCCCTGCATCAATGCGGTTCAGTTTTCTTTGATAGCGACGGTAGCTGGCTAGGAGTCTTTGTACTGAGGATACTCTTTTCTTCATGGCAGTTTAAATTTCAGACGAATACTTTGTTCATATGTTTGCACATACTATGTTTTCTAAAGATAGTAAACAAATCGAGACAGGGACTCTTTGTTCCGTAAATTTTAGGAGCAGAAAACTAAGAGGACAAGGCTTTGCTCGATTGCATTGAGCGGGTAAGGAATACTCCCGTATCTTCTGCATGCCGCAGCAGAAACTTGATCATTATGGAATTATTATGCTTCGCGGTAATTAAGAAGTGTTTGACGTTGTTGCTGTGCTGCTGATAAATGGCTTTGCGCATGAGCAGGTGTGCATGTTTGTACGAGCGATGGTCGGAATGAATAAATAGAGCGGTGTATTCGCTTAGATCAGTGGCGATCAGATGTGCGATCACCCAGCCCACGACCCGACTTTCATGTAAAAGGAAAATACTCGCGGCCGATAAAATAGTCTCTTCCTGTATGAATGGATCAAGATACTGGTCAAGCTTTGCATTGCGGCGGATCGACTGAATTTGGTCACGATGCTGAGGTGTGAGCTCGCTGTGCGTAATAAAAGAGTAGCCTGGATCAAGGCTCAATCGATCATCCATGAAGAGACTCAAGACGCGACTTGCTTCTCCTCGCACCAGCACTAGTGCTTCTTGTGGGGCCGTCCAATCTCTGGAGCGCAAAAGCCGCTCAATCGCTTTTACAGATTTCCAGTGCGAGCGAAAATGCCCATCGATCGCTTTGGCTCCTTTTTGCGCGACAGAAAGCTCAAGAGCATTGAGCATTTCTGTCGCAATGCCCTTGCCCCGATGCTCTGGATGTACCATCATCGAATGGATCCTCACTGAAGTGCCAGCTTGGTCAAACGACCCCAGCACCAATCCAACGGGTTTTTTTTCTTTTGTCGCAATGATGCCGCAAAGCAATTTCTTGATTCGTTTCTTTTTCTTCGCAAGATCCGGAAAGAGGTACTGGGGCATTTTTTCAATTACCCATGGCAGCCCAATTTTGTCACTGAATTGATACTCGTAGTTCATACTGCAGCGGCTTTAGTCCCATTGCATTTATTGATCAAAGAATAATTTAATAAATCTGGGTCGGTAAATGTGTGCATTCTTTTGAATGTCATTCCAAAAATCGAAGGTAATGGTATTGTAGCTAATCAAGAGCTCTCCTCTTTTTGATAGTGCCGGATGAGCCTTGGCATTGTAGGGCAGCAATCCTTCATCAATTTCTGGTGTGCGGTAGATTTCTTCAATCGGGCCAAACGGACCAATCGGGCTATGCCCGATGCGAATACCGACCTTGTCAGAAATACCCAATACTTGAAAAACCAAAATATACCGACCATCGGGCAGGGGAGTGACACTGAGCTCGTTGGAGACCGAGTTTGTAATTGGTGCTACGGCATTAATATCCTTGCCCCAGGATTTGCCATCCCAGAATCTCCAGTCCTTAAAATTTTCAAATTTTGCTGATGCTACCCGGGCAGCAATCAGATTTTTATCCTGACCCAAGCAGGCATAGGTGTAAATGTATTCATCCGGATTGGGTGCGTCTGCCCAGCTCGTATTGACCAAAATGCCTGCTCCAAAATTGCCCTCTCCCAACGCATCATGTTTGATGTGCAAGGGCGTTGCAATCTGACGCTGGTCTGAAAAAGGAGGCTTGCTGCCCGGAGGCAATGCGAGCAGTGAGACGTCAGGCTCGATAAAGTCAAAGACATTCGGACCCGTGATCTCGATATGGTAAGCAAATAAATAGAGCTGATTGTCCAGCTCGCGATGCACAAATCCATCACCCAACCAATAGTGCTGGTCTGACGCTGATTCGCCCGTGGTGGGTACAAAGAAAGTGGCTGGATTATTTTGTTGATCTGTTTTAAAATGAAAGTCGATTTCACTGGGATCAGGATCGAGACTCCTTACATATGCAACTGAATTATTGATCATGACATTACCGGGAAGCGGTGCATTGTCTTCCACTGTCCCAATGTAGGTGTCACTAAATATGAGCAGAGTATTTTCAGAGCCGCTGTTTTGATCATTGCCATCAAGCCCAATCGAAAAGATTCCATCTCCACCAAACCACCCCGTTTTTCGATAGAAGAGGTCGGTCCATTCGGGCGCCTCTTCTACATGATAATTTAGGGTGAAATCGGGCTCTTGCGTTGTCGCTATTTTTGATTTCGTTTGACATCCCGCCCATATACCAAGCAGTGCTAATACTACAATCCCTATTAAAAAAGCCTGCCTTCTATTTTTCATTGAAATTTGCGTTGAATCAATTATTTAAATTTTAATCGAATAAAGCGTGGTCTGTAAAGCTGTGGATGATCATTGATCTGATCCCAAAACGCAAAAGAATTAATATTGTAGCTAATTAGTAATTCACCAGGTTGAGAGATGCTTGGGTGCGCTTTGGCATTGTACGCAAACCATTCTTTTTCCAGCAGATCTGGACTGCAATCCCAGATGCGATGCACGTTGTCAAAGGGCCCTATCGGAGATGAACCCAGTCTCATGCCTACATGTTTGTCGATGCCGTTTATCTGGAAGATGAGGGCAAATTGCCCATTGGGAAGAGGGCTTACGCTTAGTTCATTTGATGCGGAATCACAGACGGCTACTGCTTGGGTAAAGTCACCGTCCCAGCCGTCCTCTGAGTAGAATCGCCACTGATCAAACGATTCAATCTCATCGGGCTTGATTCGTGCCACAAGCAATTCTTTGCCTGGATCTCGCACCCCATAGATATAGATATATCCATCCGCGTCAGCGCCATGAAGATGCTCGAAAATACCGGCACCAAATGAGATGTTGCCTTCGTCTGCACCTTTAAAGAAAGGGACTTCAAGTTGATATTGATCTTCGTAGGGAAATTGGCTGTCTTTCGGTAGCACGATCAGCGCTCCTCCGGCTATTTCAAATTTGAATAATTGGTCGGTCCACTCCGGGTGATCGATGACCCGGTACGCGAAAATATAGGTCTTTCCCGATGTGGGATGCACAAATCCATCACCCAGCCAGAAATACTCTTTACTGCTTGAGCCATCAATTTTTACGGGGAAGATCGAAACTTCTTTTCCTTCGCCATTGTGGTGCATGGGGAAATCAATGGCAGACTCAACTGCACGGTCTCCCACCAGATTTACGACAGAATTATTTACCATGTGAAAATCCTCTTGCAGGATACTGTCTTTAATTTCTCCCACCATGGTATCACTAAAGAGGATGAGTTGTTTTGATCGGTCGGGCTTGCCTTGAGTGATCGAGGGTAATACAAAAACACCATCGCCACCAAACCAACCACTGGTGCGCTTGAATAGGTTGGTCCATTCGGGTGCAGCCTCTGTCGCATACGACAAAGAACCTGTGTTTTCCTGAGTTGTTTCACAAGCGAGTAGGGTTAGGAGTGATGCTAATACGAAGAGTGTTCTGCTAGCCATGCTGGGTTGTTCTATCTCCAATTATCGACCCGAATAAACCGAGGACGGTAAAGGTCGACATTAGAAAATAGGTCTGTGAAATCAAAACTGTTGATGTTGTAAGAAATTCGTAGCTCACCGTTTTCTGACAGTTCAGGATGAACAAATGAGTTGTAGGTAAAGATGTCTCCACCTGTTTCGGGAGTACAATATAGGGTTCGATTATTGGTGAATGGACCCGTGGGAGATGTTGACTGAGCAATAAATATTTTATTCCCAAAAATGATTTCATGAGTTACGGCGTAATAAATTTCGCCGTCTTTGAAAATGCTAAACTGATCGGAAACATTTTGTGCGATAATATGACTACTAGGATTGTCTGTCCACGATTGTCCATTATAGTATTCCCAGGTGTCTTTTAAATCACCGCCTTGCACGCGTGCTACATGAGCTCGCTTTTGAAACGGACGGCTGCTGATACCATAAATATAGGTATAGTCGCCATCTTCCAAAATGCAAGAACCGTACGAGATGTCTGGATCTGCGATTTTATTCTGCTGTGAAATGATTGTGATATCTGCGGGGTCAATGGTCACTAGATCAAACCCGACATACGCAAAACTAAACGCACCGTTTGCCTGAATTTGCTCCAGCCTGCCGAGCATCATTTGGATCTCGCCGCCATGCATCGTGGCATCAAGTGGCCAGTACCATTCATCCGGATCTGACGGAGAGATATACGAACTGGGACTTCCTGACTTATTCTGATAATACGTGACCAATTCATCCTCATCCTGAATGACGATGCTATTTCGAATAAAAGGAGCTCCCTCCCTAGTCCGATCGGCCTTGACAGTACCAAGAAATGTGTCACCAAACATCCACATGATCCGACCATCGGGCAGAGGCATAGAATAGGTCGCATCGGCCCCGGTCAAGCCATTGTTGTATCTCGTAAAGAGAAGGTCATAATGGCAATCACGGTATACCTGGACGTCTCGTAACCAACATCCTCGGATATTTTCAATAAGTTCAAATTGACAAAAAGTATCGGGCGTAAATCCCTCAGTCGAGTAATTGGCTAGATCACGCAGCTCACGATCGGCAGCAGCAACAGTATAATCCTCAGATTTGGTGCATTGAGCAAAGAGGCTGCCGAGAATTATGAGCAAATAATATCGGAGCCTCAAAATCGGGATTTTGAGGGAACATATTTTTCACCAGCAGTGGTCAGGGGCCAGGCATCCGAGCGGAACGGAGCGGCTGGTAGTCCAGCTAAATTATATAGGTCGATTTGTCCGGGATTGTCAGACCAAAGATATCTGGCTGCCACAGGTGCCCCCACATCCTTGCTACGCAGGATTACCCCTTGCCCATTTATTTCTGCTTTTGCCCATTTAAAGACTTGATCCTCGCCTGCTATTTGAAATCCACTCACGTACCCATATTTGTTTTTGGTATAAAGGCCTTTCGCTTGATCGAAAAATATCTGTACCTCATGTCTGTCAAACTCAGCGCGGTCAAAAGTTGGACCATCTGCAATGATATCCTGATCATAGGCAGCCTTGAGCGCAGATCTTCCCAGTCGCTGACCAACCGACCATTTGTCTTTCGGATGAATGTCGTCAGCTTCACCTAAATCGATGGCAAGGGCTCTGGCAGTGTTGGGTAGCAGTAGGGCCTGATCTTGCGCTTCTCTCATTTCTGCCCACCAGCTATCTGCGGGTGTATCTCGCTCGGGATAATAATTCGCCAGCTGAACGTAAAGAAATGGTAAGTCTGGAAGGGACCACTGTTGCCTCCAATCCTCGATCAGAGCAGGAAACAAATCACCGTACTCTTCAGATCGAGTCACATTTGATTCGCCTTGGTACCAGATAAATCCAGTGATAGGTAGCTTGGTGAGCGGGGCGATGTTGGCATTGTAAAGCACAGCCGGTGAGGAAAAAGGAGTCACATTCACATGGGAAATGGCAGGAAATGTTTTTGCATCAATGGCGAGGCCCGGCTTCATATGCCACTCACCGCGCACGATCTTGGATGTCCAGAAAGGGGTGGTGGTAAAGCCGCCCCGATCGCCTACATCGAAAGCACGAACTACTAGGGTATTACCGGTAGGCTGGCAAATACTGGTCGGAAAGGAATAGTTGCGATGATTGTGGCGTCCAAACGTTTCTCCAATCAGGTGACCATTCACCCAGGTCTTATCGTAATCATCGATCTGGCTGAGCGAAATCAAAAAACTATCTGATGCATGGCCGGCTGGAAGGTCGAAGGAGGTGCGGAACCATACAGCACCGTCGTGATCGGGCAGACCATTTTCTTCCCAGCAACCGGGTCCGCGGAAAGGTGTCCAATCACTGATGTCGGTATTGGGCAGATGCCATGCGTTAGTGATTCCGGGGCCGTGCAAATAGTATTGCTTTTCCCAGGAAGATCTAATGCGCTCAAAGTCATCTATAAGTTTCTGAAAATCTTTGCCGGCATCCACGATAGGTTTTACTTCCGGATAGAATTGCGGAAACTGCATCAATGCCTCATTGCTCATCCACGCCTCGATTGAGGTGGCTCCCAGATTACTGCTGATCAAGCCAATCGGCACGCCAAGTGAGTCTGCCAGATACTTGCCGAAGTGATAGGCTACGGCAGAAAATGAATTAATATTTTCAGTAGAAAGATCTTGCCACGCTCCACCCTGCAAATCTTTACGAGGTAAATAGTCTGTATCAATATGTGCAGTAAACAGCCGAAGCTGATTATTCTGAATAAATACGTTATCCGATTCTTGATAGCCGGTCTGGTGTACTTGCCATTGCATATTTGACTGGCCAGAGCACAACCAGAGGTCACCAATCAAAATGTTGCTGAGCTCAATCTTATTCACTCCCTGCACGGTCAGTACAAAAGGACCTCCAGCAGGCTGCTTAGAAAGATGGACCTCCCAGTCCCCATCTTGATTAGTGACCACTTGCTTTTCCTCGCCTAGAAATCGTACCTGCACATTCTCACCAGGGTCGGCCCAGCCCCAGATTCTGACCGGCTCATTGCGTTGCAGCACCATCCGGTCTCCAAAAACCTTCGGAAGCTCGACATCAGCCCAGATGGATAGGGTGATCAAAGCAAGGATTGCAGTTGCAAAACTGCGTTTGTGTAGTTGGGATGGCCTTTGAATAGATATGTGCATATGTTCGAACATATTGTTTCAAATATAGCGATTGCAGAGCAGTAGCAGGTGTTATTCTGCGAAAGTCAGCGAGTTTTCGCAGGTGCCCTCTACTTTTTGAATTTATCAGAAATATAAAACTCATAGCCTTCCGGTGGCCACGGAAAGATAATTATCTAATTAAAAATATAGACAAATAGCCAAATGGTCTGATTGCCTTCTGCAGCCTGCTCTGTTATGAAAACAGGCTCTCCAAAGAGCGGGATAAGAGACCAATAAATCGCAAGAGCAGATTAGATTTAGCTGCGAAATGGATACGCTTCCCCAGAGATTAATCTGTATTTTTGATCAGAGGTAATGATACTTCACTTAAAAACATGAAATGCAAAATAGTCCGCGTCGAAAATTCATTCGAGATTCTGCCATGCTCACTGGTGGTCTTTTAGCCTATCCCAGAATTGGATCTACTAAACCAGCGCCAAGTTCAGCTGACGAGGTGACGATTGGGCTCGTTGGCTGTGGCGCCCGGGGCACTGGAGCTGCCTTTCAGGCTTTGTCAGCCAATCCCAACAATCGATTGGTTGCGATTGGAGATGTTTTTGAAGAACATACCGTGCAATGCCTCGAACATCTGAATAAGCTTGAAGAAATTAAAGGTCAAATTGCTGTTCCTAAGAGCCACCAGTATGTTGGCTTTGATGCGTACCAAAAGGTAATTCGGGCTTGCGATGTGGTGCTCCTGGCCACTCCGCCTGCATTTCGACCTGAGCATTTCGAATATGCGGTAGCGGAGAAAAAGCATGTCTTCCTGGAAAAGCCATTGTCTTGCGATGGGCCGGGGACCAAACGTATTTTGGAAGCGGGCAAGATGGCCGCTGCCAATAATCTGAAGGTGGTGGTTGGATTGCAAAACCGCTACGATCCAGCCCATCTTGAAATGGTAAAACGTATTCGTAAAGGAGCAATCGGAGAAGTCTTATCGAGCACCTGCTACTACATGAAGGGTGGCTATGAATTGGTGCCGAGAGCCTCGACAACTTCAGAACTAGCTTTCCAAATCAAGAATTATCATTTTTTCTACTGGCTATGGGCGGGAGCACCGGCTGGTCTGCAAATACATAATTCCGACATTGTCCACTGGGTCAAGGATGCGTATCCCGTCAGTGTTCAGGGCATGGGAGGGAGAGCAGTTTTAGACGGACCAGACAGTGGCGATGTTTTTGACCATTTTTCACTAGAGTATACGTATGGTGACGGCACCAAAATGTACAGCCAGATTCGCACGATCAATGGTACGTTAAGCAAAAACGGTGTTTGGTTTATGGGCACGAAGGGCACCGCCAATTTGTATGATGGGATAAGAAATCACAATGGGAAGTTGTTGTGGAAATTTGACGGAAAAGATCAGTCCAATTCGTTTCAAGTAGAGCATGACCGACTCTTTGATGCCGTGCGCAGCAACACATCCATCAATAACACGGAGTATGGTGCCTACAGCACATTGACAGCAATCATGGGAAGAATGGCAGCACATAGCGGGCAGGTGGTGACGATGGACGAAGCCTTAAACTCCGAAGCGCTCTTGCAGAAGGACATTGAAGATTGGACCGAGGCACCTGTTGTCCCGAATGATCAGCACATCTATCGATATCCTAAGCCGGGTATGAGAAATGAGTTTCGCTAAAGAAGAGATCAATCGCTGAAAATCGGATCAGAGCTGTCCGAGGTTCTCGCCTGCCAGACCGAGTTTTTTGTTCTCGATTTTCAGATTCTATATCCGTTTAAAAATGAATACGGCCGTGGTTTTTGCCACCACCACCAACCCGTGATTGTCACTTTTTTTGCATGCCCCCACTCGCTACCTCCATCCGCAAAAAAATCGCCAACCACGTTCTTACCTGCCTTGTTATCCCAGGGTTTTGCTCTGCTGGACCCTGGGCTACCAAGGTGACACTCCGCTCGAACTCGAGTCACGAATTTCCCAAGCCCTCACGATCCCATTATTTTCTGCTGAAAGCAGGCACGTCTTCCCGTTAAATTCCAATCGTTTAATGGCCCGTTGATTTCCACCCGCAAATAGACCACTCTCCTCAATAGTCAAAGCACTAAAATTACCCTGACCATCTCCCAGGGCCACCAATCCATAGCCCGCATCTTGCCGACCGATGGATACTTGGTAGTCATCGTGATTGCCGACCGCCACCAGATCGAGAAAATCGTCTCCATCTATATCAAGTAGTTGCAATCCTGCAATGGATGAAAATTGTGCTTCTTGAGGTAGCGGTCGCCACTCAAAACCCGCGCTGCCGTGATTTATTAAACATCCAGAGACCAGGGTATGGGCACTGTGGATCGTTTGGGGCTTACCCGGGAAATTATTTACATCTGCCTCGGCGTATGACTGGTACGAAGGGAAGTTCTGCTGCATCGCCGGCAATTGAGCGAGCATCTGATCGCGCCCGGCTTTGGCAAATAATTTTTCTCCACCCTTTTCACTGGGTAGATAGTGAGCGAGCAGGTACTCTCCTTCCTCATTATTTTTCGGATTAAATGCTATTAATTCCAAGGGTTCCGTGTTGCTGTAATTTAATCCGGTATTGAGGCCCTCGTTGCCTAAAATATAATCTACGTCACCGTCATTGTCAATGTCGCCAGCAGCCAGACTGTGCCACCATCCGCGACTGTCTGGCAGGCCATCAATCTCATTTTGCACCAAAGAGAATGAAGTCCCGTTATTCTTAAATACAGTGAGTGGCATCCATTCACCGACCATCATTAAATCGGTTTTGCCATCGGAGTTATAGTCTGTCCACATGGCGTCAGTTACCATGCCTGGATATTCCAGATCAGCAGACCATCGTTCAGCCACATCATAAAATTGACCTCCTCTATTTTCCAGCAGGTAGCTTCGTGGGATGCTTGGATATCCACCCGGTACATGTCTGCCACCCACAAATAAGTCGATGTCTCCATCGCCATCAAAATCGCTTGGCGAGACACACGAGCCACTGCTCACCTTAGCAGGCAAGGCCAGGGTATCGCGTTCAAATATTCCGCTTCCCTTGTTGCGATACAAGCGATCGCGGTAGTACTGGCTTTGGTTGCGAAAGACGCTGCCACCACTCACGACATAAAGATCCAAATCACCGTCACCGTCCGCATCGAAAAAGGTACTGGCTACATCTTCGTAGTTGGCGTCGCCGGGAAATGCCTGCGGCATGAATTTGCCATTTTGCTGAATATAAAGCTGTGGATCAGATTGGTGGGCTCCTCCGATAAATAGATCATCTTGCAAATCGCCATTTACATCTCCGATCGAAATAGCTGGCCCCAAACGACTGCGGTCGCGAAAGGCTAAGCGATTTATTAGAAACGTTTGAAAATTATTTTCACGGTGTATTATTGAATCGATCATTACTGTGCGAAGTAATGGTGTTGCCGCATTTAGGAAAGTTATTCTTTCTACTGAGCTATTTTTCTGCTCGACCGTCAGCGTTTGATTTGCTGCGACCTGCCTAATGGTGGTCACTGTTTGATCAGTCCAAATAATCTGAATGGAATCAACTTTCGTTTTTGATCCCAGCCCAAAATGCAATGGCCCTGAGACACTCGAATAAAATCCATGCACGGGATAATTTTCCAGCACCTGCATCTCCTGATCTACGTAGATAGCCACTTTGGCGCCCAGCGCAAGTAAATTTTTGCCCAATCCACGCAGGGAAATATTCAGATAATTGCTGTCATTTTCACCGTGCTCCTCTATTTTATTTTCATAGAGTTGTGCAGTAGCATCTAGCTCATTGGTTACCAAGTCCAAATCTCCATCATTGTCCAGGTCTATCAGGATTGCACCATTTGACATCGATTTTGGAAAGATATTTTTCTGCTTCTTGAAGTCAAGTGCCCCCTGATTCAGATAGAGGTGATTGGGTAGCGATACCGTAGGTAAGTCCTGGAGTAGGGTGGTGTATAGGTTATCTTGTGCTTGCTGACTAGTAAAGCGTGAGCGTTTTTTTCGATAGGAAATAAAATCCATGTTAGTCAGATCCCGGAAGTATCCATTGGTAATAAAAAGGTCTTTAAATCCATTGTTATCGACATCGGCGAGCCAGCCGGTCCAACTCCAATCGGTGCGCTGCACTCCGGCCAATTGCCCTATTTCACTAAAAAGCCAGGCTGAAGAATCTGACGGATGTGGTCCGCGATTTAGCTGGAGCGTATTGCGAGTGTATTGAGCCTGATATCCCAATTGCTGACTGATTAAAAAAATTTGTTCATTCGAATTCATCGCCATTACTTTTTCGCGCTCGTGGGTGATCGGTAGCATGTCGGCAACAAAAATATCTGGCCATCCATCATTATTTAGATCAGCGACATCACAGCCCATGCCGTTATGACTTTGATGTCTAGTGTACTGATCGATTCGATTGGTGAAGGTGCCATTCTGATTATTGATGTAAAGCAGATCATTTGAGATGAAGTCATTGGCAATATAAATGTCTGGCCAACCGTCTTGATTGAAATCACTCATACTCACCCCCAATCCAAAACCTTCCTGCAAAATGCCTGCTGATTGAGAGTAGTCAATAAAGCGGAGCTGTCCCGACTCCATGAAAAGATTTTTAAAGAGCGCGTCGGTATTTTTCGCTTCACCAGAACGTTTTTTTGGTAGGGGTGCATTTGCTCCCAGAAATTGATGATCATGACGCAGCAGATAGACATCCAGATCCCCATCGCGGTCAAAATCAAAAAAAACGGCTTGTGAATTGTAGGACGTATCGGCCAATCCATACTGAGCAGCTTGCTCTTGAAAGGTGCCATCTTGCTGATTGATAAGGAGCTTATTGGCTCGGTGCTTGCCTTGGGGAAGACCGGTCATCGACACATATATATCCAACCATCCGTCTGCATTAATATCGACGAGTGAGGCACCACTTGCCCAGTTATCCACCGAGATGCCACTCTCGTCGGTTACGTCTTTAAAGACCAGATTTCCTTGATTGAGATATAATCTGCTCGGTACTTGATTGCCACAAAAAAAGAGATCAATCAGGCCGTCTTGGTTGAGATCTCCAGCAGCTACACCACCCCCGTTGAAAAAGTACATGTAGTGCAGGATGTTGAATGTGTCGGTGAGGTGCAGGGTATTTTCGAAGTGCACGTTGGAGTGATCTGGAGATACGTTTTGATACAAATGACTGGTGGGAGATTGGCAGGACCAGGTATGAAGAAGCAAAGCAATAAGACCAGCTGCGACTATAGATGAATGCATTTGGTTCATAACCAATGCAGAACGACGATGTCTGGTGTATCTCAAATGATAGGCCTCAGTTGCCATGTGTTACATGCTGGCTCATTTTTAACTATTTATTCGTTTTTCATTTAGCTCTATGCTTAAACTACTAGTGGCTTGATTTTGAAAGCCATTCCTGTCTTACCACCTG
>Ga0114956_1002960_pt1 | contig 13225 bp, 12 predicted proteins | sample MaitaG_FD_87304 | JGI IMG/M metagenome (GOLD analysis project Ga0114956, IMG submission 87304) | Marine algal microbial communities from Maine, USA - Maine_Asex2 metaG | ecosystem: Host-associated > Algae > Red algae > Unclassified | place: Maine, USA | collected 2015-01-05 | reverse complement strand
TTTTTAGTGATATTTTTTTGCAGAGCGCTAGTTAAATCAATACCTGTTTGATTTGCCATACATATTAATACAAAAAACACATCGGCCAATTCATCTGCTAAATCACTATCTTCTTCTTTATTTTTAAAGGACTGTTCACCGTATTTTCTTGACATAAGCCGAGCAACTTCGCCAACCTCCTCCATTAATAAAGCCGTATTAGTTAATTCATCAAAATATCTAATGCCAGTTGTATTTACCCATTCATCAACTTTTGTTTGTGCTTCTTGTATGGTCATTATTCTTTGTTTTTACTATCCATAGCAATGGTAACTGGTCCATCATTAATCAATTCTACCTGCATAGCTGCACCAAACTCACCAGTTTGTATTGCAGGTCCAATTAAAGTATTTACTTTTTTTACAAAGTAATCATACAAAGGAATTGCAAAATCTGGCTTTGCAGCTCGAATAAATGAAGGCCTGTTTCCTTTTTTTGTACTTGCATGTAATGTAAACTGACTTACAATTAACAATCCGCCCTTTACATCATTTAATGATAAGTTCATTTTATCATCGGCATCACTAAATATTCGCATGCCTACAATTTTTTGCATCAGCCAATCAGCATCTTCTTCGGTATCTGCATTTTCAATACCTAATAAAACCAACAAACCTTTTTCAATTTCACCAGTAATACTTTCGTTAACTGATACAGATGCTTTACTTACTCTTTGTATAACTGCTCTCATAATTTAATTTAAATCTACCTTTTCATTTAAAAAATCGAAACTGCGTTTATCAAAATATACGCCCGACTTTTGCTTGTACCCTAAATGTCCACCAGTAATACTCATTTCAAAAAACAGCTTATTATGTTTTTCAGCCAGGCTTATTGGGTAACTTGATGGTCCCAACATCATATCATCAGCTGCATTTAATATTAAAGTTGGTATGTTAAGCTTAGCTAATAAATGAGCTGTGCTTGCACTGTTGTAATAATCCATTACATCTTTAAAACCAAATACCTTTGCTGTATACATGCTGTCAATATCAAAAAAATTATCGCATTTTAAAACAGCATCAATATCAACTCCTTCATTTTTTAGTTGTTGCTTTTTAGTGAGCGTTGCATTTTTTATTTTGTTTTTAAAGTAGTTCATATAAATTTTATTTGAAGGTTTTGCCAAGAGACTTGCCCCTTCATCTAAAACTAATGGACTTGAAATACAAACTGCCCCTTTAATTAATTTACTTGTTTTACACTTTGTTAAATAATTCAATAATATTGAACCACCCATTGAAAAAGAAACAATTGAAACAGATTTAAAAGTATCTGTTTTTTCTAAGTGGATTAATAATTGTTCTAAATCATCAGTAAAGCCAGCGTGAAAAGTTTTTACATTTCTATTTGGTACGCCACTGCAATTTCTATTATTAACCGCACAAACGTTCAATCCTTTTTTGTTTAAATAGTTTGACATACCGCGCATGTAGCGTGAGTTGGTGCTGCCCATTAAACCATGCAACAAAATCACACAATGGTTTGATTTGTTTTCAATCCAATCAATATGGAAAAAATCATTATCATTAGTTTCAATCTTTTCCCTTATAAAATTTGGTTCAAGTGTTTTTCTAAAATAACCTGAGTAAATGGTATTGATATGACCATTTTTGAAAACGCCTTTTGCAGTATATCGTGTATTAATTAATGGCATTATTTACAAGTATTTTTGTTCAATATTTGAGGTATGATGTATTTGATGACCAGCAATTATAAAAGCAAGCGCATTTACACTAACTGGCTTTTCTGCCATTTCTCCAAAAGTATTTAGCATAGTGGCATCAAAACTTTTAAATAATAAAATACTCGACTCTCGCACAAATTTCATTTCATTAACTAAATCATTCCAAACCCTGTAATCAGCATTTGATTTTTTAACATATATATCTTGATCAAAAGAAGTCATTTTATTTTCACCTCTTGCAATGCTTAATGCTCTATAGGCAAATATCCGTTCAGTGTCAATTAGGTGCTGAATTAATTCTTTAATACTCCATTTTTCTGGTGCATATTTAAACAAAGCTTTTTCGCTGTTTATTTTTGCCAAAGTGCTGTTTATTTTATCAAAACTATCTACTGAAGCATTTATTGGTTCGGTTGCCAAAGATATTGCTATATAAGGTTGGTAATAAGTAGCGCAATCATTTAGAGATGGTCGAGGCATATTTTAATGTTTAAATAGCGAATATAAAAGAATAAGTATTTGTAAGTATAAATTAAAATGATGAAATTGAACAATTAATGACAAGCGAACAAAGAGAAATTATTCATTTATTATACAGAGCTGGCTTTGGGCCTGCATCAGCTAACATTGAAATTTTATTAAAAAAAAGTTTAAATGAAGTTATAGAATGTGGAAAATTTCCCAAAAACGAATTAGGTAAAGATTTAAAAACAGTATCAGAAATTTTGTTGAGCGATGATGATACACAAGTGTATTCTGTTTCACACGGTACTTTTGACACTCATGTAAAACAAAAAGGCAAACAAGAAAAACTACTTAAATCATTAGGAGATTCACTAAAGACATTTGTAAATGCAATGATTGAAAACCAAAAATTTAATGAAGTTTGTATTTTGATTTTTTCTGAGTTTAGCAGGCGAGTATACGAAAACGGAAGTGATGGAACAGACCATGGTGAAGGGAACAATTTATTTATTATTTGTCCGCATTTAAACCAGCCTGGTGTTTATAACCCACTTTGCAATTTAGAGGTTTTGGTAAATGGTGATATTGGTTATGAAATTGATTTCAGACAAGTTTATGCAAGTGTATTAGAAGATTGTTTGTTAACCGATTCAACACCAATTTTAAATATTCAATTTGAAAAAACTGCCCATTTTTTTAAAAACCTTGAACTTATTGTTTAACAAAAATATTATTTAATAATGATAAAAAAATGGAAGACTATTTCATCAGAATATATTTATATGCATAGGCCTTGGGGCGTTTTAAGAAAAGACCATGTACAAACTTCAAGTGGTTTTGACATACCGAATTATTATGTATTAGAATATCCTGATTGGGTAAATGTGTTAGGAATTACAACTGACAACCAAATAGTGCTAATAAAACAGTATAGACACGCTTTAGGTGTAATTGCTTTTGAGCTGCCAGCAGGTGTTATTGATGAAGGAGAAGAACCATTAGTAGCAGCTAAAAGAGAAATGCTTGAAGAAACAGGCTATGGAAATGGAGAATGGAAAGCGTATATGCAGCTTTGCGCCAACCCAGCTACACACACTAATTTAACACATTGTTTTATAGCAACTGGCTTAGAAAAAGTACAAGAACAAGAATTAGAAAATTCTGAGGAAATAGAAGTTCAACTTTTTGAACTGGCTGATGTAAAGCAAATATTACTAAATAATAAAATGCCGCAAGCATTGCAAGCAGCAGCTTTGTGGAGATTTATTGCCGAAATGGCCTAATTAAAATAGCCGAAGCAATAAAAGCTGTAAAAAATTATAATGAGCTTTGCTCTTCATTTTCCAACTGATCCATGGCGTTTAAACCACATTCCAAAAATGCGCTATACTCATTAGCATTTGGTTTGTAACCAACTGGTCTGTTCAGTAAAATTTCATTTGGACTCATTATTGCATAATATGGCTGCGAATTGTTTTCGAAAGTTTCCGTTTGCATGGTTGCCCACATATCACCTTTTCTGCCAATCTTTTTCTTTTTACCATAACTTGTAGTTATTGTTTCCTGCTTATCAATTGGCAAATCTCTTTTATCATCTACGTATAAAGAAATCAAAACAAACTCTTCATTTAACTTTCTGAAAATTTCTGGTTCTACCCAAACATTCTCTTCCATTTTACGGCAGTTTACACAAGCCCAACCAGTAAAGTCTAATAAAATTGGTTTGTTTAATTCTTTTGCTTTTGCTAAACCTTGTGCATAATCTTTAAAGCATTCTAAATCTAAAGGACATTTCGATTTTTTATTATAAATAGAATAGAATAAAGGAGGTGGAAAACCAGACAACAAACTACGGTTGGCATATTTATTATTTTTTGATAAGCCTGGCAATAAGTAAACAACAAAAGCCAAAGTAGCAACACCCATCACAATTCTTGGAATACCAATTTTTTGCTCTTTACTATCGTGTGGAAAACGAATTAAACCAAACAAGTACAAGCATAAACCAATTCCAATAAGTATCCATAATGCAAAGAACACTTCACGAGGTAAGATGCCCCAGTTTTTTACTAAATCAGCATTTGACAAGAATTTAATTGCTAAGGCTAATTCTAAAAAACCTAAAACTACTTTTACTGTATTTAACCAACCGCCCGATTTTGGTAAGCTGTTTAACATATTAGGAAACAAGGCAAAAATGGCAAAAGGAATACCTAAGGCGAGCCCAAAACCACCCATACCAGCGCTAAGCTGCATAGCGCCTCCATCGCTCGACATTGCACCTGCTAACAATGAACCTAAAATTGGACCTGTGCAAGAAAAAGATACCAAAGCCAAAGTTAATGCCATAAAGAAAATACCAATTAAGCCACCAAGGTTACTGGCTGAATCTGCTTTATTGGCAATACCACTTGGCAATGTAATTTCAAAATAACCAAAAAAGGAAATAGCAAAAACTACAAATATGATAAAGAATGCAATATTTAAATAAACGTTTGTTGATATGTCGTTTAATATTTCTGGATTAATAGAATCTAAAAAGTGGAATGGAATACTTAGAATAATGTAAATTAAAAAGATAAAGAAACCATAAGTTAATGCATTAATTATCCCTTTAGTTTTACTTTTATTGCTCTTAGTAAAAAAGCTAACTGTTAATGGAATCATAGGAAAAACACAAGGTGTAAGTAATGCAACTAAGCCACCTAAAAAACCTAAAAAGAAAATAGTCAATATTCCTTTCTCTGAAGTTTTGCCTTCATCTTTTTCACCACAATCATTAACTGGGTTAGCTAAATCGATACTTGCAATTTTATATTTTCCACCTAAGCCACCAACTGGCGCTTCACCAATAAAACCTAAATCTATTTCCTCGCCTTCGCCTTTTAAGTTAAATTCAAAATCAATTAGTTCAGGTGGTAAGCAACGGCTGGCATCGCAAGTCATATATTCTAATGAACCTACTAACTTAGTATCCTTACCTGTAACTTTTACTTGTGTGCTATATTCTAAATTTTCAGCATATTTTTTAAGGTACATGTCAAAAATTGGGTCGTTACCCTCTTTCATTTTAGAGCCATATTCTTTTAGCTTCTCAATTTCAAAAGCAATTGATTTATTTGTTTTAAAAGTAAAGGCTGTTGGTACTGGTCCACCTTCTTCAATATCTCTTGAATAAACATACCATCCATCTTCAATTTCTGCATTCCACTTTAAATCGTAAACGCCTTCGGCTACTTTTACTGATTTCATTTTCCATTTTACAGGATCTAAAATGCCACTACCTTGACCCATGCCATCAAAAGGATCAACTATATCATTATCATTTGTTGCGTTTATATCTTCGCTATCGTCAATAGCGTTTGAAGTGTTATTACTTATGGTTACATTTACAGGTGTTGTTATTCTATTGTCGTTATCAGATATATTTGATTTGCCAATTGGATCATCTGTTGAAGGTGTAAATTTAAAATCAACTATTTCTGGCGGCAAACATTTTTCATCATTACAGGTCATAAATTCTAATGATCCTTTTATTGATGCTCTTTTCTTTTTCAATTTAACACGTTGGGTAAAAACAGCTTTGTTTTTAAACTTTTTTACGTGCATTTCAAAAATTTTATCAAAGCCTTCAATAAAATTGCCATCTTCATCAGTTCTGCCTACTAATTCATATCTGCTTTCTTTTGCATCGAAACTAAAAGTAGTTGGTACTGGCCCATCATCTGCCAAATCTTGTGAATAGATGTACCATCCTTTATCAACTGTTGCAGTAGAAATTAAATCAAACTCATCATTACCTATGTGTTTTGTCTTAAAAGACCATTCAACAGGTTCCTCAATTTGAGCAAATAATGAAATTGAGAAAAATATACTGAGTGCAAAAGCTATGTAACGCATCTTGTTTTAAATTTGAAATTCAAAAATACCAAGAAAATACGTTAATACTTAGTTAATTGCTATTAAGCAACGTTAAGCCACTACACTTTTCTTGGATTTTAGTATTGCTTCAAACAGTTGAAAACCATCTTTATTGCCTAAATCGGCTTCTGCAGCGCGTTCAGGGTGAGGCATTAAGCCAATTACATTCCTGTTCTTGTTACAAATTCCTGCAATATCAGCTATTGATCCATTCGGGTTGTTTTTTTCACCTGTTTTATTACAATAAGTGAAAACTATCTGTTTATTTGCTTTTAAATCTGCAATAGTGGCTTCATCTGCATAGTATCTGCCTTCTGAATGCGCAATTGGAATTTTAAAAACACTTCCTTCCACAACATCTTTTGTAAATGGTGTATTGTTGCTTTCTACTTTTATGTGCACATTGCAACACTTAAAAAGCTGGTTTTGATTTTTTAGTAATACGCCTGGCAACAAACCTGCTTCACACAATATTTGAAAACCATTGCAAATGCCTATGAGTAAACCGCCATTTTTTGCAAATTCAACTACTTTTTCCATTATTGGAGAAAAACGAGCTATGGCACCTGAACGCAAATAGTCGCCATAACTAAAACCACCTGGCAAAATTATGCAGTCATTATTACTAATGTCTTGTAGATTATCTTCTTTATGCCAAAGTTCACGAACTTCACAATTCAAAACATTTTTGCAAACGTGAATAATATCTTTATCACAATTTGAACCAGGAAATATTACAACTCCAAACTTCATTTTAAACTAATTTAACTGCGAAATATTGAACATAAATGGTAGCCAACAAAATCAAAACGTGAGCTGCATTTGCAATCAATTCGTTTTTTTGTTGAAATGCAAAGGTAGAAATGAAAATGATGCCAATCAAAAAGTTTAATAACAATGGTTCATAAGAAAATTGATGATGCCTAAATTGCATAAGTACAAAAAGCACAAATAAGCCTACTAACAAGAAATAGATTTTTTTGTAAGCCAAGGTCAACTTAAACATTTTTCCATCTTTAAAAATAATGAGCACCGCAATTGTGATAAGTAAACATGCAATTTGAATAAAGAATACCTGATTTAACACAATTGGATAAGAGATAGCTTGATTACCACCAAATAAATTTGCTAAGAATGGAGATTCAAAATTCATTAGCAAATAAGCAACAAACGCCATTAAAAAAGGAGCAACAAAACCAATTATAATTGAAAGCCAATAGCGCCAATAAAAATTAGTTAAGTAGAAATATGCTAAAAGCGAAACCAATATAAATATGCCAAATGGTAGATAAAACAAAGTAAGAACACCAGCAAGAAAACCTGTATCAAAAGAATTGCTTAAGTTATTATCACTAAAAATAGTGCTAAACAATTTATTGAGGTACAATATTAAAATTGGTATACTTATAAATATTGGACTGAAATAAGAGTAGGTGTTTAGCAATGAAAAGAAAGCCACAAAAAACAAAGCAGGTACAAAATTAAAACTTTGTATTATTTGGTGCTTTGCTAAAATCCAACTTAAATAAACGGCAGAAAAAACTAAATAAGCAATATAAAGCAAGTGAACTGTTGCGCTTGGTAAGCTTAACAATATTTGTAAAACAAATTGACTTAAAGGTGCTGTTGTATCGCTAACTAATTTTACATCATTTAAAAACAAATTTAAATTAAATGCAAAACTTAATGCAATAAGTACTATTAATAAAATAGGATTGGCTGTTCTAAAAAGGGTAACCATTGTAGTTCAGCGAAAATTATTGTGTTTTATTATTTCTTTTGTTTCGGATCGATAGCATCAGCCAAACCATCACCTAATAAATTGAAAATAGTTACGGTAATAAATATGGCGAAACCAGGAAAAATAGCTAACCACCAAGCTTCAGTAGCTGCTCTACCTTTTGATAATAGTTTACCCCAAGTAATGGTTTCTGGTGGTACGCCAATGTTTAAAAAGGATAAAGTACTTTCTGTTAATATGGCACTTGCTACCCCAAAAGCTATTGATATTAATACTGGTGTTAATGAATTTGGTATAGCATGTTTTAAAATAATTCTTGCTCTGCTAAAACCAAGTGCTTCGGCAGCTTCAATATATTCTAAGTTTCTAACTCGTAACATTTCACCTCTGATGAAGCGTGCAATACCTGTCCAACCTAATAAACCAATAACTACCATTACAATTATTATTGAAGCATCAAAAACGGCAACTACTGCTAAAATTAATAATAGACCTGGTACCGAACGCAATACTTCAATGGCACGCATTACTAAAATATCAACAGGTATGCTCATTTTTTTCTTTAGCCAAGGAATTACTTTTAATGGATATGCCAATAAGTTGGGAATTACCATTATGCCAAAAAATATGAGGAAGCTCAAAATCAGCGCAATGGCTCCTTTTATGAGGGATACGCCAAACAATTCGCCAATCATATGGCCTCTTGTTATAAATGCATAAAAGAAAGCAATTGGCAGAAATAGTAAATTTAAAAATACGCGTATTCGGGATGCTTGTAATTTATCATCGCCGTAATAACCTGCAATTGCGCCAACTAAAATACCTATTAAAGCGGCAATTGACATGGATATTATACCTACCAACATAGCAATTGAAGTACCGTGTATCATGCCTGAAAAAACATCTCTGCCGATATCATCAGTACCTAACCAATGTTTCCAGTAAGTTGATTTTACGTTTTGTTTATCAAATGGTCCCACAAATTGCGCATTAAAATAATCTGTAGTTGCAGGGGAATATGGTATTGGCGTTCTTAAAACTGATTCGTATTCAACTGTTTTCCAATCTGTTATTCTTGCTAATTCAACTGGCCATTTTGCTACACCTAAATTAACCAAAGTGTTTTTTACAATTGGAAAATATGTTTTGCCATCTATTTTTGCATAGATGGGTTTATCATTTGCAATAAAATTTGCAAACAAACCAATAAATATAATTAGATATAGAAAGCGCAAAGACCAAACTGCAGGTTTGTTCTTTCTAAATTGCCTTTTTATTATGGCTCCGTAGCTTTGATCTTGATTGTTTAATTCTTCTCTTTTAGACATAAAGCTTAGGTTTTCTTAGTGAAGCTGATTCGTGGATCAACTACCGAGTATAATATATCTGATAGTAAAATACCAATCAAGGTTAAAATGGAGGCAAACATTACAACAGTAAATAGTATTGGCCAGTTTCGAGAAACTAAAGATTCATAAGCAATTGCGCCCATACCTGGTATAGCAAAAATATACTCAATAATTAATGACCCACCAATCATTGCAGGTAATAAGCTGGCAAACATGGTAATTAAAGGAATCATTGAATTTCTAAAAGTATGTTTCCAAATTACTTTTCTTTCTGAAAGGCCTTTCGCTCTTGCTGTTCTAATATAATCCATATTAAAAACATCTAAAACACCACCACGCATTTGGCGTGCTAAAAAGGCAAAACTTCCGTAAGTCATACAAAACACAGGTAATATAATGTGCCAAATTTTAGTGCCTATACTTGCTCCTTCTTTTGCTAAACCAAATGAAGGAAACCAATCCATACCATATTCACTATTAGTAAAAAATACAATACACATAGTGGCAATCCAAAAACTTGGTAAGGAGTATAAAATAAACATAGTAAGGGTAGAAAAGCGATCGAAGAAGGTATCTTTTTTAATTGCGATTAAAACGCCTAATGGAATTCCAACTAAATAAATAATAAGAAACACAATTATATTTAATACGACAGTTATTTTTACACCTTCTTTTAATACTGACCAAACAGGTCTACCATCGCGCAAAGAGGTACCAAAATCACCTCTTAAAAATCCATATGAACTTAAAGTGGGATCATCGCTTTTGCTAAACCAAGGCTTATCACCAAACAGCCACCTGTGGTATTGATTTTTGAAACCATACCATTTTATTGATGGAATATAGTTTTTAATTTTTGTAGGTTCAGTATAAACTGATTTATAGTCATTTAATAAATTACCTATACTTCCTTCAATTGGTTTTAAAAATTGTTTTTTAGAAATGATAGTATCTTTTGCCATATTGAAATCATCATATTCTATCTCTTCATAAGTTTGTTCTGTGGCAATTATACCTTCCATTTCGGTTAGCTTACTTATAATTACATCGTGATTAGCTTCTCTATATAATTCATTACAAGTTTCACGTATTGAGCGTAAGGGTGCGTAGGTGGTGTTGTTTTTTTCTATATCAAAAGTACTGAATTCTAAATCCTTTAATGACTTGTAATATTTTGAAATTTTAGGCCAATTACCATATTGGGAAACGAGCGAACTAAGTGTTTCTTTTTCATACCTACGACCAACTTTATATAAAGTATCGGGCATAGCTTGTGAGGAAAAGGAAGCATAAAATGTAGGCAAATCTAAGCCTAGCGAGCGTGCAATTTCAAAATATTGCTTTTCACCTGCTAATTTATCAGAGGCTAAACCTGCATCACCTGAAGACATACCACCAGCCATTCTTAATTCAACTGGGTCGCCAGGCGCTACTTTACTCAAACCAAAAATCATTAATGAAATAATAATTAATGTTGGAATAAAAATTAGAATCCTCTTAAAAATATACTTGAGCATGTTTTAAGTATTTAAATTTAGAGAAAACTATTTTGATTCTGCTACACCAAAACCAGGATTAATTTGCCATTCTACTTCAGAATAACCTGGCCTTGCTACGTATGCATTTGCATTATCAAATCTTTTATGAATTGCAATTTTGTTTTTCTGTGCATTCAAGAAAACATAAGGTGCTTCTTCATGTATAATTTCTTGTAGGCGCATATATTGTTGGGTTCTGCTTGGTTCATCTAAGTTGTAACGAATTTTTTCAATTAGTTCATCACTTTCAGGTGTACCAAAACCAACGTAATTACTACCACCATTATAACTATCCGAATGCCAAATTTGCTTTGAATCGTTTAAGCCTGTGCCACCAACCCAGCCACCAACGTACATGTCAAAATTGTGGGCTTTTGTTTCTTCAATAAATACTGTCCATTCTCTTACTTGTACATCAGCTTCAATACCAACTTTTTTGGCATTTTCTTTAAACATTAAAGCCGAGTTTTCTCTTCTTGTATTTCCTTGATTGTATTTCACTACAATTTTAAATGGTGTTTTTTTACCATCAATCATTTTGTCTAACAAACCATCATTATCAGTATCTTTCCAGCCAGCTTCAGCTAACAATTGTTTTGCTTTATCTAAATCAATTTCTCTTGGTTCAAGGTCTTTGTTATACCAAGCTTTTGTTGGATGATATGGTCCATTTACTGCTTCGCCATAACCATACATCAATACTTCTCTTATCAGTTTTCTATCAACCAAATGCGCCATTGCTTGGCGAGTTTTTTTATCAGAAAATATTGGTTCTCTCATATTCATACCTAAATAATCATAAGCCATAAAATCTGGTGCGTGTAGGTCGTATAATTTTTTAAAGTTTTTGTTTTCCTTTAAATCAACAAAATCTTTTGCCCGAATTCCTCTTGCTACATCAATTTCTTCATCTTTCATTGCTGTTATTGCCGTTGTCCAATCTGGTACTAAGGTATAACTGATTTTATCTGGTCCGTTATCAAAACCTTTTTCGTTTATTTTATCTCCCCACCAATTTTCTTTTTTCTTTAAAGTTATATATTGGCCAGTTACCCATTCTTCAAATTCATAAGGACCTGAACCAACAACAGAACCCTTTTCTCTTGAAAATTTTTCACTATTATAATAAGTGGCGAATTCGTTAATATCTTTATTTGCTCTTAGTTTTTCAGCATCTTCATTTAATTGTTTTATCGTAAACTTGCGCATTATTTTATTTGGGTCGTAAATGTATTCAGGTAAAACCCAATAGCCAGAAAACTCTTCAGATAAAATATATCTATCACTTCCATATATGGTGAATTTTTTTGGATTTGAAGGATCAATAACAATGTCCTTTATAAATTCAAAATACGGACGAATGTGAGCTGCATCCGTTTTTGGGTTTTTCATTGATTTTACTGTGAAAACATAATCATTCGCAGTTATTGGCGTACCATTATCCCAAACAGCTTCTTCTCTTATTTCATATTCTAACATTATACCACCTTTATATGGTCCATCATTAAGTTCGGTCATTTTAGGTCTACTTTTAGCAAGTATGCCATGCATTTCATAAGTAACTGGGTCTTGTCCTAATAAAGTTTGAAAAATATTTCCTTGTATATACGTTGAACTTGCCGAGGTTGAAGTAATTGGTTGAAGTTTATCTGGATCACCTAATTCGTGAATATTAACTTCATTTAATCCAGCTTTTTTACTTACTACTGCTTTTCCATTGTCGCTATCGCCACCGCCGCCACAGGCAACAAATAAGCCCATTAAAAATAATGGTACAATATAGTTTAACGTATTTTTCATATTTATTTAATGTAAATTTTTTGATTAATTGGTTGATAACAAATTTAATAAATTTAAGCTACTATACTAATGTGTATAGCAGATTGATAAACCGACTTTCAATATAAGTAAAAGAGTATTTAAACTCTATTATTTAATAAGATTTAAATCAATTACCAATTACTATTTTATTGAAAAGTAAAAAGAGTGTATAAAGAATTAAGTTAGTTTGCAGTTACCGTCATTGTGACAAATGCAGGATTAATTTGCCATTCAACTACTGAATAGCCTGGTCTTGCAACATAAGGGTTTGCATTGTTAAATCTTTTGTGAAACGCCATCTTATTTTTTAATGCTTTTAAAAATATATATGGAAATTCTTCGTGAATGATTTTTTGCAGTTGCAGGTATTGTAGTGTGCGACTTATTTCATCTAAATTACACCTAATTTTTTCAATTAGCTCATCACTATCTGAAGTACCAAAGCCAACGTAATTACTACCACCATTATAGCTTTCTGAATAAACAAACAGCTTCAGGTCTAACTTCATATTTCATTAAAAAGCTACCTTTATATTCACTGTAATACCAAATTTAGCACAAAATGTCGCATAAATTTAGTTTTAATGTTGGCAACCTTTTCGTTAAAAATACTCGGTGTAGCTTTGGCTATACCTGCGTTTTTTGCCTCAATCTTACCAAATTA
>Ga0114956_1002959_pt1 | contig 13229 bp, 6 predicted proteins | sample MaitaG_FD_87304 | JGI IMG/M metagenome (GOLD analysis project Ga0114956, IMG submission 87304) | Marine algal microbial communities from Maine, USA - Maine_Asex2 metaG | ecosystem: Host-associated > Algae > Red algae > Unclassified | place: Maine, USA | collected 2015-01-05 | reverse complement strand
GCGCGTCATTGACTGGAGTCAGGTTAACCGTCGTCGTGCCGGTGGTTTCAAGATCTCCGCCGCTGCCTTGATCACCTGTGTTTCCGTCGTTGAACGTCCACTGAATATCGACACTTGTCGGTGGGTTGTCGGTGAAGTTTCGGTAGCCAATGGACTGCATGACTTCATTGACATCAGCATTGGTAACCCCAGCGTCAAAGGTCAGGATAAGCGTGCCGCCCGCAAGCGTGTAGCTTCCCTTTTGCACGCCTGACAGCTCAAAGTTGCTCCCCGCCCCGAACGCCAGATTGCTTCCCACTGTACGATTGAAATTATCGTCGGTGTTTCCGCCACCGACTCTTTCGAATGTCAGCCTCGCACCGCCAAAATCGTCGATGTCTGAAAGCTGTTGGTCAAAGATGGTCACGTCGGCATCTAATGCCACTACATTGGGATTGCCTTCGGTGTAAGAAGCGACGCCATCAAGCGCAGAAAACTCCGGTGCGTCGTTTACGCCAGAATTTACCTTCCCCGCCAGCAAGCTTGCGTCGGATGCACTTAACGCACGCGAGTACAGCCTGACGTCGTCGAGCTGCCCCTCGAAGTCACCGTTGATCGAGTCGACCGCGCCGATGGTAAACGGATTAGAAGTATTAACGTTAATCGGGGCTCCACCGCTGAAAACGCTTTGAGCAACACCGTCGACATACATGTTGACAATACCCGATGCGTCGACGGTGGCGGTGAGTTGGTGCCATTGATTGTCGAAGACGCCCGTAATACTGGCGAAATCCGTATTCACTCCATTTCCACGAGCCAATCGCAATAAACCGTCAGCTGTCGCGTCGATTTTAAATCCTTCATCATCCAATCCAAAGGTACCAGCCAATCGAACGATCTCTGTCGGTGTGGCCATTTTGTACCAGACCGCGACGGAGAATTCACCTACTCCAAAGTTATACAGAGGGGAGTCCGGGACAAACACGTGGGCATTGTCCGCCGGGTCGCCTGAAAAATCCAGCGCGGAACTACCCACCGCACTGTCCGCAGTCCGCGTTGCAGAATGGATTATGTTCCCAGTATTTCCGTTGGCAGAATCAATGACGGCCTGCCCGTTGGCTTCTTCGAACTCGAAATGCGCTACCAGTCCTGCCTCGAGCGGCGGGGTTGCATCAAATTCAAATGCACCGATGTCTACGTTTGCATCGTCACGAAGGTACCCACGGGCGTCCTGTAGCGGAGCCGCGGCGTCTTCACCTATATCAATCCCGACACTGCCGGGTCGTAAGGCATGCGTTTGAACCTTGCCGCCGTTGTCTGCCAGCACGCTCAGATTCAAACCGGTTTGATTCAGCAGATCGTCGACTGAATATCCATCGCCACCGTCGGTATCACCGGCATCGTCACCGATTATGTTGTAACCCGTCGAGTTGATCGTGCCACTAATTTCCTGCCACCCACCTCCAAGACCCGTGTTACCTGCGATGATGGAGTTGTGAATGTTGAGTGTGCCAGACTCACTTAAGATTCCACCAACGCCGAATGAACCGGAATTTTTTGCGATCGTCACATTTTCAAGATTGGCTTCAAAGCCATTGATCTTGATGGCACCACCGTCATCAGCCGTGTTGCCAGAAATGGTGACGTTGGTGAATTCATGAGCCAGTGAGCCATTTGAAATATGAACGCCGCCGCCTTCAAGGGCGTCGTTGCCGGAAATCGTCGTGGTACTTATTTCGGCATGCCCCCCGTTGAGGCTCAGACCGCCGCCTTCACTAGCTGACGCGTTGTCCGATATTGTTGAGTTTGCAATGGTCAGCGTTCCACTGCTGGCGATGCCACCGTACCGAGTCGTGGATTCGTTGCCAGCAATTATCACTGAATCCAGTTTTAGCGCGCTACCGACTGCAACCAGCACTCCACCGCCGCCTTCGCTTTGGGTGTTATATCCGCCTTGAAGCGTCACATGTTTGATAGAAGCCACATTGCTTTGAACATGGAAAACCCGATCATCAAGTCCGGCGCTTCCACCGGCATCAATGATTGTTGAGCCATCAGTCATGCCGATGATCTCGATCTCAGAAAGCAAATCAAGATCGCCTCTGAGATTGCCAGTACCGCTCATCCTGAGCGAATGGATGCCAGAACCTAGGTAGATTGTGTCTGCGCCGGCTCCTGAATTGGCAGCGATAACCGCTTCACGGAGTGAGATTCCATCTCCACCGTCATCTGCAATCAGGTTGGCAATCGAAGATGTGTCACCTGTAACGACATCATCGGTCGCATCCACAGTGACCGTCGCGAATGTACCGAGGTAGTTGGCCTGAATTTCGTCGCTGAAGGCAACCTTGGCTTCAATTAAACCGACGTTGTACTCCAAAACCCAGTCACCGCCGCGAGCTTCGTTTCCTGTTAAGTCATCACTGGCCGCCACGTCAGCACCGCTCAATTCCGAAACAGCGTCGATCATGTACTGGCCATCTTCGGTCGCTGCTAAATCACAACCGTAAAACAAAATGTCGGCTGATGATGTAAGCGCACTATTCCATGACGCGATCTGGCCAGCGTAACGATCAAGCGTATTACTGTTGAGTGCCATGTTACCCAAACGAACTTCGCCATCACTACCGTGGGAGACAACATGAACCGATTGGATACCGGTGTGTTGAGCAAGGTATTCAGAAATCTGAGCGATGCCATCCGATTGGCTGTCGATCAACACGATATCGGTATCACCAGCTTCCTCTCCGATCCCATCAACTAATTGCTGGTAATCTTCAATGGAGGCATCAACAAAGACGATGTTGGTGATCATCTGAGCTTGAGCATCATTGGCGTTTTGTGAATCTCGAGCTTCGGCACTCTCGTTCTGTGGGGACTCGGCTGAGTCAACGGCGGGCGCCTCAGCGACGACTGCCATCGGCGAAGCGCTCATCATGATGCGTTGCTCGAGCGCGTCGAGGTTGGGAGAATCGTTGTGTTGTGTCTCGGTTTTGAACGCTTTGGAAACGAAGGCGCGAATTTCCAAGCTTTTCAATAGAGAGCGCGATACTAGATTTTTTACGTTCACTTGATTGTGGGTGAGAAAACTGTTGATGCTGAGATGCTGCTGTTTCCTTGTAACTCAAACCCGTTTTGAACAAGTTTTCTTTAGAAGGATGCAATTTGGTTGGCAGAAAAGGTTAGCACTTGGAAATGAAGGTGCAGGCTAAATAGAGATTTCACTTCAGGCGAACTGAATTGCTTGTTCCGATTATGCGGAATCTTTAGATTTTCCGCATGACGATTCTGACCGCCGTCGCGCCGATTAAATCGTAGAGGCAAAATCCATCACTCAAGAAAACGGCGGGACCAGCTCTCTGAAAGAACTCAAGAGCAACATGGAGTTCGCCCATAGGATCTTTCCGCGGCTTAAATTGATCACTCATACTCAAACATCCAGCACAGCCGTCGAACTTTTGCCAATCAAGCCGAAGTGAAAGGCGTCGTTACTGAACGCCGTTTGCAAGAGCGGGTATCTGATCTCTATGACCAAATATTTTCAAAACCAGTCTTTGGTTGAATAGCGTTACATTTATTAGCGGCAAGGCGCTTTTCCCAATGGCACTTACTTTAGACGGACGGGGACTGGAGATACCAACCCGTTGGGCGAGCGATGGGCCGACAGTGGGATGGGCGTGCGAGCCAAATTGCTTGCGTAGTTATTGTCGCAAGTTCATTTTTAGATCCGCGAAAGTAGCGTTCTCATCCGGAGCAAAAACGACTGAGCAAGAGTCTGCTTCGTTGGACATGAGACGGCGAGCAGAAAACGTTCGCTAACAACGATGTCGACGAGCACACAAGCCAATGATACCCAAACCGATCAAAGCAACTGAACCGGGTTTTGGCACGCCTGATACATCCGTGATTGCCAGATCATCCAACGATCCACTGTTTTCACTAAGCGGAGCATCAGGCAAATGAAACCGAAAGCCGATGACGTCGATGACGTCGATTGAAAAGATATTTACCGCGTTACCGCCGACGCGGCAATTTTTCTGGCATGCGAGCAATTTGTTCGGCGTAGAGGATGATGAGATCTTGGTAGCTAATCCCAAAACTCTCTTTTAAGCTTTCCTCGGCCGCCTTGCCTTCTTTGATACCGGTGAAGAACGCGCGGAACTGACCACCCTTGTCTCGCCTGAGCAACAATTCCACGAGCGTCGATGCGCTGCCGTAGTAATCGAAATCGATCCTGGATGTGGTTAGGAAATCTCCCCAAGTGCCGGATCGTTTCACAATGTTTGCAGAATTGATCTGTTTACGAGCAACGGAATCAGTTTTCATTATGGCGTTGGCAATCCAGTCCGACATGCCCTCGTTCAGCCACGATGGGGCGCGGGCGCTCGACAAGTATCGGTGCACAAAACCATGAGCCGTCTCATGCACCATCACGCCCCCAAAATAAGAATCAGAGTTTCCCCGAAAACCGGAAAAAACGACTTGGCCGTTCCCCGATTGATGACACAACCCCTGAGCGCCATCGGTATTAGGATTATCAAAAAACGCGGCTTCGAATTCCATAAATTCTGCCTCACGCGAAAACGGGAAGACAACACATTTGCCGCACCAAATATTCTTGGCAGGCGGTATGCCGAACGCGATACAGAGTTCGCGGTACATCGCATCGAGCGATGCCAAATAGCCATTGATCTGAGCCGCAGACAGGTCGGTGCAAACGATAAAAAATTCGGTTTCGACAACCCGAAAATTAAGCCGTGAAAAATGGGACTTTACTTTTTCCACTAACTCTTTTTGGTCCGCCAGAAACTTTGCCTCTTGGTCAGCCGTCAATGGCTTCCAAAGCCGACGGCCGGTGCCTTTGAGTCGCTGTTTTACTTCGGCCAAATGCGCTAAACGAAGCTGACGTTTTTCGGGGCTATGGACCAGCCCACGTTTGCCCCGATCAAACTCGACGTCCAAGTGTTCGTGATCCAGGACGATGTCGGCAATCTTGTTCGCGTTGATCTTGCGAAACTTTTGCTCCTCCTTGAATTGGACCTTAATGTATTTCAGCGTGCCGGGGGTTTTACCCTCTTCGAGTTGAACAATCTTTAAAGGCCATTGGGCATGGCCGTCAGCAAATATCACTTCGACGACCTTACCCTCCAGTTTCAACAGATCGGGAACTTCGTCGTCTGCAACCTGTTGTCCATAAGCCTGCGGGGGCATTGGGGCATTGGTGAACAGCGTCGCAAAGCAAAATATGGCTGCGATGCGGAAACATTTTTGAGCAAACAGCATAGCGAAATTGAAGAACAAAATGACGCCAACGATACTTTTTCATCTGATATCGTTGACTGGGGTAGTGTTAGGTCTCAGCAGAACGGGCTTTGACAATGGCAATGACGATGGCATCGACAGTGGGGTAATGACTCTGAGTGTCGGGAACGGGTGTTCCGAGCCGTTTAGGACTAGTCACGAAATAACTTCCGCATTTTGCGTGCTGCAACTTTTTATCGCTGAATTGACTTATGGCGTGTAGTGGGATTCGCCAAAATTCCTTTTTAGCTTAGGAATTCTGGCGAATCCCACTACTCCAAATCGGGAACTTAATTTGTGACTGATCCTTAGCCGTTTCTAAACACTTTAACAAATTCACGGTGGATCGCGGTGAAATATTTGGGCGTAACAGGAAACTGTCATCGGTGTATTAAGATGGCTCGAAAAAGCTTAAAATCCGAAACATAATTCCTCACGCTTATTTTCCCCCTTCATTCCAACGACAACTCCTGTGAAAAGAACCTCGCGATTTGCTTGGGGACTGATGTTCATCTTGACCATCTGTCTGACGCCCAATAACAGCCGCGCTCAAGAGAATGCCGGGCTACGAACTTTTGACGATCGAGGCTTCCAAGCCGTTCAACAGCCGCCCTTGAGAATCGCCAAAGGGTTTCAGGAACCATCTGCGGACCAAGATCGTGCAAAAGAAACAGATGGCCCGGCAGCAACGCAGCCCAATTCCCAACCTGCCGACGCTCAGGCTGAAAGGCTAATCCAACCGCCACTTACGATCAATCAAACGCCCCCTATCGCGGGCAGCACCGAAGCTGTGACGTTGGATACGATCGAAGCCGAATTGGAAAAAGTGAATGCTCTGCCTGAGAGCGAGGATCCAATTTTTGACGAAATCCAGTCGCTGTATCAGAAGGCTAAACTGCAAGTGACTGAGGCGGACGAGCTTAAGGGCAGTTTAGCTCAGTTTCAAAACGCGATTAAATCGGCTCCTGAACAATTGGCCAAAACACAGGCCTTGCTCGAACAGACCGATGGCGAGTCGAAGTTGACGTTCAACGACGAAACACTGGTAAGTGAGCTGCCCACTTTGAAGGACTTGGAATCGCAGAAGCTGGAAAATGAGATCAAGCTCAAAACGATCACCAAAAGAATTGAGACGCTATCTCCCGCGCAACGTCAAACTCGCATGACTGCGATCCAAGGACAAATCGCGGCAGCGACGCTTGAATTGGAGGAGGTCGAGCTTCAACTGAAGACTCCGCCGGCCAATGACAATGAATTTTTTGTACGTGCGCGGCGAACACAGTTACTGGCCGAAGGTTCGATGTTACGTTTGAAAATTGATGCGCTGGAGGCAGAAGCGGATTCCTTTGATGCAACGGCGGACCTATTAGTTATTAAAATAGATTACAGTCGTAAACTGGTGACGCAGTTAACCAAAGAGATCGTCGTCATCGACGAAGCCATCCACCGCCGGCGTAAAGACGAGATTGACACGCTCAACTCGATGGCGATAAAGACCAAACGAGACGTAATCGAACCGCTAAAAATGATGGCGGCGGACAACATCAAGCTAACCGAGAATTTAAGGACGCTGGCCAAGGACATTGACAACTTTTCTCAGCAGGCAACCTCTATCAAAGCAGAAACCGCGCGGATTCAGCGCGAACAGACGACGACCGAATCACGAATCCGCGTGGTCGGTCTGAGTGATTCCTTTGGTCGCATGCTTCAACGCAACCGCAATCATCTGATCGATGCCCAGCAACAGCAGACACCGATTAACCAATTGAATCGCAGCATCGCCGATTCCCAGATCGCGATGTTTCGTTGGGAAGATGAATCGGAGCTGATCACTGACGTCGAGGCTTCCGCGACGGAGATCGTCGAAACCCTTAGGCGGCAGGGGGTACTTATAGATGACGACAAAGAAAGGGAAAATACACTTCAAGAAAAAGCACTGGCCGATTCGCAGAAGTTATTGAACCGGCGAACGCTTATTTTGGCAGAGCTGAAAAAGCTTGAGGATCAGCGTTTTCAAGAACTGGTTGGAATCAAGGCGGCTCAGCTGGAACTACGGTCGGTCAGCGAAATCTATGCCGAACTGATCGACGAGAACATTCTTTGGTTGCGAAACGCGCCCAGCATGGGCGTGTCGGACGTCAAGGACATCGGCAACGCTTCTCTGCGGCTGGCCTCACCGAAAAAGTGGCTTTCGGTTTGGGAAAATTTGCGAGAATCCTTTTCGAATAATTTCCCCACAACGGTGCTGATACTCATGTGTTCGGCAACGCTGTTTCTGTTTCGGCATCGCATGGTGGCGGAGTTGAATCGAACGGGGGACCGAGCGATAAAACGCGGGTGCAGGATGTTCGGCATCACCCTGTCGGCATTTGTCCAAACGGTGCTGTTGGCGATCACCAAACTTTCTCCTTTGCTGGCGGTGGGGTGGTTGCTGTCTCGCAATGCGGTGGCGTCGCAGTTCAGCACAAGCTTAGGATGGGCATTGATTGGCACGTTTCTAATTGTGCTGCCTTTTGAATTGCTCAATCAAGCGTGTCGTAAAAAAGGGTTGGTGCACTGCCATTTCGATTGGACGGAAGAACTTAGGATCCTGCTAAAACGCAATTTCGACTGGATGCTGCCAATCGCCATTCCACTTCTGACGATCTTATTACTATTACCTATGCTTGGAAATGAGACCTCAGACGGCATCCCCACTTTCAATGCTTCGGCGATGGAAAACTTAATCAGTGGTGGAAAAGTTGATTCCGGACTTGCAGATGAAGCAGCGCGCGTGGCCAGCGATTCGGTGCAGGAAAGCTTCTCCGATTCGGAGTCATGGAATCGTTTAGGACGTGTGATTCTATTAGCACTGCTGGTGATCGCCGCCGTTTTCTCTGCCAGCGTCTTCCGTCCAACGGGGTCCTTGTACGACAAAAAAGGTGTTTCAGCCAGCAACGACAATCCGCGAACAAAATTGCGTTACTTCGGTTATTTCGTGGCTATCTTGATACCGTTGGTCTTGGCTGCCATCGCGGTAATCGGCTATTACTACTCGTCCATTCGCATTGGCGAAAGCCTTGTGAAGACGATCGCGCTGGCAATCCTTGTCATTCTATTGTACTCCGGTGCGATGCGGTTCTTGCTGGTCCGCCGCCGCAATTTGCGGTACGAACAATTGGTCCATCAGAGAACCCAAGCGCGTCTTGCGGCGGAACAGAAGGATGCCGCCGCCGCAGCGGGTGTGGCCAGCGAGTTAATTGAAATTGACCTGCAGAACGAACCCGGATTGGACATCACCGACGTGTCGCGGCAGGCCCGCGAATTGACTGCGGTGATCTTTGTGCTGATCGCCGGAGGGATCCTGTTGAGCATCTGGCAATATATGCTGCCGGCCACAAAGATCATGGACGACATCCAACTTTGGGACGTCCAACTATTAGGGCGGACAGAGTTTGTGACCCTACGCGACGTTATGTTTTCTTCGATCATTTTTTTAATGACGTATTTTGGTGTCCGCAATATGCCGGGCATGCTGGAACTTTTGCTTCTACAAAGATTGCCTCTGGATGCCGGAGCACGTTACGCGGTCACTTCGATATTTCGATACGTCCTGTTGGTGTTTGGTGCGATTCTTGCGTTGGGCTATTTAAAGATTCCTTGGTCAAATTACAGTTGGCTATTGGCGGCGATTTCGGTGGGTCTCGGTTTTGGCTTGCAAGAAATTGTTGCCAACTTCGTTTCCGGTTTGATCCTTTTGTTGGAACGACCTGTACGTGTTGGTGATGTGGTCACCATTGACGGAACGACGGGTGTTGTTTCAAGAATTCAAATGCGAGCCACCACCGTCACCAATTGGGACAACCAAGAACTCGTCGTGCCTAACAAGGATTTGATCACGGGCAAGCTCTTAAATTGGACGCTGTCCAGTGTAGTTAATCGTCTTTCTTTGACCTTTGGTGTCGCTTATGGGACTGATCCGGCATTTGTTCGCCAGATTGTGCTTGATGCGATCATCTCCAATCGTTCGCTTTTAAAAGAGCCCAAACCGATGGTAACCTTTGAAAACTTTGGAGACAGCAGTCTGGATTTCACGCTGCGTTGTTGCGTGTCGACGATTGAGCGCCGTTGGCAAATAATTCACGAGTTGAACGTGGCAATCAACACGGTCTTAAAGGAACATAACATCGAAATCCCGTTTCCTCAGCGCGATCTGCACATCATTGATGGAGCGAACCCCATAGAGAACACCGATGAAAATTCAAACGAGACGAACTAAATCGGTTTCGGATGAGTCTCGTCAGCGCTGTTTTGAGTGTTTCCGCCCACCCGAGCTTTGTTATTGTGATTCAATCGGCTGGATCGAGAACCGCACGGAGATTCTGATTCTTCAGCACCGGCGGGAGCGTATGCATCCCTTCAACACGGCACGCATTGTCAATCGAACGCTGAACAACAGTCGCCTGATTTGTGAGCGTAACGAGGACCTCGCTCAGATGACACTACCGATCGCTGGAAATGCAGGTCTGCTGTACCCCAGCAAAGACGCCACGTTGCTGACGGATCTTTCGCCAGCGGAACGTCCTGATCAGTTGGTCATACTTGATGGAACTTGGCATCATGCAAAGACACTGTATCGCGACATCAATCAGTTGCATGCGTTGCCGAAGTTTCGGCTTGCGCCAACAGAACCTGGCAAGTACCGTATCCGGATGGAGCCCAACGCCACGTCGCTGTCAACGCTGGAGGCGGTCTGTGCTGCGCTGAGGCAGTTGGAACCGGGAACCGAAAACATCGACGCGCTGATGGTGGCGTTTAATTGCATGATTCAAAAACAGTTGGACCACCCGCAATCGGTCTACAGCGGGTTGGCCGTCAAACCGAAGAAGATCCCCAACGCAAACGTCCCCAAATCAATTTTGCACCCGACCGGCAATATTGTGCTGGCGTATGGAGAAGCCACGCCGATCGACTACGCCGAGGTTGATGGCTGGGACGAGCTGAATCAAAAGCGATTCAATAGCGATCAACCACCCGTCTATTGGTGTGCGCATCGTATGGGCGGAACGTCAAAGCATGACAGGTTTTCTTGTTTCCTTGACGGCGGGAAGAAACTTGCCTCAAAGTTCTATGGGTTCATGGAACTAAAGTCCAGCGATTTTGACGCGGCCATGACGCCAGCAGCATTTGCGGCGCTGTGGAAGAACTTTATTCGCGACGATGATCTTTTATTAATTTATAACCGCAATGCTTTAAAACTGATCAGCAACTGCGGAATTTCAACGGCCCAACATTTGACCGTCAATGGCATCAACTTTGATCCGCTCAAACAACATGAATCCATCGAGACTTTTGTGCAACACAGCGGCGGCGAATTACGTCCGCCAATGTTCAAGGGCAGGGCAGGGCGTCGGCTGGAAACGATGACGTCACTAATAAGAGTTTTGTCCGAAATGGGAGTCGATTGAGAACTTTTTCCTTGGGCGAGAGTTTACAATGATCGACCATTACAACCAACCGCTTACTGGTAGTAGCATGCTAAATATTACCCGCTGTTTTTGTTTCTTACTTGTATGTTTCGTTATGTCAGACCCCTCCGCTGCACAAACCTATGTTACTTCGCCCGAGGTCCACGATGACGGAAAGGTGACCTACCGTTTTTTCGCGCCCGACGCGGAATTGGTCGAATTGTCTGCGGGCAAACATAGCGGGCCGATGACTAAAGATGATAAAGGCATTTGGGAAAAGACCGTGGGGCCTCTCACGCCAGACACTTATGCCTATCGTTTCACTGTCGACGGAGCGGCGGTGCTTGATCCGGTCAACCGCCACACCAAAGCGTGGATGTGGATGGAAAATCTGGTCGATGTTGAAGTTGCGGGGAAACCGCCTGCCCAGCATCAGATACAAAACGTGCCCCACGGTGAATTACACGCTCACTTATATCACTCGGATCAGCTGAATAAAGCGCGGCGGTTTTTCGTCTACACGCCACCCGGCTATGCGGACTCGGAAGAGGACTTTCCTGTGTTGTATTTGCTCCATGGGTTTGGAGACGACGAATCCGCTTGGTCTAGAGTCGGGATGGCCAATAGCATTTTGGACAATGTTTTATCAGAAGGCAAATCGGCTCGTTTTATAGTCGTGATGCCATCAGGACATTCCTCGATGCCGACCTCGCCCGACTATCAGGCTTACGATCTGGAAGGCAACGCGCAGAGCATTGAGACCGAATTGTTGGAGAACATCAAACCTATGGTTGAATCGCGTTACCGATGTTTAACGGATCGCAAATCGCGCGGCATCGCGGGACTTTCGATGGGCGGAGGCCAAGCGGTAAGAATCGGGCTCTCTCATACGGACCTTTTCGGTTGGGTCACAGGATACAGCGCTTCGATTATTAAGCTTGGTTGTCATCCGGCCCTTGATAATCACTTGGAAGCCATCAGGAAAGACCAGCCAGAGCTTTCGTTGGTTTGCGGTGACACTGATTTTCTTTTTGAGGAAAATGTTGAATTTAATAAAAAGCTAACAGAGCTTAATATCGACCACCATCATCATTGGTCCCAAGGCGGCCATACTTGGGATAATTGGCGATCTTATTTGGCCGAAACTGCGCGGACCATGTTTGTTGAATAGGATTTTAGTTGGACAGCGCCACTTTCATGAGCGGCAAGCCGTTAGCCGCCGGTGAATGGCGGGTAAAACCAGCGGTTAGTGCCTTGCCGCTCACATTTTCGCTACCACGTTAATTACAAAACTTTTGATTCAAATGTGGCGCTGTCCAATTAGGAGGCTGATTAAAACAGCTATTTTGTTTTCAAAAACTTGATCACTTTTTCCATGATTAACGTTTGTAATTTTATGCCATCGTGATTTTAATAGTGCCAGTCAACTGGAACTGACAATGATCATGACGGAGCGTAACTGTGTGGGAAACATCTGAAGGAGTGCGGACACTGGAAGGCGCTGAAGCCTATTTGGTCCGCGAACTGGTTCATTATCTATTGGACCAAATTTTGGTGGGAATCGAGATCAACGAACCTCACCGTTCTGACGTACCCATCTTCGACGCGCTCCAGCCTACGCAGCAGTTGGTGATGCTTTCTCAGGTGGCCCAAGGGTTGTTAAGCCACCACGTTGAACCGATTCCGTTGACGGCGATTAACGAAGGTGCCATTTACGCTGTGTTCTGCGAATTGCTTTCGTTGATCGAGATCGAAATCGACTTCGAAAAGTTCGGAGAGTCTCACGACAACACGATTCGAACGGCCGCGCTTGAGGCTTGGATGCAGCATCACCAATGGACGGCCTCTGCTGCCCAAACCGATGGCGCAGGCGATGATAATGCACCCAGCCCTACATCGTTGGACGTCCATCATTGGGCATGGTTTGTTGAGATCATCGCGGACCAGATTCTCTGGGACCGGGACTTCGATCTGGACGGTTTGGTTGCCGACATTCAGCCAGAAAAGGCTGATCAACTGAAGGCGTATCTGGGCATCGAACGAGACTATTACTCAACGGTCGCGCCCGATGTGAAAGACATTGACATCCAGCAAATCAGCGACAAAATCCGGGCGTTGGTGCCGGCGTCAGATTCACCCACGATTGATTTTTGAATCAGTTTAGTTGGACAGCGCCACTTTCGTGAGCGGCAAGGCGCTATCCGCCGGTGAATGGCGAGTAAAACTGGCGGCTAGTGCCCAACGGCACTTACTTTAGATTTATGTAGTTCAAAAAACGATTTTTTTAACGGTACTTTTCTTGGTTCGTTTAACGATCAGCCGGCAGGCGACGGCGTTTTGCACCGCCAAACACGGTCGCCTGCCGGCTTGTCGTTAAACTTTCATGCAATACCTGACTAACGGTTCAGAAACCAAAATTTAGCTCCCCCTCTCCCTAAAAATTCGGACGTTGGACCCAACCATTGGTAACAAGCGTCATCCGAATTTTTAGGGAGAGGGGGC
>Ga0114956_1002957_pt1 | contig 13231 bp, 3 predicted proteins | sample MaitaG_FD_87304 | JGI IMG/M metagenome (GOLD analysis project Ga0114956, IMG submission 87304) | Marine algal microbial communities from Maine, USA - Maine_Asex2 metaG | ecosystem: Host-associated > Algae > Red algae > Unclassified | place: Maine, USA | collected 2015-01-05 | reverse complement strand
TCGACGTCGAACCGTTCGTCACGGAGGGCTTCACGCTCACCAACAACGGCTCGGTCACCTCCGACACCCCCGACCCCGACCCGACGAACAACAATTCTGACGACAGCGATGATGTCGACGCGACCGCCGACCTCGCAATCACCAAGGTCACCCTCACCGACCCCATCATCGCCGGCCAACCGGTCACCTACTCGCTCACGGTCACCAACGCCGGTCCGTCCGACGCAGTCAGTGTTCTCGTTGGCGACCCGATCGACTCGGACCTGACTTTCAACCCCAGCCTCTCGAGTTCCGACTGTTATGTCGGAAGTGGCAGCGCATGGTGCACGGTTCCGGTGATTCCGGTGGGCGGCCAGGTCAGCTTTGTTCTCGGGTTCGATGTTGTCGCCGCCTTCGTTGACGGCGCCGACCTTACGAACACGGCTTCGGTGAGTTCAGCGACCGACGACCCTGACCCAGGCAACGACATCGACTCGGTCAGTGATCCGGTAACGGCGATCGCCGACCTATCACTCGTGAAGGACGGGCCGAGCGCACCTGTCACCGCAGGCGACGGCTTTGTCTACTCGATCACGATCGTGAACGCCGGCCCATCCGACGCTCAGAACGTGACGGTCGCAGATGTGTTGCCAGCAGAGACCACCTTCGTGGCTGTCGACAATGCTGAGTGCGCTGAAGTTGCGGGAACCGTCTCGTGCTTGTTTACGACAATGGCGCCCGGCGATTCAGTCTCTGTCATCATCGAGGTCGATTCCGACTCGGACATCCCGACCGGCACGGTCCTGCAGAACACGGCCACGGCGACGTCAGACACCGACGACCCCGACCCGTCGAACAACGCCGACGGAGAGTCGACCGACGTCGAGGCCGACGCGAACCTTGTGTTGTCGAAGACCGCTCCGTCTGGCCCATTCCTCGCTGGAGAACCATTCACCTACACGTTTGCGATCGGGAACTTTGGCCCGTCGCAGTCTGACGACGTAGTGGTCTCTGACACGATCCCGTCGGGTCTGACGTTCGTGTCGGCATCGCCCGGCTGTGTTGAGACGGCCGGCGCCATCAGCTGTTCGGCTGGCGATCTCGATGTTGGCGACAGCGCCTTGTTCGACGTGACCGTGCTGGTCGACTCCGACACTCTGGCGACGGCCTCGCTCAGCAACACGGCAACCGCTACTGGCACCAATTCGCCGCCGAGTGAGGACACCGAAGAGGTCGCGATCGAGACCGAAGCCGACCTCGTCTTCTCGAAAGTTCTCAACAACAGTCTTGTGGCCGGACAACCGGCGAGCTACACGATCGCGGTCGTCAATGACGGTCCCTCCGATGCGCAAAATGTTGTTGTTACCGACACGCTGCCCGCGGGCATGGTCTACGCCTCAGATACCGGCAGCTGCTTGCATAGCGGGGGTTCGGTTAGCTGCCCGCTTGGCACAATCGCCGCGGGAGCGACGGTCACGTTCGACGTGCTGGTCGACGTCGAACCATTCGTGACTGACGGCTTCACGCTCACCAACACTGGCTCGGTCACCTCTGCCACCCCAGACCCGGATCCGACGAACAACAACTCCAGCGACAGCGACGACGTCAACGCAACCGCGGATCTCTCGATCTCGAAGGTCGCGATCACCGATCCGGTCGTGGCCGGTGAGTCGATGAGCTATTCGCTCATCGTCGCCAACGCTGGGCCGTCCGATGCGCTCAATGTCGTCGCAACAGATGCGGTGCCGAGCGGACTGACATTCGCTGCCGGACTGTCGTCGTCGGACTGCATCCTCGTCTTTGGTGCCGTCGTCTGTGCGGTGCCGGTGCTCCCTGCTGGTGACCAGGTGACGTTCGTCGTCGGCTTCGACGTCGGCGCCGACGTCAGCGGCGGCTCCGACCTCACAAACACCGCGTCGGTTGCATCCGACACTGACGATCCGAACCTCGACGACAACACCGACCAGGCCGAGAACCCGGTGTTCGCCCAGGCCGACGTATCGGTTGTCAAGGATGGGCCGAGCGCTCCCGTGGTCGCCGGCGAGAGCTTTACCTACACGATCACCGTCACCAACGCTGGCCCGTCTGAGGCCAGCAACGTCTCACTCGCCGATGCACTTCCGGCGGGCACGTCGTTGATCTCGATCGACAACGCAGCCTGCGCGCAGAGCGCCGGCACGGTGAGTTGTGACTTCTCCACGATGGCGCCGGGCGCGTCGGTCAGCGTCACGATCGATGTCGCGAGCAACTCGGGCTTGCCCACGGGAGCAGTGTTGGTCAACACCGCGATCGTTGACTCCGACACGCCGGATCCGGACCCGGCCAACAACAACGATGGTGAGTCGACGGACTTTCAAGCCGACGCAAACCTCGTGTTGTCGAAGACCGCACCGATGGGCCCCATCGTGGCGGGCGAAGCGCTGACATACACCTTCACGGTCGAGAATTTCGGGCCGTCCATTTCGAATAATGTCATCGTTACCGACACCCTTCCGGCAGGGCTGAGCTTCGTTTCCGCCTCGCTCGGCTGCGACGAGACGGCTGGCGTTGTCAGGTGCCTGGTTGGCGATCTCGATGTCGGGGACAGCCGCACGGTGACGGTGGCGGTGACCGTCGACTCCGACACGCTGCCGACCGCGTCGTTGAGTAACACGGCGACTGCGACCGGGGAAGATTCGCCCCCGAGCGAGGACACCGAAGAGGTCTCCATCGCGTCTGAAGCTGACCTGGTGTTCTCGAAGGTGCTGAACGATGATCTCGTCGCCGGGCAGCCAGCGAGCTACACGATCACCGTTGTTAACGAGGGCCCGTCCGACGCGCAGAATGTGGCGGTCACCGACTCGTTGCCCGCAGGCATGGTCTACACATCCGACACGGCGGGCTGCGTGCACGTTGGCGGCGCCGTCACCTGTGAGCTCGGGAGCATTCCTGCGGGCACAACGGTCACGTTCGACGTGCTCGTCGACGTCGAACCGTTCGTAACCGAGGGTTTCACGCTGACAAACAATGGCTCGGTCACCTCGGATACCCCCGACCCCGATCCGAGCAACAACAACTCCGACGACACCGATGATGTCGAAGCGGCCGCCGACCTATCGCTCGTCAAAACGACCGTGACCGATCAGGTCGTTGCCGGCGAGAACGTGCGATACGCGCTCACGGTTACCAACGCTGGCCCGTCTGACGCCGTCACGATCGTCGCAACCGACGTCGTTCCTGATGGCTTGGAGTTTGATCCAGCGCTGTCGTCGGCTGACTGCGTCCTCGCGGCCGGCATTGTGACGTGTTCGATTCCGATCCTGCCGCCGGGCGAACAGGTCACCTTCGGTCTCGGTTTCGGCGTCGACGCCGACATCATCACCGACACCGCGCTGTTGAACACAGCCTCGGTCGACTCCGGTGTCGACGACCCGAACCCGGCCGATAATGCCGACGACGTGACCGACACGGTGAGCGCCTTGGCCGACGTCTCGGTCGTGAAGGATGGCCCGTCGGCACCAGTGACCGCGGGGGAGAGCTTCAGCTATTCGATCGTCATCGAGAACACCGGCCCATCCGATGCCCAGGCACCGTCGCTGTCCGATGTCTTGCCGGTTGGCACGACGTTCCTGGCTGTCGACAACGTGAACTGCTCAGAAGTCGCTGGGACGGTGACGTGTGCGTTTGGAACGATGGCACCGGACGACGCAATCGCGGTTGTTATCGACGTTGTCGCTGATGCCGCCCTGCCGGCGGGAACCGTCGTCGAGAATGCCGCGGCCGCCACGTCTGCGACCGACGACCCCGACGTGGCGAACAACACCGACACCGAGGCAACCGACATCGAAACCGACGCAAACCTCGGGCTCACCAAGACCGCTCCGAGTGCCCCCGTGGTTGCTGGTGAGGAACTGACCTACACGTTTACGGTCGAGAACTTCGGCCCATCGCAGGCGGGCGATGTCGTTGTTACCGACACGATTCCCACGGACGTGAGTTTCGTTTCGGCCTCGACCGGATGTGTCGAAGTCGATGGCGTTCTCAGCTGTGCAGCGGGAGATCTTGAGGTTGGCGACGCGGCGACGTTCACCATGACGGTGCTTGTCGAACCAGACGCTGCGCCGACATCGTCGCTCAGCAACACGGCGACAGCCACCGGTACCGGTTCGCCGCCAACCAACGACGCCGAAGAGATCCCGGTCCGGGCCGAAGCCGACCTCGCGTTCACGAAGGTCTTGAACGGAGCGCTCGTCGCCGGGCAGCCGGCGTCGTACACGATTGCGGTGGTGAACAACGGTCCGTCCGATGCCCAAAACGTTGTGGTGACCGACACGCTGCCCGCGGGCCTCGTTTACACATCCGACACCGGTGGTTGCTTGCATGTATCGGGAGCGATCACCTGTGACCTCGGGACACTCGCCGCTGACGCGAGCGCGACCTTCGAGGTTGCCGTCGCCGTCGAGCCGTTCGTGACCGACGGCTTCGCGCTCACGAACAACGGCGCGGTGAGCTCCGATACTCCGGACCCCGACCCGTCGAACAACAACTCGGGCGACGGTGACGATGTCGCGACGACCGCAGACCTGTCGATCACGAAGACGGCGCTCACCGACCCCATCGTCGCGGGCCGCCCGGTGGCCTATTCGATCTCGGTCGAGAATGCTGGTCCGTCCGACGCGACAAATGTTATTGCTACCGACCTCGTGCCCGTCGGGCTGACGTGGAATCCGGCCGCCTCGAGTTCGGACTGTGCGTCGACGACGTTTGGTTCGCCGGCCGATGGCGCTGCCGCGGTGACGTGCGCCGTCTCGTCGCTGCCACCGGGCGCGCAAGTCACTTTCGTCCTCACCTTCGGCACTGCTGCCGATCTGCTCGATGGCTCCGTCCTGGCGAACGCGGCGTCGGTCGTCTCCGCTACCCCAGACGCGAATCCAAGCAACGACGAGTCGACGGACGAAACGGAGATCGAGACGATCGCGGACCTCGCCCTCGTCAAGATCGGACCGGACACGACAATCACCGCCGGAACGCCCTTTAGCTACGAGCTTGTCGTCTCGAACGCGGGCCCATCCGATGCGCAGGACATCGTGATCACCGATGTCTTGCCGGCCGACGTGACGTTCGTGGCCGTCGATAACTCGGCTTGTGGCGAAGCCGATGGCACGGTGAGCTGTTCCTTGAACACCATCGCAGCTGGCGCCTCGGCGACGATCTCGATCTCGGTCGACGTCAACGACGCGGTGGCCGATGGATCATCGATCGCGAACTCGGCATCGCTGACGAGTTCGACAACCGACCCGAACCCCGACAACGACAGCGCCGAAGAAATCACGACAACTGACAAGCAGGTCGGGCTGACGCTCCTGAAGACCGCAGACACGACGCAGATTACGGCTGGCACGCCGATCACATTCACACTCACCGTGGGCAACACGGGTCCGTCGCTCGCCGAGAACGTCATCGTCACCGACACGTTGCCACCCGGGCTCACGGTGGAGTCCATGACGACCGAATGCACCGCGACCGATGGCACGGTGACGTGCTCGGCCGGCGACCTCGCCGCTGGTGAGGCCGCCTCGTTCGAGATCGCGGCGCTCGTAGCGGCCGATCTCGCGCCGACGACGTCGCTCGTAAATACGGCGACGGCCGCTGACGACTCGGGAGAGCCAGTCGACGCCAGCACCGTCGTTGAGGCCATCGCCCGGGCCGACATCTCAGTCGAGAAGTCACTCGTTGACGGCGTGCTGCTCGCTGGCCTTCCAGCGTCGTATGCGGTCACGGTGACCAACGCCGGACCGTCGGACGCAGTTGGTGTCACGATCAGCGACGCGCTGCCAGCCGCGCTGACATACGTGAGCGATAGCGGCAACTGTGTCCACCAAGATGGTTTGGTCACGTGTGACCTCGACACGCTCGCGGTCGGCGAATCGCGAACGACGCTTATCGACGTGCAGGTCCAGTCGTTTGTCGACTCGACGTTCGTGATGGTCAACCACGTCACAGCCGCCTCGGAGACCGCTGACCCTGACCCGACCGACAACGACACGACCGACGTCACCGAACCGTCTGCCGAAGCCGACCTGTCGATCGACAAGACGGTGCTGGAACCGGTTGCGGCGGTCGCCGGTGAGACGGTGACGTACGTGATCACCGTTGCGAACGCCGGACCGGCCGATGCTTCCACGGTGTTCGTCACCGATGTGCTTCCAACCGAACTCGGCGTCGTCGACGTCACAAGCACAGGTGCCCTCGCGTGTTCGGTCGACGGACAAACCGTGACCTGCTCGGCGGAGACGCTGCCCGCGGGCCAATCCTCGGTCATCACCGTCGAGGCGCTCATCGTCGAGGACGCCGCGATCGGCAACACGATCTCGAACTCGGCCACCGTGTCGAGCGACACCACCGACGACGACGATTCGAACAACACCGCTTCGGTCGATATCGATGTTGACGGCGTCGTCGACCTCGCTATCTCCAAGACCAGCAGCACGAACGCCGAAGCAACCGCAGGTTCGATTCACCTATTCGAAATCTCCGTCGTAAACCGCGGTCCATCGACGGCAACCAATGTTGTTGTCACCGATTCGCTGGCACCTGGCCTGACCTTTGTGTCGTCGTCGTCTTCAACCGCATGCATCGCGCTCGCTGGTCCGGTGACGTGTGTGGTGCCGTCGTTGGCATCGGGTTCGATCGCTGAGCTAGTGATCGGGGCCCGTGTCGATCCATCCCTGCTCGCGGGCTTGACGATTGAGAACACGGCAACCGTCGATAGCGACCAGGTCGACTCGACGCCAAGAAACAACGGCGACTCGATCACGGTTCCCGTGGTCGCCGAGGCCGACCTCGAGCTGGCAAAGTCGGTCGTGACGGAACAACCCGTTAACGCCGGAACACCTGTCGAGTTCCTCCTGACGGCATCGAACGCGGGCCCGTCAGACGCGACGGGCGTTGTCATCGCTGATGCGCTGCCGAATGGCCTCACCTTTAACGCCGCCGGTTCGAGTGCCGGCTGTGCGGAAAGCAGTGGCACGGTGACCTGCGCCGTCGGCGCAATTGCGGCAGGCGAGACGGCGTCAGCCACGATCGTCGTTGACTCGGCTTCAACCGTCGATGCTGGTGCGACGATTCTGAACGTGGCCTCGGTGGCAGGCGATCAACCTGATCCCAATGCTGCAAGCGATGTCGGTACGGTGCCCGTCCTCTTCGCCGGCGACAGCGGGCTTGAGGTCACAAAGACAGTTGCGAGCGATGTTGTCGCCGGCGAGATGATGGTGTGGCGCATCGAGGTGACCAACATCGGTCCGTCCGCCGACTCCAATGTCGTCGTCGCCGACGCACTGCCGAGCGGTGCCACGTTCGTTCCTGACGCATCATCATCGTCGTGCACGCTCGACGCCGACGAAGTGACGGTTCGCTGCTCGCTCGGCGACCTCGCCGTCGGGTCTGATGCCGCAACGAGTGTTCTGATTGCGGCGATGCTTGATGCGTCGCTTGACCATGGCTCAGAACTGGTGAACGTCGCCGTTGCCGAAGGCGAGAACTCGGCGCCGTCGGAGTCGACAGCGATTGCCACGATCGATACGAACGTTGACCTCAAGCTCGACAAGCTCCTTGACGACAATGGCGCTGGTGGGCCCCGAGCCGGGGAGCCGATTCGTTGGATGCTCACCGTCACCAATGATGGACCATCGGATGCAACCGGTGTCGAGATCGTCGATGTTCTCCCGGTTGGCCTTCACGACGTAACGGCGAACGCCGCGGCTGGTGAGTGCTCGATCGTCGGGGGCGCGGTGACGTGTTCCTTCGACCGGGTGGCCGTCGGTGCCGTCGCCGAGATCGAGGTGGCTGCAGTCGTCGACCCAGCGCTTCCCGATGGCAGTTCGCTCGCCAATGGTGCGGTCGCCACGGCCGATGAAACCGACACCGACCCGGTGACGAACGAATCGATCGTGCCGTCGCTGTCGATCAGTCAGCCTGATCTCATGCTGGACAAGGCGATTCTCGACGACATTCTCGAGCCGTCGGGCACCGCCATCTACACCTTTACCGTCACGAACAATGGCCCACCGAATGCGACCGACGTCGTTGTCACCGACAGCCTGCCCGATGGTTTGACGTTCCTTCCGGCTGGGTCTGACCCGCGCTGCGAAGTCGTCACGATCGCCAACGATGAAACCGTGACCTGTGCTATCGGGGATCTCGCAGTCGGCGGCATCGTCGTGCTCGAGATGACCGTCGCCGTTGCCGCTGACCTTGTCGGCGAGGTTGAGAACTACGCCGAGGTGCTCGCTCATGAGGTCGACGCGATCGCCGCCAACAATGCTTCAGTTGCCGTTGCGCAGGTCGGTCCACCACCGGTTGACGTGACGCCTACCCCAACCGCCGCTCCGGCTGCGACTGCGACCCCCACTGCCGTGCCGACGGCACCGGCAGCGACGCCCACAGTCTCTGCGACGGCGACGGCGACCCCGACCTCGACGCCGCAGAGTCGGGCTCTTGCGTTTACTGATCCGACCGCGACGGTCGCAGCCACGCCGGCGACGGTGCCGCTCAACACGCCGACGCCCGTTCCCGTTGTTGTGACGCCAACGCCGGAGCCAATGCCGGTCGTTGGGCGGGCGCTGGCCTACACCGGCCGAAACTCAGGCCAGGTCGCTCTCATCGGTCTCACCCTTCTCGGAATCGGCCTCGCGCTCGTGCTCGTCGCCCGACGCCGCCAAGATGGCACCAGCATCGACTTCTAGATTCTTCGCCGTCGCAGTCAAAAGGGTGTGCGACAGGATGCAGAACGGGTAAGAATCACGACATGACAAATACACGCGTTGGCGGTACTGACCCGATGACCGCTCCGTTCGGCACCCTCTTTGCCGATTCGGTGGCGACCGCGGTATTCGATGGCGAGTCCTACACCTACAGCGGCGCGGTGGAACCACTCGCCGATCTTTCCCTGCATCCCGGCACGCACGCCCTGCACTACGGCAGCGCGTGCTTTGAAGGAGCGAAGGCGCATCGCCAGCCCGACGGGTCGGTCGCCATCTTTCGGCTTGGCGATCACATGGCCCGTCTGCAACAGAGCGCGGCCCGACTCCACTTGCCGGTTCCCGATGTCGAGCTGTCGTCGCAAATGGTCATCGATGCGGTCCGGGCCAACGCCGATGCGACGCCGAGTGCTCCCGGCTCGCTCTACATCCGCCCGACCCTTATCGGCACCGATCCGAACATCGGTGCCGCAGCCGCACCGAGCAAGACTGCGCTGCTTTACATCCTGAACAGCCCCGTCGGCGATTACTTTGCCGGCGGCGTGCGTCCGCTGACACTCATGGTCGAGACGTCGGTGCCCCGCACCACACCGCGGTTCGGCATGGTCAAGACCGGCGCGAACTATGCGATGGCGCTGGGCGTGACGTTGGCGGCCAAGGCCGACCATGTCGCAGACCAGGTGCTCTTCGCCGCCGATGGCGAGATCTCCGAGACGGGCGCGGCGAACTTCTTCATGGTCGACGACAACAAGGTCATCACCCGAGCGCTCGACGAGTCGTTCCTCCACGGTGTTACGCGAGCGTCGATTCTGACCATCGCCGGCGACCTTGGTTATGAGGTCGAGGAACGCGCGCTGTCGGTCGACGAGCTCGTAGCCTGGGCTCCCGAGGGCGAGGTCTTCCTGTCGGGCACCGCCGCCGTCGTCGCTCCGGTCGGAACGATCATTGTGAACGGCGACCGGATCACGATCGGCGACGGTCAACCCGGCGCCAACTCGCTTCGGCTTCGCGACGCGCTCACCTCCATACAGGTCGGCACCGCCCCGGACAACCACGGATGGCGCACCGTCGTCTGATCCAGAACGCGAGACGACTTTGATCCCGCGTTTGCGATTCGGGCGGTTTGTGGCGACACTGGTCCCCGTGACCAGCTCTGTCTGTCGTCCAAAGATCATCATTATTCGTTAGCGCGCGCCTGGTCTGGCGTGCGCAACAACCGTCCACTTTGTGGGCGGTTTCTTTATTTCCGGAGTGAGTTCCATGGCACATCGCATTGGCATCGTTGGCGGCGACGGCATCGGCCCCGACGTCGTTGCCGAAGGTCTCAAAGTCATCGAGGCCGCTGGCGTCGCATACGAACGCGTCGATTACGACCTTGGTGGCGCCCGCTACATGCGCGATGGCACGGTGCTGCCCGACGAAACACTTGAAGAGTGGCGCAGCCTCGACGCGATTTATCTGGGAGCGGTCGGCACGCCCGACGTTCCTCCTGGCGTGATCGAACGTGGCCTGCTACTGAAGATGCGGTTCGCGCTCGACCTCTACGTGAACCTTCGGCCGTTCCATCTGCCAGAGAACAACGTCGACTTCACCGTCATCCGCGAGAACACCGAAGGCATGTACGCCGGCGAAGGCGGCTTGCTTCGTAAGGGTACGCCGCACGAGGTTGCGACACAGGGGTCGGTGAACACTCGTATGGGCGTCGAGCGATGTATCCGATACGCGTTCGAGCTAGCGAATGGCGGCGAACGCAAACACCTCACCCTCGTCCACAAGACGAACGTGCTGACCTTCTCCGGTGATCTGTGGGAGCGGACCTTTAACGAGGTCGCCACCGAGTACCCCGATGTCGACACCGCCTACAACCACGTCGACGCCGCGTGCATCTACTTCGTCGATTCCCCCGAGCGCTACGACGTGATCGTTACCGACAATCTATTTGGCGACATCCTCACCGACCTCGGCGGCGCCGTGTCCGGCGGCATCGGCTTCGCCTCGTCGGCCAACCTTAACCCGGCCCGCACGGGTCCATCAATGTTCGAACCGGTGCACGGATCAGCGCCCGACATCGCAGGTCAGGGCATCGCAAACCCGACCGCCGCCATCTTGTCGGCCGCCCACATGCTCGATTTCCTGGGCGAGTCTGATGCAGCAGCAAAGATCAACAAGGCCTGTGCCGACGTCGGATCGATGGAGGGCGGCACTTCCGAAATCGGCGACGCCGTCGCCAAGCAGGTGAGCGAATCATGAGCGACGCAACGTCAACCTCGCCTCTCGGCGAGACAACGTCAACCTCGCCTCTCGGCGACGCAACGTCAACCTCGCCACTCGGCGAGACAACGTCAACCTCTCCTCTCGGCGAGACAACGTCAACCTCTCCTCTCGGCGAGAATCTGGCAGCAAGTGTCTCGGTGGGAGCCGAGGATGTTGCTGTCTCGGTGGGAGCCGAGGATGTTGCTGTCTCGGTGGGAGCCGAGGATGTTGCTGTGTCGGCGGGAGCCGAGCGTGTTATCGAGATCTATGACACGACGCTGCGCGATGGCAGCCAGCTTGAAGGCATCTCGCTGACCGTCGACGACAAGCTGCGCATCGCGCAGCGGCTCGACGATCTTGGCGTGCACTACATCGAAGGCGGCTGGCCCGGCGCCAATCCGAAGGACAACGAGTTCTTTCGACGCGCGGCCGACGAGCTCGACCTGAAGACGAGCCGGTTCGTGGCCTTTGGGAGCACCCGTCGAGCGAAGGGTCGCGTCGACGAAGACCTCACTCTCGGGAACCTGGTGAGTGCGGGGACCGACACGGTCTGCATCGTCGGCAAAGCGTGGGACTACCACGTGACCGAAGCGCTCCAGACGACGCTCGACGAAGGTGTCGCGATGGTTGCTGACTCGATCGAGTACCTGAAGAGCCAGGGACTCTTTGTTCTCTTCGATGCCGAGCACTTTTTCGACGGTTACAAAAACAACCCCGAATACAGCCTCCGCGTTATCGAGGCAGCAGCGACCGCAGGCGTCGACCGGGTCGTTCTGTGTGACACCAACGGCGGTTCGTTGCCCGACGATGTGCAAGAGATCGTGTCGGTCGTCACGAGCTACATCGACTGTGGCGTCGGCGTTCACCTCCACGACGACACGGCCTGTGGCGTCGCAAACGCGCTGGCCGGGGTGCGGGGCGGCGCCACGCAGGTGCAAGGGACGATTAACGGGTATGGCGAACGAACGGGCAACTGCGACCTCATCCCGATCATCGCGAACCTGTCGCTGAAGATGGGCTACGAGACCATTCCCGCCGATCGCATCGGCCGGCTCACCGAAGTCTCGAAGTCGATCGCCGAGCTCGTGAACTTCACGCCCGATGCGCAGCAGGCCTACGTCGGCAAGTCGGCGTTTGCGCACAAGGCCGGTCTGCACACCAGCGGCATCTCGCGTCGTAAGGACGCGTACGAACACATCGACCCGACGCTGGTCGGTAATGGAACTCGCTTTGTCGTCTCCGAGATGGCCGGCAAGTCGACTATTGCGTTGAAGGCCGAGCAGCTCGGCATCGAGATCGACGGCAAGGCCATGGGCGAAGTCGTCGACACGCTAAAGAAGCTTGAGCACGAGGGGTACCACTTCGAGGTGGCCGACGCGTCGCTAGAACTGCTCATACGCGGCGCCGCCGGCTGGGAACAGCCGTACTTCAAACTCGAGTCGTTCCGAGCATCGACCGAACACCGGGCTGGCTCAGGCGCCCGAGCATGGAACGATGTCGCCGTCGACCTCGATACCGAAGCAACGGTGAAACTCTGGATCGGTGAAGAGCGGGTCACGGCGATCGGCGAGGGCAATGGCCCGGTCGATGCGCTGCACAATGCGCTCGGCGCGGCGATCTCCGATCGTTATCCCGCGTTCGCCGACATTCACCTCAGCGACTACAAGGTTCGCGTTCTCGACTCTGCCGCTGGCACTGGTTCGGTGACGCGCGTACTCATCGACTCGACCGATGGTGAGCAAGTGTGGACCACGATTGGTGTGTCGGAGAACATCGTTGAAGCGAGCTGGCAGGCGCTGGTCGACTCCATCGTGTTTGGCCTCTTTCACGCCGCCTGATCCGCTCGAGCGGGGCAATACAGTAGGGCCATGGCTCAGCCAAAGTTCGTGCCCAGTACAACAAGCGCCAGCGGCGCCTACTACGAGTCGCCGCCGCGTCGCGATGGTTCGTGGGTGGCCAACCGCCCGGGCGACACATTCCTCGACGGAGCGTCTCATGGGAATGGCCTCGGGTCGCAGGGTCCCGATCAGGGTTACGCTCTAGCGCTGGCCCGCCGGTTCGAAGATCAGCTCGTGTTGTCGAAGAACGAACATGCCGCCGACGCCGTCGCCGGCTGCGTTGCCGTTGCGCTGAAACGAGCGTCACTGTTTGGTCGAGCTCCGATGGTGCACGACGTGCGCCTGGCGTTCGAGCTCTTCGGTTTCTTCGATCGAGCAATGCCCGACGACCATGTCCGCGCTCGGCGTCGACTGTTCGGCGAG
>Ga0114956_1002956_pt1 | contig 13234 bp, 9 predicted proteins | sample MaitaG_FD_87304 | JGI IMG/M metagenome (GOLD analysis project Ga0114956, IMG submission 87304) | Marine algal microbial communities from Maine, USA - Maine_Asex2 metaG | ecosystem: Host-associated > Algae > Red algae > Unclassified | place: Maine, USA | collected 2015-01-05 | reverse complement strand
TAATGGCTGGTTTATTGTTAGGAGGAATGCTTCCATTTTTATTCTCTGCATTATCAATGAACGCAGTAGGTAAAGCGGCGATGGATATGATTACAGAAGTAAGAAGACAGTTTAAAGATATTCCAGAATTGAATAAAGCATTAGCAGTCATGAAGAAAAATGACGGTGTTGAAATGGATAAATGGTCGAGTGCAGATAAAGCAACTTTCGATGCAGCTGATGGTAAAGCAGAGTACGATAAATGTGTAGACATTTCAACAAAAGCATCTCTTCGTGAAATGATATTACCTGGAATGATTGCAGTCTTATCACCAGTACTTATTGGATTTGGACCTAAATTATTTGGTTCTGATATGGGACCAGAAATGTTAGGTGGATTATTAGCAGGAGTAACCGTATGTGGTGTGCTGATGGCAATCTTCCAATCTAATGCCGGAGGTGCTTGGGATAATGCTAAGAAAATGTTCGAAGAAGGCGTTACCATTAATGGCAAAGCATATTATAAAGGATCAGAGCCGCACAAAGCAACTGTTGTTGGTGATACGGTAGGAGATCCATTTAAAGATACTTCAGGTCCTTCATTAAATATTCTATTGAAATTAATGTCAGTAGTTGCATTGGTGATTGCGCCATTCTTGTAGAAACAAGATATTTATAATCTATAAACGCCTCATTTTGAATTTCAAAATGAGGCGTTTTTTTGTGGTTGCCAAGAGGTCTTGGACACAAGTTCTAATTTGACGGGAGTGTGTGCGATGTATCGCGCCCCTACGGTAAATATTTTACTTGTCATTACATTAATTTTAAATGGATTTTTCTATTTTACCGGCTCAGGATGACAATATTCATTCTATTATTCAATCTATTATTCATTCAAGCAGGCATTGCATTCACGCATCCATTTATCCAATCAAGCATTCCAGAATCATTCACGCATTCGCAAAAAACCGGATTCACCCAAAATCACCCATTATCTACCCTCAAATAGGAGTTTACAATAGCAAAAACACTAAAATAACCTAAAAGTCAGAAATCAAGTAATCAACATCTGGAGGCAAAGCGACCTAAAACATATGTGAACAAAATTTTGTTATTAATACGTTAAATTGATTTTTATACGCAACTTAAACTGCATTTCAAGGTCTAAATATGTATATTTAAGGTCCCAACTAATCAATTGACCAAATTAAAATTAAAATGTGATTTATGAAATTTAGAGGTTCAATTCTTGCCATTCTCGTAATCCTTGGCGTTGTCTGGTTTAGCGCAACTAAGCCAAAGTTTAATTCAGAGGAAAAAGAAGAGGCAATTATATTTGCGGTTTCTAGCTTTTTAGATGAAATGCATTTTCATCCGCAAGAGATAAATGATGATCTTTCTCAAAAAATATATACCACTTATTTGAAGAGAATTGACAATAGTAAACGGTTCTTAACCTCCCAAGATGTGGCCAAGTTAGAACCATATAAATTGCAAATTGATGATGAAATAAACAATAAAAGCTTTGAGTTTTTTAATCTTTCAATTGATTTGTTGAATGCAGGAATCGATAAGGTAGAATCATTTTACGAAGAGCTTTTAGCAAAGCCTTATGATTTTACAATGGATGATCAATTTGAAGTAGATGGTGAAAAAAGATCATTTGTAAATTCAGACGCTGAATTAAAAGAATTGTGGACTAAGATTTTTAAGTACGAAATATTGGTTCGTCTGAATGATAAAATGGAAGACCAAGAAGAAGATGAAGAAATAGAGGAAAAGAAATCAATGGCTGAATTAGAAGTAGAGGCAAGAGATAAAGTAAGAGAAGTATTCAGCGAGTGGTTTAAGAATATGGATAAATTAGAAAGAGAAGATCGTTTTGAAGTTTATGTTAATACCTTTACCCATGTTTTCGATCCGCATACAGATTATTTCAATCCCAAAGAGAAAGAGGATTTTGATATGAGAATGGCAGGGCATTTTGAAGGTATTGGTGCAAGGTTACAAACTGATGGGGATTTTACTAAAATTGTTCAAATCATTCCTGGTGGACCGGCCTGGAAAGGAAAACAACTAGCAGAAGATGATGTAATTCTTTCTGTTGCTCAAGAAGGGGAAGATCCAGTAGATATTTCAGGAATGAGAATTGATAAAGTAGTAACATTCATTAGAGGAAAAAAAGGAACAAACGTCTACTTGAAAGTAAGAAAAACGGGTGGTATTAAAGAGATTATTAAAATTACTAGAGATAAAGTAGTAACTGATGACGGAAAAGCCGTTTCCTTAGTTTTAAACCAAGGAGATGATTATGGAAACATTGGCTACCTATACTTGCCATCTTTCTATGCAGATTTTGGGGATAAGAATGGAAGATCAAGTGCTACTGACGTTGCGAAAGAATTAGAAAGCTTAAAAGCTCAAAATGTAAATGGAATTATTCTAGATTTAAGAAATAATGGTGGTGGAAGTTTTAAAGATGTAGTGGACATGTCAGGATTCTTTATAAAGGCTGGACCTATCGTTCAAGCTAAATCTAGAGGAAGAAAGCCCTATCCATTAAAAGACACAGATCCATCAATAAATTATGATGGACCTTTAATTGTAATGGTTAATGGTTATTCAGCTTCAGCTTCTGAAATATTAGCGGCAGCTTTACAAGATTATAAAAGAGCAGTAATTGTAGGATCAACTTCTACCTATGGTAAAGGTACCGTCCAAAGATTTTTCGATTTAGATCGAGGTATTCAAGGAGCAGAAGAACTTAAACCTTTAGGTGAATTAAAATTAACAACGCAAAAGTTCTATAGAATAAATGGAGGCTCCACTCAATTAAGAGGAGTAGTCCCTGATATAATTTTACCAGATAATTTCCAATTCGTTAAAACTGGTGAAAAGGATACTGATTTTCCTTTAGAATGGACTAAAATTGAACCATTAGAATACGAGCAAAATGTAAGAATCGAATCCAACGTAGTTGGTTTAAGAAAAGCAAGTGAAGATAGGGTTGCAAAAAATGAAGTCTTTAATAAAATTGTAGAAAATGCTAAACGATTTGAAGCATTAGATAAAGAAACAACTATGCCTCTGAATTATGACGCATTTGATAAACTTAGTGATGCGAGAGAGACAGAAGCTAAAAAATACAAAGATATAAAAACAGAAATTCCAGGATTGAAGGTAAGTAACATCAATACTTATCTTGAGGAAATTGCAATTGATTCTTCAAAAATTGATAGAAACCTTGCATGGATTGAGAATATTAAAAAAGACGTTTATTTAGAAGAAACGATCAACATCATGCATGACATGATTTCTGAGAATAATTAATAAGTGATTAAAAAAAATGTCAAAAGGCTTTCCAAGATTATTGGGGAGCCTTTTTTTATTTAAGCTAGTAAATTATAATTTTTATTCGATCCATTAAATTCCGAAAGAATTCAAAGTCTTGAGTCTTGAATCTGCGGTCTTAAGTCTGAATCATTTCTAATTTTTTTTTCTTAAAAAAAGCCCTAGTTTTGCCAACTAATGAATTTCCTTACACTAGAAAATATAAGTAAAAGATACGGAGAAAAATTACTCTTCGATAACCTTTCCTTATCCATTAATGAAGGGCAGAAAATTGCCTTGATTGCTAAAAATGGGACAGGTAAAACTACCTTATTGGATACTATTGCAGGATTAGAAAAACCCGATGGCGATCAGTATACTTTCTTATTAAGTAAACAGATTAAAGTCGCTTACCTAAGACAAGAGCCATTTTTTGATGAAGGAGATAGCGCTTGGTCTTACATATTTCGTTCAGAGAATCCCAAGATACAAGCCGTTAATGAATATGAAATCGCAACCGTTAAAGGAGAAGCCGCTGCATTGCAAGCAGCAATGGCTAAAATGGACGATGTCAAAGCTTGGGATATTGAAGCAAGAATAAAGGAGATTTTATCAAAATTTGAAATTAAAGATCTAGAGCAAAAAGTAGATAAGCTTTCAGGTGGCCAAAAGAAAAGATTAGCACTTGCCAAAATTTTGATTGATGAACCAGATTTCTTAATCCTCGATGAGCCTACCAATCATTTGGATTTAGATATGGTGGAATGGTTAGAGCAATTTTTAACTGGACCAAATGTCACCTTATTTATTGTTACCCACGATCGGTATTTTTTAGAAAGAATTTGTACACATATTGTAGAGCTAGAAAATGGAAACCTTTATCAATATCGAGGAGGTTATTCTGATTATCTCGAAAAGAAGGAAGCAAGACATCAAAATGAATCTATCGTTCATGATAAGAATAAAAAATTGCTAAGCAAAGAATTGGAATGGATGAGGCGGCAGCCGAAGGCAAGAGGGACAAAAGCAAAATCAAGAATTGAGTCTTTTGGGAAATTAGAAGATGTGGTTGGGAGTAAAAAGCATGAGGAGGATATTCATATTAAATTGGACACAAGTCGACTTGGTTCGAAAATTTTAGAGGCGCATAACATTAGTAAATCTTTTGACGATCTAAAAATCATCGAAAATTTTACCTATAAGTTTAAGAAGTTTGAGAAAATTGGGGTGGTAGGAAAGAATGGAGTTGGTAAAACTACGTTCTTAAAAATCCTAACAAAAGAGATGAGGCCGGATAGTGGGAAAATTGTGGTTGGAGATACTATTGTCTTTGGATACTTTACCCAAAGCGGAATGCAATTAGATCAAGACCGAAGAGTGATTGATGTGATCAGAGACATTGCGGATTTTATCCCAATGAAAAAAGGACATAAGTTAACCGCTGAGCAGTTGTTAGAAAGGTTCATGTTTAATCGACCACATCAGCAGGTCTACGTTTCCAAATTGAGCGGTGGTGAGAAAAGAAGACTTTATTTACTAACCATCTTAATGAAGAATCCTAATTTTCTGATTCTTGATGAGCCTACCAATGATTTAGACATCTTGACCTTAAATATCTTAGAAGAATTTTTAGTTGACTTCCCAGGTTGTGTTCTAATTGTATCGCATGATAGATTCATGATGGATAAATTAGCGGACCACCTTTTCATATTTGAAGGAGAAGGAAAGATAAAAGATTATAATGGTCGTTACAGTGATTATCGAGAAGAGGCAAAGTTGAAGCAAAGGGCGAAGAATAAATTGCAGAATGAAAATAAGAAGGCGAAGAAACAAACTCAAGTTCAAGAGGAGCAGGGCTTATCTTATGAAGATCGTAAGAAAATAAAACGCATTGAAAAGGACATTGAAAAATTGGAGAAACGCAAAACAGTAATCCAAGAAAAATTTTTGGAAGCAAGTTTGCCATTAGATGAAATACAAAAGTTATCGAAAGAGTTAGATCAAATTAAAGATAAAATAGAGGAGAAGGAAATGGAGTGGATGGAATTAGCAGAGTAGAGATGAGATAATTAAAATTCACTAGATTCCTCTATAATATGTTTAGACAGAAGAATATTTTAAGATCAAAGGATTGATCTTAAAGGTATTTTAAAAATCAGGATAATGAATCCAAATATTATCCTCACGATATTCACCGGTCTGTTTTTCCACATTAATTTGAACTAGATTCAATGCACCATCAACTTGATACATTCCAGAAGTAGTAAGTTTTTGACCAATAAGCTTTTCCCAAAAATCAAGATCCCCTTTTACGTTCATTGAATTCCCACACACTTTAATAATCTCCGCGCCTCCTTTTAAATGCGTCCTTATCCACGGATCAAATATCTTTCCGTCTTTTTTAAATCGCATGTATTCTTTCATTTCCATTTTAGGAAACATATTTTTGAAAGTAGGTCGAATTGGAATTATCAATTGGCTTAAACCAAGGTTGGGAAGTCTTTTTTTCCCTTCAGCAATGATGATTTTACTAAAACCTTGCCCAAGAAAAGCATTTGTGATAATAACTTGAAGTCCACCTAGAGCATTTGGTTGTTGATTGGTTTCAAAATCCTGAATTCCTTTTTTGACCATCCAATCCCAACCTTCATCTGGTAAATCCACCAAAGGACTATCCCAATAAAAAGGAATGGTATTAAAGAATCCTATCAGTTGATGATTTGGATCAACTAAAAACAATTGCGTTTCTGGAAAGTTTTTCTCTATGCTATCCCAATACGTTTGGATGATTTTTGAATGTTGAGTAATAGGTGGGAAGGCAGCTTCTATTGCAGATCTATATTGTTTTTGTAATGTCTTATCTAAATCAGATAGAGTTAAAAATTTATTTATTTTGGATACCATAAAGTGTTTTAAATATACGTTTAAATTTTGATGCTCTTCTGATTCTCACTCACAACCTTATTGGCTCGCCTTCTGGGAGCGGTATTGGGGTGGTGTTCGGTCAATGGTTATTAATATGTCGACCGCCGCGGCGAGCTTCGGAACAAAATTCAATTGCGCGGCTCCGCCGCATTGCACGCCATCGGCGTATTGCGTTTCATCGGCACATTAAGAGCCGCATTAAAAAAAGCCAGCGATTTTTTCACTGGCTTTTTCAAAACACTTATTTTTTCCTTACTTAGTAAAAAGCAACTCTCTATACTTCGGCAATTGCCATAACTCATCATCCACCATCATTTCCAATTTATCACAATGGTAACGAATGTCATCAAATAATGGTTTTACTTTGTTACAGTAGGCAACTGCTTGTTTCTCCATTGATTTCAAAGCATTCGCTTTTTTTCTTGCGTCAATCATTTTTTCAACATTAGCACTTATCGCATTAATATGCGTACTGATTTTTTCAATCATTGCGATAGTTGCTGCTCCATGTTTCTTGTAAGCATTTCCATAAATAGTTTTTAGGCCAGTTACATTTTGGATCAATTGATTTTGATAAGTTAAAGCTGCTGGTAAGATATAATTAGTAGCTAAATCACCAATTACTCTTCCTTCAATTTGTACTCGCTTTGTATATTCCTCTAACTCGATTTCATATCTAGCCTCAATTTCCATTTCATTCATTACACCATGGTCAGCGTATAATTTGATCGCCTGCTTACTTACTTTTGCTTTTAAAGCAACTGGAGTAGTTTTTAAATTACTCAAGCCTCTTTTCTTAGCTTCTTTTACCCAAGCATCTCCATAACCATCTCCTTCAAATCTAATTTTCTTTGATTTCTTAATGTACTCTCTCAATACATTAAAGATGGCATCATCTTTTTTCATATCCTTTTTCTTGATCAATTGATCTACTTCAATTTTGAATTTCCTCAATTGCTCAGAAACTATAGTGTTTAAGACAGTCATTGGAACAGCACAATTGGCTGCTGATCCTACTGCTCTGAATTCAAATTTATTTCCTGTAAAGGCAAATGGAGATGTTCTATTTCTATCTGTATTATCTAATAATACGTAAGGAATTTTGCCTACTACATTTAATTTAAGTTGGGTCTTTTCTTCTGGTGACAATTTACCTTTAGATACATTTTCTAATTCATCCAATGCTTTTGTTAACTGTTCTCCAATGAATACCGACACAATAGCAGGTGGTGCTTCATTAGCACCTAATCTATGATCATTTCCTGCACTTGCTATGGCAGCTCTTAGTAAATCAGCATGCTCGTGAACAGCCATTATCGTATTAATAAAGAAAGTAAGGAATTGTAAATTGCTCATTGGCGTCTTGCCAGGAGCTAATAAATTTACACCAGTGTCTGTTGCTAATGACCAGTTATTATGTTTTCCAGAACCATTAATTCCTGCAAAAGGCTTCTCGTGGAATAGTACCTTTAAATGGTGTCGTTCAGCAACCTTTGCCATTATATCCATTAACAAAGAATTGTGGTCTACCGCTAAATTTGCTTCTTCAAAAAGAGGTGCAATTTCAAACTGATTGGGCGCAACCTCATTATGTCTTGTCTTAATTGGAATTCCTAATTGAATGCACTCGATTTCTAAGTCTCTCAAATAATCCATTGCTCTTAATGGAATCGATCCAAAGTAATGATCATCCAATTGCTGTCCCTTAGCGGAAGAATGTCCAATTAAAGTGCGCCCTGCTAAAGTTAAATCTGGTCTTGCTGATGCTAAAGCTGAATCCACCAAGAAGAATTCTTGTTCCCAGCCTAAAGTAGTAATTACTTTCTTTACATTTTTATCAAAGTATTGACAAACGGCAGTTGCAGAATCATCAATAGAAGTAATTGCTCTTAATAAAGGGGTTTTATTATCTAATGCTTCTCCCGTATAGGCGACAAAGATAGTCGGAATGCAAAGTGTAGATCCCATTATGAATGCAGGTGAACTTGGATCCCAAGCTGTATATCCTCTCGCTTCAAAAGTATTCCTCAATCCTCCATTTGGAAAACTAGATGCATCTGGCTCTTGTTGGACCAATTGAGCAGCACCAAATTTTTCAATCGCTCTATCCAAACTAATTGGTTCAAAAAAGGCATCATGCTTCTCTGCTGTAGAACCAGTTAATGGTTGAAACCAATGTGTGTAGTGAGTAGCTCCATTTTCCAATGACCAAGCTTTCATTCCTGCGGCAACTTGATCCGCAATGTCTCTGGTAATCTTTTTCTTACCTCCATTGATTGCATGCTCTAAAGATTTGTAGGCATCCTTTGTCATAAAGTGCATTAAGTTTTCTTTTGTGAAAACTTTCTTACAATAAATATCAGAGCGCTTATCGCTAATATCCTCAACAAGCACAGGCTCGCGAGTATTGCTTTCTTGAATGGCATTAAATCTTAAAGTTGGCATTAATTTATTCTTTTGTGTGAATTGATGGGGCAAAGATAGGAGAAAATACTAATAATGCAATGTAAACCCCTAAAAATAGGGGGGCCTAGACTTTTATATGCATGTTTTTTGTGTTTAACCCCTATAAAGAAATTTTAAATCGAATTTTAAATCATTATATAAAATGTCATATTAATCCTAAATCCAATAATATTTGGGACGAAGGTTTTATTACTTCGTTTCAAAAGAAAAAAATGCGCATACTAATTATTTTTTTGCTGTTCAATGTCTCTCTACTTTCTGGTCAAAGTACATTCAAAGCGACTTTAGCAGATAGTGATAATAATAATCCTCTTGAATATGTCAATATTGGAATTGTGAGTAAAAATGCAGGAACGGTTTCAGATAAAAGATGAAATTTTGAAATACTATTACCTCCCAAATTAGATACTTGTGCATTGAGAATTTCTATGATCGGTTATAAAACTATAAATTATTCAGTAGTAGAATTTAGAAAAGTCATTGAAGGGATGCCTAGAATAAAGATGGAACCTGAGGCTGCCTTAATCGATGAAGTTGTAATTAATAAATCCAAGCTAAAATCAAAAATTTTAGGAAATAAAACAACATCCAAAAATATTACTGCGAGATTTAGTTCGAATATTTTAGGTAACGAAGTAGGTTATAAAATAAAGATTAAGAATAAGGAAACCTATATAAAAGATTTAAATCTCAATATTGTAACAAATGAATATGATACCCTTGTTTTTAGAGTAAATGTATATGATACTAAAGGAAAACTTCCTAATAATCGCATAACATCGCAAAACATAATTGTTACAACAACTATTAAAGAAGGGCCTTTAAAGATTGATCTTCTAGATTACAATATTGCAGTAAAAGATGACTTTTTTATCAGCCTAGCATGGATTAAAGATTTAGGAGAATCTGGATTATACTTTTCTGCAAGTTTATTTGGAAGAGGCCTTGTTTTTAGATCCACTAGTGAAGCTAATTGGGAACGTAATGAAATAGCAACGATGGGATTTAATGTGACAGTTTTGCAATGATTCTGTTAATTTTAGAGTTTCCTTGGTAAGTAAAAACCCAAAACTATCAAAAGGCTCTCCGAACCTGGAACTTGGCAATTTACAAAAAAAGCCATATCCATAGATTCAGCTTTTTATATTTTGAATGTCGGACAAGTCTATTTAATGTCCGATAGTTTTTGCAGTTATACTAAGGTTGCGCTAATTTCTTAATCTTATCTTCTAATTCAAACTCATCACCAGGAGCATAACCAGAGTGTGAATACACAATCTCACCTGCTTGATTAAGTAAAAAAGTTTGAGGTACCGTTTGGAAATTTAATGCACGTTTCAAATTTTCACCTGCATCAGATAGAATTTCAAATTCCCACCCTTTTTCTTCTACCATTGGTCTTACTTTAGATAGACCTCTTGCATTATCAATAGTGATGGCTACTAATTCCATATTGTAATCTTCTTGCCATTCAGGATACATTTCTGCGATAGCATCCAATTCTTTTTTACACGGCAAACACCAAGTAGCCCAAAAGCTAATCACAGTAATTTTACCATTTTCTCCAAATTCTTGGATGTTGATACTCTCTCCATCCAATGTCTTTACATTAATATCTGGTAATTTGTCTTTTACCATAGTACTAGAGATGAGAAAAATACTTAAAAGGAGTAGGCTAATATTTAATTTCATAAGTCAATAATTTGTCGTTTTACATTGATTTAGACGTATAATTTCCTTGAAAGTATATAAAAATGTAATTTCGAAGTGCGTTAAATGCGCATATTTAACTATTCGTTAACCAATATTGGAAAAATATTGGCATTTTATTGTGCAAATTGTTTTAAATGAATAAAATAGCTATAACATTTATTCTTTTATTTTTCTTTACTTTAAGTAGTTCTGCTCAAAATGAAGCGCCAAAGAAAAACAAGGGTACCTTCTCAGGAAATCTCCAAACGCAAGCTAGTTTGTTTTTGGAAGATACCTTAATTGGAGCCACTAATTTTCCCCAATACGATAGTACCCAAATTAGTACAGAAAACTGGTTACGTTTAAATTATAGTAATTGGGGATTCGATTTTGGATTGCGATTAGATGCCTTTAATAAAAGTAATTTAATCAATCCCAATGGAGGATCTTACTCAGCTGCCGGTATTGGATACTGGCATATTCACACCGCACAAGGTAAATTTGATATTACGCTTGGCCACATATATGATGTAATTGGTACTGGAATCATTTTTAGATCCTACCAAGAAAGAGGTTTGTTTATTGACAATGCCTTAATTGGTGCACGTTTAGAATATAAATTAAATAATGATTGGTCCATTAGAGGTTACGTAGGAAAAAATAAATTCCTATTTGGTACTAAAGCACCTTTAGTAAAAGGTGGAGCTATTGAAGGGTACATTGCAGGAAAAGAAGGGTCCCAATTTTCTATGTCTCCCGGATTTGGAGTGATTAATAGAACCTTTGATGATGGTACCATGGAAGAATTGGTTGCCGTTTTAAAAAATTATTTGGAAATCGATCGCTTTCAACCGGAATGGGAAGTATTGGCTTTCTCCTTATATAATACGGTGAATTTTGGAAAATTTAACTGGTATACTGAGGCAGCTTATAAAACCAAAGATGTCATTTTTGATATGAATGCAACGCGGTCTTTATTCTCAGGTGAACAAAGTGCAGGGAAATATGTCCTAACTCCAGGATCCGTGCTTTATTCAACCATCAGTTATGCGAACAAAGGTCTTGGTATTAGTTTGGAGGGAAAACGAACTGAAAATTTTATTTTTAGATCTACTCCTTTCGATCGTTTTAATGAAGGATTTTTAAATTTTATTCCTCCTATGAATAGACAATCAAGTTATCGATTGGTAGCTAGGTATTTGCCCGCTACTCAAGAATTAGGAGAATTAGCCTTTCAAGCTGATATCAGATATCGTCTAAACAAGAAATGGTCTTTCTTAGTAAATATGTCCACCATTTCTACCTTGGATAATCAACGATTATATCAAGAATTATATACTGCAGTAACTTACAAAAAAAGAGGTAAATATACCTTAACTGCCGGTTTGCAATTCTTAGAATACGATCAGGGTATTTATCAAGAAGCTGGATTACCAATCGTCAATACCATTACTCCCTATTTAGAATTTTTATACAAATTTGACCGTAAAACTTCAATCAGATCAGAATGGCAATATTTAAATACAGATGAAGATTTCGGTTCTTGGGTATTTGGATTAGTAGAAGTTGGTTTTGCTCCACAATGGTTAATCACCATTGCTGACATGTATAACATAGATCCATCTCCTAATTCTCCAGGACCTACCGACAAGAAAGTGCATTATCCTACAGTAGCAGTTTCCTATAATTATAAAACACATCGCTTCTCATTAAGTTACGTGAAGCAAGTAGAAGGAGTAGTTTGTACGGGTGGTGTTTGCAGATTAGAACCCGCTTTTAGCGGAGTTCGTTTTACATTAAATTCAACATTTTAAGAATGAAAAATATATTCGTATTATTCGCCTTTAGTCTTTTAATGATCACTTGTAAAAATGATCCTATTATCATTCCTGAATTTATGGCTCCGCAAACGGATCGAGTGGTTATAGTAGAAGAGTTCACTGGTGTACGGTGTCCAAATTGTCCGAAAGGACAAAGAGAACTAGAAAATCTGCAATTGCGGTTCCCAGGAAAAGTGGTAGTAGTAGGTGTTCATTCTTTTTTCTTAGCGAATCCATTACCAGATAGTAAATATGATTTTAGAACAGTCCAAGCAGAGGCATTAAATCGTCATTTAGGAATTGCAGGTTCAAAGCCTTCCGCTGTGGTTAATAGGACTGAATTCGATTTAACGGGCGTAGATGGATTATTTAATGGTCAAGTTGATACTTGGGCGGGTGTTGTTGAAAGTGAATTAGAGGAATTTTCCAAAATTAATTTAACACAAGGGGTAGAATACAATGAAGCCACCAGAGAATTATCCATTGATGTCAATGTTATTACAAAAGAAGATATCAATACTAAAATGTACATCAATGTAATGATTACAGAATCTGAAATCGAAGATCCACAAGAAGATAATGGCGTTGAAATTGAAGAATATGAACACAACCATGTATTACGAGAAATTCTAACAACCGTTGAAGGTGGAGATGATTTTGCAAATAGCATGGGGCAAGGTGAATCCATTACAAAATCTTTCAACTTTACCTTACCTCCAGAAGATGGTTTATGGAGAGCGGAACATATTGATGTTGCTGTTTTTATTACTGCTGATATTGATGGGGAGCGGAAGGCGCTTCAAGCTTCGGTTGCGAAGATTATTGAGTAGTGCGTGAATGCGTGAATGATCATTTTTTTGGCAGGTTCACAGGTCAGAGACCGTCTCCGACCGGTCAAAGACCTAGGGCGAAATGGGTTTCATATATATTTTTCAACTAATTTCTATCTTATCTAAATAACATTAGTCTCTAATGATCAGCGAGCGCCACAGACCGTAGGTGTAGAGCAATTTGAAAGTACC
>Ga0114956_1002951_pt1 | contig 13238 bp, 8 predicted proteins | sample MaitaG_FD_87304 | JGI IMG/M metagenome (GOLD analysis project Ga0114956, IMG submission 87304) | Marine algal microbial communities from Maine, USA - Maine_Asex2 metaG | ecosystem: Host-associated > Algae > Red algae > Unclassified | place: Maine, USA | collected 2015-01-05 | reverse complement strand
TTTTTGATTCCTTGCATGGGTACATTGCAGGCTTTGGTGCTATTTACAAAACCACAGACGGAGGTAAGCTCTGGCAATTTACCAATGCCAAAAATGATAATTTTACATCAACAGTCTGGTTCTCGCGCCAAGAAGGTGTGGCAGTGGGTTGGGAAGGCACAATAGCTAAGACCGACGATGGTGGAATAAACTGGGATAATATTCGAAGTGCTAATCGAGTGGGTCAACGGAGGGTTCGCCTAAAGTGCATCACAAAAAATAATAAGGATGAACTAATTGCAGCGGGCGAAAAAGGTTGCATATTATACTCAAATGACAAAGGACAAAGTTGGAAAGAAATTCAAAATGTACCCAAGGTGAATTTAGAAAGTGTATGCTTTCAGAATGAACAAACATTTTTTGCTGTGGGTGAGGAAGGGCGTATTTTTAAAATTATCTTATAACAAAAATGGCATTGACAGATTCCTTTGGACGCAATCATAACTACCTGCGCATATCGCTAACAGACGCTTGCAATTTTCGTTGTTTTTATTGCATGCCCAATGAGGAGGTGAGCTGCACGCCGAACGCACAGCTGATGCAGGCAGATGAAATTTTGACGCTCGCCAAGCAATTTGTTGCTTTGGGTGTGACTAAAATCAGACTTACCGGTGGCGAGCCACTCGTGCGCAAAGAAGCTTCAGAAATAATGAATGCTTTGAGTCAACTGCCTGTAGAGCTTTGCATTACCACCAATGGCGCACTAATTCATAAATTTCGAGATACTTTTTTATCCTCTGGAATCCGATCAGTTAACGTGAGTTTGGACACACTGGATGAAAATAGGTTTCAACTTTTGACGAAGCGCTCTCATTTTCATCAAGTAAAAGAAAATATTGAGTGGCTACTGCAAAATGATTTTTCGGTAAAGGTGAATGCTGTCTTAATTCAAGGAATAAATGATAAAGAGATCAACGATTTTATTGAGCTCACTCGTCATGAAAAATTGCATATCCGCTTTATTGAATTTATGCCTTTTACGGATAACGGTTGGCAAGATGATCGTCTAGTTTCTCAAAAACAAATTTTAGATACCGCTCAAGAAAAATTTGACATCATAAAACTACAAGACGAGCAAAATGCAACGGCCAAAAAGTATAAAGCAATTGGCTGCGAGGGTACGTTCGCCATCATTAGTACAATGACCAATCCGTTTTGCGACAGTTGCAATCGGATTCGTCTAACAGCTGATGGCAAAATAAAGAACTGCTTATTTTCCCAAACAGAAACAGATTTATTAGCAGCGCTGCGCAAAGGTGAGGATGTTGAGTCTCTGATACAAGGGGCTATTGACCGCAAAAAAGAAAAACTAGGAGGGCAGCTCTTCAATAATTTTTCCACTGAAGATTATAAAAAACTTGAGAACAGAAGTATGATTCGTATTGGTGGGTAATATTTAAAATCGATAGAGAAAACTTAAAGCGATGGACCGTTGAAAATCATAATACTCATTTACAAATGTTCGGTTTTCACTATCTAAGTAGGTAACGTCCATAACGCTTTTGCGAAATCGGCCTATTAGCTTATTTGTATAAGCTAATTCCAATCCCATGTGATTGAGCAATCTATATTTTGAATCTTGTATAAAAAAACGGGCGTAACAATTTTGATAGATATGTGAAGTTTGTAGTGGATAAAGTTGAGCCGTAACAACTTTTTTTAACCGATTAGCTAGTTTTATCGAAACACCTTCGGTTCTTGTAGTAGAACCACTTTCTAAAGCAGGTTTCCATATCACCCCCACCCCTAAATCCAAAACAATTTTATTAAAGCTGAAGGAGTATCCCCCATTAAGTTTAAACCAAATCGCTGGGTTTGATTGAATATTCAATAACCCAAGAGGTAAACCATGGTAAATACCACCATACCCAAGAGTTGACAAATTTTTCCCATATATGTATTTATAGCTATTACTTCCAAAAGAAGCCCTTCCTTCAATAAAATAATTTTGCTTGAGTCTATATATCAAACCAATTTCAACAATAGCGTCTACGCTATTATACGGAAAGAGCTCCTTAGAATAGTTTATAATATCATTATTGACAAGTGCAACTTCTGTTTGATTATGAAAATTATGCCTAGCTTTCCCGCCAAGTATTAATTCCAAATTACTTTGAGCTTTTACTTGGCAGACGGTAAAAGTCATTACAATAAAAAAATATTTCATGCTAAATATCTATTCTAGTAATTGCAAGCCCTCAAAGTTAAACTTAGCTTAGCAGATTTTGCTGCACTCCCTCCCTTAACTTCATGGAGTTCAAAATCTAAGTAAATAGAATTTTGGTTAGAATTTTACTACAAGCCTACAAACTATCCCCTCTCAATCTTCTAAAGTTTTTGCGGGCGCGTTCTGCAAATGTGCTACCAGGATAGTCCAAAATAAGCTGTTCAAATAATCGCTTGGCCTCGTCTTTATTTTTAAAATTGATTTCATAAATGCTAGCCAATTGAAACAAGGCATCATCTGCTAGCACATCCTTGGCATGTTGGTCTACTATTTTTTGTAAGTATTTCGCAGCATTATTATATTCTTGCTTGTCAAGGCTAATTTTAGCTCGGGTCATGAGTAAATTATCCGCCAAGGGATGTTTGGGGTATTCTGTATCGATAGAATCTAGGAGTGCATAGGCCGCTTCGTATTTATGCTGATAGACTAACAAATCAGCTCGGGCGTACATTTTCAGCGGAGCGTCATTACTATCTTTAATCGGATTGTTTTCTGTAATTAGTACCGACAAATCAATCGCATCATTGGAGATTAGCTCGGAAGTGGATGCTTTTAAAATATCCAATTGTGCTTGGCTCCATTTAAAGTCTCCATTGTAAAATGAAAGTTTTGCGTTTCTAAATTGTGCCTCTTCTCCTAATAAATCTTGCTTGAAGGCTTTATCAACTTGAGAATAAAGTAAGGTGCTTTCCCAAATATTTCCGCGTAGCAATTCGTAGTCGCCGATATCTAATTTTGATCGTCCCATCAGTGGTTTTGGCACTCTTGGCGATTGAACGACTTCTTTTAAAACTGCAATCGCCTCACTTGGATTATCAAGGTATCGTGCTAGCAAATCCGCATATTCGCGGCTAGATGGAGTGAGCTTAAAAGCAGGTTGTGCTGTTAAGAAAGTTTTATAATCGTTGGCCACTGCTTGCACATCTTCTTTGGTGTAATTGGGTTTCGCCAGCAATTGATTTTTAAGACAGGTCAAGCGTTCGCTAGCTGCATATTTATAAAAACGCTCCTTCTCACCTTGGTCCATCACGTATTGATAGCTTTTTAGCGCTGCTTCATATTTTTTTTCACGCAGGCACGTTCTAGCAAAACCTAGTACTCGTCTGCCTTTTTCCTGCATGCGGACATCAATACTTTTTATTTGCCGATAGGCGTTCGTATAGTCATCCATTTGAATATAAATCCAAGAAAGCAAATCATAGTATCGTAAATTTTCAGGATCTTTGGCACTGCGCTTCAATACCTTTTTTCTCAAATTATCTGCAGCACTTTTGTCAGCAAACATTTCTTGAAAACTTGATTTTATACTTTCTTCTTTCCGCTTGTCCAATACATATAAGTCTAACAAACTTTCTGTAGCTTCCTCTTGCCGTCCCGTTTTGCTATAGAGCAAGGCCAATTCTTCCGCAAAAAGATAGGGGTTCTCTTTGTTCTTTTTTCTTCCATATTGATAAAGAGTAATCGCTTCCTCTAAGAATCCATTTCGCTCCAGCTGCATGGCTGTGGCTTTTACTTGCCGGCTATCCTGCCCGATGCCGTTGGTGAATTTAGCAATTGCTTTTCTTTGTTTTTTCGACTCTTTTTGTTTTTTGTATAAAGAGGCTAGCAAAAGGTAATTGCTTCTTTCTTTTTTATTTTTTTTGATTCGCTTGAGAATAAATTTTTCGGCTTCTTTATAGTTTTCAAGCTCAAGAAGCGAGTTATAGTAGCCACTCACCACTTCTGCATTGCTACTTTGATAAGCTAATAATTGCTTGAAGGTTTCGGCGGCTTTGTCATACTCGCTATTGCGGTAATACTCGCGGGCTATGTTCAATAATTGGTCCTGCCCTACTGCCCATTGCGTGCAGAACAGAAAAGACAATATGAAGATAATTCGTTTCACTTGTTTCAAATATCTTACTTATTCATCACAATAAAGTTCATTTAACGAATCCTTATACATAGTTCTTACAGTCTATCGTAAATTTGAATGAGTGAGGGGGGAATATAATATTCCTCTTTTTTGTTGCAAAGCAGAAAGAGAATATGTAATTTTAGGAAACCTATTACGAAGTTTTAAATTTATAAGTATGGCTACGAAAGCAGCTCCTAAAAAAGGAGCAACGAAAGTAAACCTCAAGTCTGAACTAAAAAATCGGTTCGGTTTTGCGTCTTTTAAAGACGAACAACAACAAATTATCCAAAGCATTTTAGGCGGAACGGATACATTTGTCATTATGCCCACGGGAGGGGGAAAATCTCTTTGCTACCAGCTTCCTGCTTTGGTTTCTGAAGGGGTGGCTTTAGTTATCTCTCCATTGATTGCTTTGATGAAAAATCAAGTGGATTTGGTACGTAGTTATAGCAACGACGACAGTATTGCCCATTTCATGAATTCTTCATTGAACAAAGGTCAGCTCAAAGAGGTGAAAGAAGACTTGATGAAAGGAGGTACCAAGCTATTATATGTTGCCCCAGAAACACTTACTAAAGCGGCCAATGTAGAGTTTTTGAAAACGCTTCCCATTTCATTTATTGCTGTAGATGAAGCACATTGTATTTCTGAGTGGGGACATGATTTTAGACCTGAATACCGTAAAATTCGTCAGATAGTAGAAGAGATAGATCCTTCGCTAAATATTATTGCTCTAACGGCTACGGCAACACCGAAAGTACAAGATGATATTCAAAAAAACTTAGAGCTTAAAAAGCCGAACATCTTTATTTCATCATTTAATAGAACCAATCTTCACTACTCCATCGTACCTAAAAAAGGACAAGAAAAAACCATCCGACACATGGTTAAGTTCATTAAGGGCATGAAAGGGAAAAGCGGAATAATTTATACGCTCAATAGAAAGTCAACCGAAGATTTAGCTACTTTATTAGAGGCCAATGGTGTAAAAGCTGTGGCATACCATGCCGGATTAGATGCTAAAACACGGGCCAAGCGTCAAGATTTATTCTTAATGGGAGATGTAGACGTCATTGTTGCTACGATAGCCTTCGGAATGGGAATTGATAAGCCAGATATTCGCTTTGTAATTCATTATAACCTTCCAAAATCTATTGAAAACTATTATCAAGAAACAGGAAGAGCCGGTCGTGACGGCCTGGAAGGAAAGTGTGTCTTGTATTTTTCTAATAAAGACTTACAAAAGCTAGAACATTTGATGCGTCAAAAGCCCCTTTCTGAACGAGAAATGGGTACGCAACTCATTGATGAAATGGTGGCGTATTCTGAAAGTAGTAACTGCCGCAGAAAAGTATTACTTCATTATTTTGGTGAGGAGTATGACGACAGCGCTTGCAATGAAAAATGTGATAACTGTCAAAACCCAAAAGAAAAAATCGACGTAAAAGATACCGTCTTCTGCGTGCTGACGGCAATCAAACAACTTAAAGAAAAATTTGCCGTAACCTACGTGGTAGACATCGTTCTAGGCAGAAATAATTCTCAAATACAATCTTTCAAGCATGATCAGCTAAAATGCTTTAGCAATGGTGCCGAGTTCGAAATGGACGATCATTTTTGGTTTTCGTTGGTTCGTCAAATGATGATTGAAGGATTGATTCAGAAAGATATTGAGGAATATGGAGTGCTCAAACTTACCAAAACGGGGAAAGACTTTTTGAAAAAACCGTATACTCTCAAGCTTGCACTCAATCATAAATTTGAAGATACCGATGACGAAGGCGGCGAAGATTATGCAGAAGCTAAAAGCGAGCCCAGTGCTTTGGACCCTGAGCTATTGCAAGATCTTATGGATCTTAGAAAAAAAGTAGCCACGGAAAAAGGGGTGCAACCCTGGGTTGTTTTTGATGAAAATTCGCTCAACGAAATGGCGACTATGTACCCTACCAGCGTGGAAGAACTCAGTAAAATATCTGGTGTAAGCGAAGGGAAAGCTCGAAAATACGGACGTAAATTTCTTGCGCATATTGACGATTATGTAGATGCGAACAATGTAGTGAAGCCCGAAGACTTCGTTATGAAAAGTGTGGTTAATAAAAGCGGGAAAAAGGTCTACATTATTCAAAGTATTGATAAAAAAATTCCATTAGAAGATATAGCTAGTGGCAAGTCTATGAAAATGGATGAGCTATTTCAAGAAATGGAAACGATAGTACAAAGTGGCACCAAGCTAGATATAGATTATACGCTAGAGGATTTTGTAGATGAATACGACGTAGAAGATATTTTTGAATATTTCAATGATAGTGATTCGGGGGATATTGATGAAGCATTTGACACTTTGCAAGAGAATGATATTTCATTAGAACAAATTCAGCTTGTGCGCATTAAATATTTGAGTGAGGTAGCAAATTAAGCTTCTCAATTATATCCAATAATATTAGGCAATTTTTGATTTTTAATTACATTTGCGTTTCTATCAAAAGGTTCGATAGCTCAGTTGGTAGAGCAATGGACTGAAAATCCATGTGTCGGCGGTTCAAGCCCGCCTCGAACCACAAAAACCTCCTCGCTCGGCGTGGAGGTTTTTTGTTTCTAGTACCAAAAAATAAAGTTTTTCTTTAACGACGAAAAAAATAACGGCCTATTACCTCCACTCCTCACCTATTCCCACCACTTATCCAATTATTTCATATTTAATAGGCCTTCATCCCTTACTTTTGAGCAAAATTTTAAAGGAAATGAAAAAAATAACGCTTTTACTTTCTTGTGTCCTAATAGCCCTTGGCTCACAGGCTGGCAAGATTAAATTTGTGGAGTACGACCTACCGAATGGTCTCCACGTAATCTTACACGAAGACCATACCACACCAACCGTGGCTATCTCGGTGCTGTATCATGTAGGGTCTAAAGATGAACAATCTGATCGTACGGGTTTTGCGCACTTCTTTGAGCACCTTTTATTTGAAGGTAGTGAAAACATTGAACGAGGTGAGTATATGAAACTGGTTCAAAATTCAGGTGGAGTGATTAACGCGAACACTTCATTTGACAGAACGTTTTATTTTGAAACATTACCTTCTAATAAATTAGAGCAGGGTCTTTGGATGGAAAGTGAGCGTATGCTTCATGCAAAAATTGACAATGTAGGATTAGAAACACAGCGTAAAGTAGTAAAAGAAGAAAAAAAACAACGCTATGAGAACACGCCCTATGGTCATTTGATTGAACAGATTTTTGCCAATGCGTATGAAAAGCACCCATACCAGTGGACGCCCATAGGTGAGGCTCAATATATTGACCAAGCTTCTTTGAGCGAGTTTATGGATTTCTACAAAACATTTTATGTGCCGAACAACGCAACTTTATCAATTGGTGGAGACTTAAATATTGCTCAAGCTAAAAAATGGATTGCAAAATACTTTAGCACAATTCCTAAAGGTACAAAAGCGATTCCTAGAAATACTGTAGTGGAGCCGAAACAAAACAAAGAAAAAAGAGCTACTTACTATGATAAAATTCAGCTTCCTGCTTGTGTATTTGCCTATCACATTCCAGGTCAAAATACTCCGGATTACTACGCATTGGAAATGTTGACCAACATTTTGTCTCAAGGGAAAAGTTCTCGATTGCAGAAAGCAGTGGTGGATAAAAAACAAAAAGCAGTACAATGCGCCGCTTTTAATTACCCTACTGAAGATCCTGGACTTGCCATGATGTTTGGTATAGCCAATATGGGCGTAAGCGTTGATGAATTAGAAAAAGCTATTGACGAGGAAGTGAACAAGGTAGTAGCCAATGGAGTGACAGCAGAAGAACTTCAAAAAGCTAAAAACTCAACGGAGAATAGTTTTTATTCTGCTAATAGTAGCATCCTTGGTATCGTAGAAAACCTAGCGAACTATCATGTATATTATGGTGATGCGAATTTAATTAATAATGAAATTGATCGTTACATGAAAGTGACCCTTGCCGATATTAAGCGAGTGGCTAAAAAATACCTTCAAAAAGATAATCGGTTAATTCTTCATTACTTGCCAGAGGGTGACCGAGCAAAAAATAGTGCGAAGTCTTTACAATTGAAAAAAAGTAAAATGAGTGGTGCTACTAAAAAGAAAGAAGAAAAAGTAGAAGCACCAGTTGAAAAAACAGTACCCGGCTCTTCGATTAGCGAAGATCAAATGGACGGAGTGCCCTTTGATAAGGCGTTTCAGTTTTATCGTCAGCGTTTAGGAAAAGGACAATATTTTAAGTGGCGCGGCCGTACCTATTCAACAGACTACAAAAAATAATAATCTCGAAAATATAAAATAAGATAAGATGTATAAAAAAATAATTGCAAGTGTATTGAGCGTTTTATTCCTGACTTACGGAATGTCAGCTCAAAAATTAGATCGTAGTATCCGTCCAAAACCCGGACCAGCACCTACTGTTCAAATCGGTGATGCACAACATTTTGTGAGTTCTAACGGAATTAAGGTTTACGTAGTAGAAAATCACAAATTACCTAAAGTAAGTTACAGTATAGATTTAGACGTTAAGCCAGCGCTTGAAAAAGATAAAATAGGTGCAGCGGGTTTTGTAGGAGATCTATTAAAAGCTGGAAGTAAAAAAATGCCAAAAGATGAATTTAATGAAGCGATTGATATGATCGGTGGAAGAATTTCAGTTGGTTCAGAAGGAATGTTTTTTGGAAGTTTAAAAAAACATAGCAATACACTTTTGAGTTTGGCAAGTGATATGCTTTTAAATCCTGCCTTCCCTCAGTCAGAACTAGACTTACAAAAGAAGCAAGCATTATCGGGCTTAGCTACAGAGAAGGACGACCCACAAGCTATGAGCCGTAATTTAGGAGCTATGTTGAACTACGGTCCTAATCACTATCGGGGTGAGGTAATGACCGAAGCTACCGTAAACAATATTGAAATGGCTGATGTAAAAAACTATTACAACACCTACTTCAGGCCCAACGTAGCTTACATGGCTATCGTAGGGGATATTACCTTGAAAGAAGCTAAAAAACAAGTAGAACAATACTTTGGTGCTTGGGAGAAAAAAACAGTGCCAGTAGCAACTTACCAAACCCCTGAGGGAAACAAAGGTGCCAAAGTAGGAATTGTGAACAAATCAGGAGCCGTACAGAGTGTAGTAAAAGTGACCTACCCTCTAGATCTAAAGCCTGGAAACAAAGACGTTATTCCTTTGAAAGTCGCCAATGGTATTTTAGGTGGTGGTGCAACCGGTCGTTTGTTCCAAAATCTACGTGAAAAACACGCTTGGACGTATGGTTCTTATTCAGGCGTTCGTACTAGCCGATGGGCAAATTCAGGTTCTTTTTCAGCCTCGGCTAATTCTTCTGCCGAAGCTACGGATAGTTCAATTGTTGAAATCTTAAAAGAGATGAACAAAATGCGAACTGAAAAAGTATCCCAAGAAGAACTAGAAGGCTATAAAAATTATATGGCAGGTACCTTTGCATTAGGTTTGGAAAGCCCAAGAACCTTAGCAAGTTATGCAATCAATATTGCAAAAAATAATTTACCAAAGGACTACTATAAAAATTACTTGAAAAATATTGAAAAGGTAACCGCAGAGGATGTGATGCGCGTTTCAAAAAAATATATCAAGCCAGCCGTTGCACACATTACAGTAGCTGGAGACAAAAGCTCTAACATTGAAAAATTGAAAAAGTTTGGTCCGGTTACAGTTTATGACGTATTTGGTCAGGAAGTAAAAGATGCTCCTGCAGCGGCTATCCCTGCTGGAATCACAGCAAGAGAAGTCATAAAAAATTATATCAAAAATTCGGGGGGCATGCAAAAATGGCAAGCCGTGAAAGATATTAAAATGGTAAGCGGGATGCAAATGCAGGGCATGGACATCACAATTACTTCTATCAAAAAAGAAGGTGGTAAACTATTTGAAGAGGTAAGCGCCGCGATGGGGACCTTACAGAAAACAGTATTTGATGGTAAAAAAGGAAAAGTATCCGGAATGGGTGGAGCTAAAGATATCGAAGGAAAATTAGTAGATGAAACTTTGAAGAAAGCTATCATTTTTGATGAAGCAACTTACCTAGATGATAGCCACAGTTTGAAGCTGAACGGTACAGAAAAAATCAATGGCGAAGATTGCTATGTTATTGCAGTAACGGATGCTAGTAATGAGACGACCACAGAGTTTTTCTCTATGAAAACAGGTATGAGAGTGCAAACCGTTTCTACAATGGAAGCTCAAGGAAACAAAATGACGGTGACCACTAAACTAGGTGACTATAAAGAAGTAGACGGTCTTTCTTTCCCTCATTCTATTAAACAAAATGTAGGTCCGCAAAATATGGATATTACAGTTAAAACAATTGAAGTAAACAAAGGCGTGAAGGATAGCGTTTTCAACGCAGAGTAAATTCATCACTCGTAATCATTTTTAAGGGCCTGTTCTTTCGAGAACAGGCTTTTTTTATCGTTGTGGCTGTCCGTCGCCGTAAGAAACAAAAAGACGAAGGTATAAAGCGCGCGATAGGCGCATAAGTACGGGCTGAAGTAAAACCATAATCGCTACAGCGATTCCTAAGAAAACAAAGATTGAATTATCATTAAATCGAAAGCCGTAGGTAAATCCAAAAATTACAGCCATAACTATGATGAGCCCAACGCTAATACCATAGCTGATGTAACCCGTACCAAACCAAAAGCCTACCTCTAGCTCATATTTCAAACCACAATTCGAACATCGCTCTGGCATGTCCAACATTTTAGTTAATGGAAAAATTGACTGTTGTGAAAACATATTCCCCTCACGACAGTTGGGGCATTTTAGAAAAAATATACTTTTTAAGGCAGATGGTTTTTTACTCATTTCGTCATGCAAAGTTAGTGCTGAAATCTAAGAGACCCATTCAGAATAACTAATTATACCGCTCCCCAATTTGCTGACGCCACATTGCATAATACAATCCTTTATCGCCAACTAATTTTTCATGACGACCGGTTTCAATAATTTTTCCTTTTTCTAGTACATAAATTCTATCGGCATGCATAATGGTAGAAAGGCGATGCGCAATTAAAATATTGATTTGATTCCGTGAAGCCGAAATTTCTTTAATCGTGTTAGTAATTGATTCTTCCGTTAAGCTGTCCAAGGCACTAGTAGCTTCGTCAAAAACCAATAATTTCGGTTGACGAAGCAGAGCTCGTGCTATAGACAATCGCTGTTTCTCTCCTCCTGATACTTTCATGCCGCCTTCTCCAATTGAGGTATCCAAACCTTTTTCAGCACGTTCCATTAAGGAATTCGCTGACGCTTTTTTTAGAGCCTCCGCCATCTCTTCGTCTGTAGCATCTGGTTTTACGAAGACCAGATTTTCCCGTATGGTGCCAGCAAATAGTTGTGTGTCCTGCGTTACGAATCCTATCTGATGTCTAAACGCATCATAGTCAATTGTTTTATGAGAAATACCGTTATAATAGATATCTCCTTCATCAGGTTTGTATAACCCAACTAATAGTTTTACTAAGGTTGTTTTCCCACTACCACTAGGCCCTACAAAAGCAATGGTTTCACCTATGTCGGCACCAAAACTTATATTATCCAAGGCATTTGTTTTTGCGGTGGTATGCTTAAAGTCAACGCCTTTAAAAGCTAACTTTTTAATCGTTTCGATTTGCTGAGGATTTTCTGGCTTTTCTTCGATGGGCGTATCCATTAGTTCTTGAAAATTGTGTAAGGAAGTTTGTGCTTCTCGGTAGGAGATAATTATATTTCCTAATTCTTGTAGAGGTGCAAAAAGGAAAAAGCTAAAAAATTGGAATGTGAGTATTTGACCTTCGTCCAGCACTTTATTGAATACCGCTAAAAAAAGAACAAATACAATTACCTGACGCATGAAGTTAATTGTGGTTCCCTGAATGAAAGAAAGCGATCGAATGCTTTTTACTTTTTTTAATTCCAAAACTAAAATTTTCAAAGTAGTGGAATTCAGTCTTCCAATTTCTTGATTGGTTAGTCCTAAACTTCTCACTAACTCAATATTGCGAAGGCTTTCAGTAGTAGCTCCTGCTAAGGCTGTAGTTTCTCCCACGATGTATTTTTGGATATACTTTATTTTCTTAGAGATAAAACTCATCAAAAAAGCTAGAATAACCACGCCTGCTAAATAAACTAAAATTACTGGAGGATAATGGAGGTAGGCATAGGTAAAAACAAAGAGAACTGTTATTAATGAAGTGAAGAGAATATTTATAAAATACATTATAAATTTTTCGCAGTCTATTCTCACTTTTTCCATAACGGCCAAGGTTTCACCACTGCGTTGATCTTCAAATTTTTTGAAAGGCAGTTGCAGCGCATGCTTCAGCCCGTCGGTATAAACATCGGCGCCAAATTTTTGAACCACAGAATTTACTGTATAGTCCTGAAAAGCTTTTGCAATGCGGCTCACCATGGCTACTCCAATCAACATGAGTGTGTAGATCCCAATTGTGCGTATAAATTCAATACGCTCCATACTACTATCACTATTCCAAATATCATTGGCACGATTGAACATTTTACCATAAATAACGGGATCCATAAGAGAAAATCCTTGGTTGATGGCAGCCAAAAGGAATGACAATAATACTAAACCTTTGTACCGTTTTAAATAAGAGAATAACAACTTCATTTGAGCGTAACGAAGGTAGAAAGAAGAAGCTTGCCATGCTGACTCGGTCCATTATTTTTTAGAAAACTAATTACTACTCTACTTTTACAAAACTTTCGCTCATAGCGATTTACCTTTGCGCTGTGAAAAATTTAAGCCTTCGGTCTCTACTTCTCGGATCTGGTATTGCGCTATTTGTTCCGGTAATCTGTTTTTTCATTTTACGTTCTGCGGGACACACAGGACACGTTTCTGCACCCCCTCATTTTGGTATTGATAGTGTTCTTGAAACAAAGAGTGATGGTGTGACTCAATATGATACAATTTATCATCAAATACAAAATGCTGTATTTACGAATCATTTAAATCAATCCGTCAACCTGTCAACAGACTATCCTAGAAGAATGCTAGTTATTGGTTTTTTTGACACGGAA
>Ga0114956_1002950_pt1 | contig 13240 bp, 11 predicted proteins | sample MaitaG_FD_87304 | JGI IMG/M metagenome (GOLD analysis project Ga0114956, IMG submission 87304) | Marine algal microbial communities from Maine, USA - Maine_Asex2 metaG | ecosystem: Host-associated > Algae > Red algae > Unclassified | place: Maine, USA | collected 2015-01-05 | reverse complement strand
TGCCACTCGTTCACCGGTAACTCAAAACGAAAGGCACCACCACATGTCCATCACTGAAACGCCGAATCTTCCCGGACGTCTCGGCGACCCGGCTTGCCTCATGAACTCCGATCCCCGGGCCGACCCGCGTATGGTCGCCACACTTGCCGCGTTCGGTCTCGACGGTGCACCGCCCGAGTCGCCGGTCAACGGCGATTCTTCGATCGAAGAACTTCTGGAGTTCACGGTCGCCGCCGAACCGGGCTACGAGATGATGTTCGACGCGATCTTTGCCGAGCTTCCGCCGGTCGACAACGTGACGTCGGAAACACAGGTCATCACCGGCGTCGACGGCAACGACATCAATCTCTATATCCACCGCCCGACGAACGTCGACGGTCCGCTCCCGGGTCTCGTGCATACCCATGGCGGTGGCATGGTGATCCTCAAGGCGTCGGGGTCCAGCTACGTGCGGTGGCGTGACGAACTCGCGGCGACCGGCATGGTGGTGGTCGGTGTCGAGTTCCGAAACGGCGGCGGCGAACTCGGCCCGCATCCGTTCCCTGCGGGTCTGAACGATTGCGCATCGGCTGCGCAATGGGTCAACGCCAACCGCGACACGCTCGGCATTTCCAGCCTGATCATGTCCGGCGAGTCGGGTGGTGGCAACCTGGCCCTTGCCACCACGCTCAAGGCGAAACGCGAGGGTTGGCTCGACGCAATCGACGGGGTGTACGCCCAGTGTCCGTACATCTCGAACATGTACGGCACGAAGCCGCCCGAGCTTCCGTCGCTCTATGAGAACGACGACTATTTCCTCAACGTCGAGAACATGGGTGCGCTCGCGAGGGTATATGACCCAAGCGGCGAGAACGACCAGAACCCCTTGGCGTGGCCGTACTTTGCGACCGCCGACGATCTGGCCGGTTTGCCGCCGCACGTCATCTCGGTTAACGAACTCGACCCGCTGCGTGACGAAGGTCTGGCGTACTTCCGTAAGCTCCTTGCCGCCGGCGTTGCGACGGTGAGCCGCACGGTGAACGGCACGTGCCACGCGGGCGATTGCCTGATGCCGAACTCGATGCCCGACGTCTACATGGCGACGGTCAACAGCATCAAGTCATTTGCCGACTCGGTACCGACCGAGATCAACATCTAGTCCCCGAGGTCAAGGCGAACCGATCCCGGAGCTCTAACCCCTCGCAGGGCCGGGCTGCGGGATCACTCGCGCCGCGACGGCTATCCGGCCTCAGGCACCAATTGTTTGGCCCGCCATGGTGTCCGGATCTTGTCGCGAAGCCATTCGACCGCCAGGTAGTAGTAGGGGAACGAGACCAACACGAGGAACGTGCTCGATAAGAGGCCGAAGATGATCGTGAAGCCGAGCGCCTCCCAGAACGGATCGCTCAGCGCGAGCGGAAGCACACCGGCCACCGTCGTCAGCGACGTCGCAACCAATGGCCGGAACCGCCGTCGCATCGCGGTCTCGATCGCCATCTTCCGATCTGCACCATCGCGTCGTTCTTGATTTGCGAAGTCGGTGAGCAGAATCGTGTTGTTCACTGCGATACCGATGAGCCCTAAGAGGCCAAGCATCACGAAGAAGCTGATCTGGTTGTTCGTCAACAGCAGCCCGCCGAAGACGCCGAAGAAGCTGAACGGAATCGCGAGGAAGACGAGTAGCCATTGGATGCTCGATCGGAACTGGAACACGAGCAGTACCAGCATGAGGGCCAGAGCGATCATGAACGCTCGTGGCATGGAAGCGAACGATTCCTGATTGTCACTTTCGAGGCCAAAGTCGAAGCCGAGCGCGTTGGGTTCGAGACCGTACGATGCGAGTTCGTCTGCTCCGAAGCGTTCTTCGATGAAGGCCTGGGTTTCGGCGGTCGTGGTCGTCACATCATCGGCGTCGAACCGGGCGCGCACCTCGACGTAGCGTCGACCATCGTTTCGGCTCACGGTGTCGGTCAGCGCAAGGTCGGTTTCGACAACGGTGAAGGTCGTGCCGTTCGGCCGCTCGATCTGGGTGCCGTCGATAGCTTCGCGGGCGGCCGTTGCCGCAGCGATTGCGGACTCGACGTTGTCGCCGTGCACCTGCATCTGGAAGGGGAACAGCGACTCGGGCGGCCCGGCCGACAACATCGTGACGACAACGCGGGCGCGGTCTTCGGCGTCGGCGATCGGGGTGAGAACGTTGTCGACGATGTCCGGTGCTTTGTCGCGGCCGCCCATCGGGCTGAGGCGATATTGCGAGAAGGCCTGGCGAGATTCGCCGAGGTACGTGTAGCCCTGTTCGACGTCGTCGCCGAGCGTGTCGAGAATGGACTGGTTGACGTCGAACGCGATCGCCTTCGCTTCGTCGATCGACGTGCCGGGCGGGTAGGCGAACTCGACCGACACGAAGTCGGAGTCTTTCTGAGGCGGGAAAATGTTGAAACCGACGCGTGGGGCGAAGACGAACAAGCCGACTGCGGTCATGAGCAAACTGATGGCGATACCGGCCGCGCCGATGGCAAGTCCGGCTCGACCACGGGTGCCGGGAAGACGCCCGATCAAGGCGGCCAGCCGCTTCTCGATCCCCGCGAGCAATCCCTCAGATTCTGGCGACGAGAGGACCAGGTACCGAGCTGCCAACGGGATGAAGGTCAACGACAAGACCAGCGAGACGACGAGCGCAACGATGACCGAGATCGGCAGGATGCGAATGAACGATCCGAGGATGCCGCTGATGGCCAGCATCGGAGCGAAGACGAGCACGGTGGTGATCGTTCCGGAGACGCTTGCAGCACCGACCCGTTTGATCGCGTTGCCGATGACCGAGAGCGGGCCACCGCCCCCGTCTCGGAACGCGTCGATTGCCTCGGTTATCACGATGGAGTCGTCGACAAAGAGGCCCAGCGCGAGGATCACCCCAAACAACGAGATCGTGTTAAGGCTGATGCCGACCAGATACAGGACACCAAAGGTGGTGGCCATAACGGTGATGATGAAGAGCGCAGTGATGATCGACGCTCGCCACGAGATCATCAGCAGCGCGACCAACGCGACGGCGATGATCCCGGTAAACACGTTCGATTGCAGCGAGCTGATCTGCTGTCGGATCTGGGTCGCTTGGTCGATTGCGACCAGTGCGGTGAAGCCGTCGGGCAGTAGTTGGTCGGCGGCGACGTCGGCCATGACTTCGTCGGTGGCGTCGCGAATGGCGAGGGAGTCGGCGCCGGTAGCGGACACGACACCGATCGCAATACTCGGCCGTAGTGAGTTTGCGTCAGAGCCGGGCGTGATCTGATTGAACGAGGCCTCATCGGCAACGGCTTCACCCGTTGCCGGGTTCACGCCGCGTTGGATGAGTTCGACAACTTCCGCACTGGCGATGAGGTCTCGGTTCTCGAACGCTGGCAGGGCGGCGGTGGCCGCGGCTTCCAGCTCTTCGGCCGTCGCATCGACCGGTCCGTAAACCCCGACGAGGAGGTCGTATTCGTTCAAGAAACGGGCGACGTCAAGCGGTTGCACGAAGATCTCAGCGCCATCTGGCAGCTCTGCGTTGGCAAGCTCGGACTTGATGAGGTCAGCGCCTTCTTGCGAGCTGCGACCCGACTCGAGCTCGGCGATGAGGGTGAACGAGTTCTCTCGGGCCACGGTGTTGACCGTCGTGACCTCGCTGCGGGCGCCGACCGCGTCGCCAAGGGGTCGAGCAACATCGGCGTCGACTAGGTCGATGTCGTTGACGAAATACGTACCCGTCGCGATCGTCAACGGCGCATCGACCGACGGGAAACCTTCACGGGGCAGGAACGAGGTGTAGGCGAGGGCGCCAAACACAAGCAAGCCGACCCAAAGGTGCAGCGTGATCGCTGACCGGCCGGCGAAGAATTGCACAAATCGACTGAGCATTTCGGGACTCCCGCCTGGACTGCGAACGTGGGCGTCCCCCCGCCGCAACCGTACTGCTTCTGCCTGTGGTCGCAGCAACTCATTCCGACCTTTGTATGTGGTGACGTTCGGCACGGCCCATGGTGTTCGTACGACGCCAGGCAACAGCGCAGTCGGGGCCATGCCACCATGGGACGATGGACTTCAGCGGTGTCGTTGCCGCGACCGAAGAACTTCCCGGAGTAGAGGTGTCGACGTGGTACGGCACGCCAGGCGTGAAGGTCGGCGGCAAAGGATTTTGTCGAATGTGGAGCCAACGCGAGTACGAGCGCGACGGCGTCGATGACACCGAGGTGCTCGTCGTCATGTGTGATGTCGAAGAGAAGCCCGTGCTCATCGCGGCATCGGACGGGGTCTTGTTCAGTACGGCGCACTATGAAGGCCATGGCGCCATGTTGATCCGGCTCGCCGATGTTGCCGTCGATGACCTTGCCGACTATCTGCTCGATGGGTGGATGCAGAAGGCCTCACCGAAGCTCGCCAAAGAGTTCGAGGTCAGCCGACCTACCTGACCGTCGGCGGTTGGGCGGGTCGTGAAAGTTGCCTTTCGAGCGGGTGCTGGTTCTACGATGGGGGTACGACTGAACGATTGTCCAGTCGTGCCGATGTTGTTGTGCATACCAGGGGAGGGCCACATGGCAGCAGATCGCTTCGCCAACGCCGATGTCGTACACAATCTCACGCCCGCTCGCGCCGCCGTGGTTACCCCCGACTTCTACGAGTACGTGTGGTCGCCGTTGACCATGGCGCGACTCGACGGGCGCTTTGTGGAGATGGCGTGGGCCGACGGTACGTCGTTGCGGGCCTACAGCCTGTGGCTGCGCGAGCAAGCTGTCGGAGCTGGTGGCGTCGACCCGTCGACCCGTGAAGGATTGATGGACCCGGCGCTCTTACATGACGACGTTCAGATCGGCGACGTTGCCGTCACCGGCGACGGTGCCCTCGCCATTCGATGGCAGCCCGACGCCGTCGATGCGATCTATCACCCCGGCTGGCTGCGGCACGTGGCCGAGGGGCAACATCGGCCATCGAGCTGGCTGCCCGAACCGGTTGCTTGGACTGCGGCCGATCGCTCCGAACCGCCAACACACGATGGCGCCAACATTCTCAACGACGAGCAGGCGTTCGCCGCGTATCTATCCGACCTCGTCGGTTACGGACTGGCCCGACTACGAAACTTGCCGGCCGACCTTGACTTCGGACTCGCGTTTGCGAAGCTCATCGGCCCGGTGCGCGACTCGAACTTCGGTCCGATCTGGGACGTCAAGGCCGACATCCCGCTCGAAGGCGCATCGGCCACAAACAGCACCGCGAACACGACGCGGCGGCTCGGCCCGCACACCGATCTGCCGACTCGGGAGACGCCGCCCGGCTATCAGTTCCTCCACTGCGTTCAGAACACGACCGAAGGCGGCTACTCGACGATGGCCGACGGAGCGGCGGTCGTCGACTACATCGCAGACCATCACCCCGAGCACTATGAGGCGCTGACGACGTTGCGGTGGGTCTTCTTCAATCGAGGCATCGGCATCGATCACCGCTGGAGCGGTCCGATCATCGATCAAGGGGTGCCCGGCTCTCCGCTGACGCTGCGGGCCTTCTACCCGGTGAAGGCGTTTCCCGATATGGACGAGGCCGATATGCCGCGGGCGTACGCCGCGGCGCAGTGCTTTTCCGACGTCGCCACCGACGCTCGCTTTCAGATCAGCTACCCGTTCGAGGTCGGTGACATGATCGGCTTCGACAACCGACGCATCCTCCACGGGCGCGACGAGTATTCAGCCGGTGGTCAGCGACACTTGCGCGGCTTCTACATCGACCACGACGAGATTCTGTCGCGAGCCCGAGTGTGCGCTCGGGCCACGTCGCGGCTTCGCGCTCCGTCCTCTTAACCATTCGAACTTCAGAGAACTCCGCAGAGAAAGACAAACCCTACGCAGATGACTTCCCCAACCGAATCGACCAAACACGACGGCGTGTTCATCACATGCGCGGTCACCGGCGGCGGCTACACGACGCACAAGAGCGAAAAAGTACCGGTCACACCGGAGCAGATCGCCGGCAGTTGTATAGAGGCCGCGAAAGCCGGCGCCGCGATCGTGCATGTGCACGTGCGCGAAGAGAACGGACTGCCATCGCGCGACATCGGCATGTTCGCCGAGGTTGCCGATCGAGTCCGCTCATCCGACACCGATGTGGTGCTGAACCTGACCGCCGGTATGGGTGGCGACCTCACCCTCGGCGATGTCGAGAAGCCACTGCCGGTCGCCGACGAAGGCACCGACATGGCCGGTGCAACCGAACGAGTCGACCACGTGCGCCAGATCATGCCCGAGATCTGCACCCTCGACTGCGGCACAATGAACTTCGGCGAGGGCGATTACATCATGACGAACACGCCGTCGACGCTCGAAGCGATGGCCAAGCAGATGACCGACCTCGGCGTGCGTATCGAGATCGAGGCCTTCGATACCGGCCACCTCGCCCACGCGAAGAATTTGGTGCAGCGGGGATTCATCGAAGACCCCGTGATGGTCCAGCTGTGTATGGGCGTGCCATGGGGCGCCCCCGATGACCTGAACACGTTTATGGCGATGGTCAACAACGTGCCTGACGATTGGACGTTCTCAGCGTTCTCGATCGGCCGCAACCAGCTCAAGTACGTCTCACTCGCCGCGATTGCCGGCGGCAACGTTCGGGTCGGTCTCGAAGACAACTTGTATCTCGACCGGGGTGTGCTGGCATCGAACGGTGATCTCGTTGAACGTGCCGTCACCATCCTCGAAGCTCAGAACTACAACGTGCTCACGCCACAGCAGGTTCGCGACAACCTGCAACTGACGAAACATGGCTGACGCCGAAGAGATCGCTGAAGCTTCGGCGGAGATACCGCCCCACGTTCCCGCCGCTGCCGGTGTTGTTGGCTGTGGTGTTATCGGTGCTGCGTGGGCGAGCCGCATGGTGCTCAACGGTGTCGACGTTCGTATCTCCGATCCCTCGCCCGATGCCCAGGCGATCTTCGAGCAGGTGCTCGACAACGCGGTAGCCGCCTATGACGATCTCGGCCTGCCGACTGACCGGCAGGGTTCGTGGACGATGGCGGCGTCGGTTGCCGATGCGGTCGCGGGTGCCGAGTTCATCCAGGAAAGCGTGCCCGAACGACCCGAGCTGAAGGCCGCCGTCCTGGCCGAGATCGAGGCCGCGGCGCCGGTCGACACGATCATTGGTTCGTCGACGTCGGGTATCCGACCGACAACGTTGCAGCAAGGCATGGCGCATCCTGAGCGCCTTGTTGTCGGGCACCCGTTCAATCCGGTGTACCTCCTGCCGCTCGTCGAAGTTGTCGGAGGCGAGCAGACGCCGATCGAGACAATTCGCCGGGCGCAGTCGATCTACGCCGGACTCGGCATGAAGCCGCTACACGTGCGCGTCGAGATCGATGCCTTCATCGCCGATCGTCTCCTCGAAGCGGTCTGGCGTGAAGCGCTCTGGCTGGTCAACGACGGGGTCGCCACGACCCAGGAAATCGACGATGCGGTGACGTACGGTTTTGGCCTGCGCTGGGCGCAGATGGGCCTCTTTGAGACGTATCGCGTGGCTGGCGGTGCTGGTGGTTTCCGGCACTTCATCGAACAGTTCGGGCCGACGCTCGAATGGCCTTGGACGAAGCTGATGGACACGCCCGAGTTCACGCCGGAACTGGTCGACAAGCTGGTCGAGCAGTCCGACGCCCAGTCAGGCATGCATTCAATTCAGGAACTCGAACGGATTCGCGATCGCAACGTCGTCGGCTTCCTGAAGGTGCTCGAAGCGAACCGCTGGGGCGCCGGCAACACGATCGCCGACCAACGCGATTCATAACGTCGGCGTCTTCCGCTCACCGACGTATTCCAAATGGTGGATTTGGCGCGAGGGCCATTGCGGTGACGGGGTATTGCCACAAGAGTAGGGAGCGTCGATACACAGGCTCCGGGTGAATCTCTGCGACTGCTCTGTCTCGACTTGGGAACGATGACGGGCGAAAAGTGGTGGAATACGTGGGTTTGCGGAGCTGGGGATTCTTTGTTGTGCCGCTGCTGGTGGCGGGTGTCGCATTGGGCTTGTTGCTTGGCGCCGCGGCCACAAGTTCTGCGCAGGACCAGCATGTGCTGCCGGCTCGAATACAGGCTGAGGCGTTTGCCACAGACACTGATGGTGCTTCGTGGAACGACACCGACGGGGCGGCCGGCAACGTCAGCTTCGAAGGCAGCGACGGGTCCTTTGTGCCCGACGTCTGGACGATCTCGAACTCGGCGGCGTCCGGGGCTCTGATCGGACGCACCCGCGACGGCGAGTATCTCGAATACATGGTGACCGCGAACGATGTCGCGACCTATGACGTTCGTCTGGCCGTTGCCTCCGGCGACGCGGCCCCGGGTGTCATCCATGTTGATGTCGACGGTGAGCGGGTGGGCACCGTGTCTGGTGACACGACTCGCTGGTTCGACTGGACGCCGCGGTCTGCCGGCACCGTGACGCTGCAGCCCGGCGAGCACGTTGTCCGCCTGACCTGGGACGATGGAGCGAACGTCAACCTCGACTGGCTCGAGTTCGCGATCTCGCACCGAGCGAACCGACCTGTGCGACCGGTCTGATCGAGGCAGAGGACGCCGAGATCGCGGGCCGATTCGAGATCGTCATGAGCGGCGATGCGAGCGGCGGTGCTCACGTCGAGGTCGCCGCCGGCACCGGCGGTTGGTGGAATGGCAAAAGTGACAGCTGGGTCGACTTCTGCTTCGCGGCCCCCGGGGCGAGCCAGTACCGCGTCGACGCGCTGCTGAGAGCGCCATCGGCAACCGACAACTCCTTCTATGTCTCGGTCGACGACGGCCCGGTCGTCGAGTTTGTCGCCGACGTCACCGGCAATGCGTACGAGACCGACATCGTCAATGAGCGGGGGGCCGCCGATCGACTTCGCCCGGCCCATCAGCCTGCGGCCGAACTCGATCCGGTGGTATGGGACCTCGATGTCGGGGATCACCACGTGCGCTTTTATCTCCGCCGCGATGGCGCGCAGCTTGATGCCGCGCAGCTTGTGCGGATCGGTGGCCAACCAGCGCCCGTTGCGACTCCCACTGCGGTCCCCACGGTCGAGCCCCTGAGTCCCGGTTCGCTCATCGTTAAGGGGAACGGCGAGCGGGTCCAGATTCTCGATGCAGCCGGAGACCTCGCCGCAGAAGCCCAGGCTGGTCTGATCCGTCTGGAGCGCGACAACAATCGGTCCTTCCTCGATACCACCGTCGAGATCGAACTTGAGCCGGGTCTCTACACGGTGCTCGTCGATCCACCTGAGCTGTGGCTTGGCGGGGGACAGGCACCGCTGCGCCGGGGCACTTCCGACTTTGAGGTGCGTCCCGACGGCGGTCTTATCGCCGAAGTGGACATCGGCGATGGCTCCCGAAAGGGCCTCAGCTACGACTATGACCGGCTTGGCGGTATCGACCAGCCGTACGGCGACATTCTGCTTCGCCGCGGGACCGACAGAGAAACGCCGGTCGTTGGTGCAATCGTCGAGCAACTAGCGGCCGGTGAGGTCGTCGCGACGACCACAACCGACGAGCACGGGCGCTTCCTGTTCGAGGGAGACGCGCGGGGATTCCGAGTGCGATTCCTCCCGCCGCCAGGCCTGGCCATCGTGGGCAGCGTTGCCGGCGGGGTCGAGGCCGCGATTTCGAACGCGAACAGCGACTCCTGGGGCCTGTCGCGCTATCTCACGAGGAACACGAGTGTCAGCGCCGAGGGCGCGCGCGGTGTGTTCATCAGCGCTCGCGAGGTCGCGATTTCCGGATGCGTCTGGGAGGACGATGGTGATGGCCTTCGCAGCGATGGGGAGGTCGGCGTTGCCGGTCTGCCCGTGGAAGTCGTCGGCCGAACATACGAGGGACTTCGCGCCCCGGTAGTCGGCAACATTGTGGTGCCGCTCGGTACTTCGATCACGGACGAAGCGGGCTGCTACAGCGTTCAACCCGAGACCCGCGGCATGCTCTCGTACTTCGTTCGTGTGCAGCAGGCCGAGCTGGCAGCACGCGGTTTCACGAACGCTCCCTTTAACCAAGGCCGTGTCGAGGGCGATATCGAGAGCGATCTACGCGACGACGGCTTCACGAACGACGTCGATCCGCTACGAGTGTCGTCGCTCAACTTCGGTCTCGTCTTGGCCGAAGTGAGCCCCGCACCGACCCCGGCACCGATGCCGACGCCGACGCCGACCAGTGCGCCCACGCCCGCACCCACCCCGGAGCGCGCCGTGTACGACCTCGCCCTGGCCATTGAACTGGCCGACGGTCCGTTGGCGGACGTCGGCGACGAAATCGAGTTGAAGATAGCTGTTGCGAACGATGGCACGGTCGACTCTGGCACCTTCGAGCTCGTGGTGTATCTGCCCCCAGAGGTTGAGGTCTTCGATCCGGCTTGGGTCGACAACGGCGATAACACGGCCGGCCGCCTCATCGCCTCGAATCTCGAGCCGGGTGATTCAGGCCTGATTCGACTGCGTCTCCTGGCTATTGCGCCGGGGTCGCCGACTTTCATCTTTGCTGAGATCTCGTCGGACTCGGGCGATGACATCGACTCCACGCCGGATGCAATCAACGGTCGATTCGAGGAGTCTCCGCTCGATACCGACAGTTCGCTCGTCGCGGTCGAAGATGACCACGACATGGCGAGGGTCACCGTTGCTGAGGTCGTTGAGGTCTATGACCTCGCCCTGACTCTCGAGCTGGCTGACGAGCAGCCCGCGACTGTCGACGTCGGCGACGCCATCGATTTGCAGGTACGAGTCATGAACGAAGGCGTCGTCGCGAGCGGCGACTACTCGATCATTGCCTACCTGCCGGACAACATGGTGCTGTCCGATGCGGGTTGGAGCGACAACGGTGACGGCACGGCCACTTTTCTGCCCGCTCCGAACCTTGAGGCGGGCAACCAAGCGGTGGTGCCGCTGTCGCTGACCGCATCGGCCGGAGGCGAGACCTCTGTTTTTGCCGAGATCTTGTCCGACTCCGGTGACGACATCGATTCCGTTCCAGACGCAGAGAACACCGATGTCGATTTCGAAGACGACCATGACTTCGAACAGGTCTCGGTGCGCGGCCAGTAGGGGGGCCGTGTTCGAACGGGTCCGGCTCGACGCGTCGTCGCACTCAGCGTGCAGATCGAGTAAGCCTGGCCAGCTCGGAACATGTGGTTTTGCCGATGATCACCGCGCCGGCGGCTCGCAGCGCCGCGACGATTGGGGCGTCGCCTGAAGCCGGTCGCTCCACCGCTGCGGTGCCGTAGGTCGTGACCGAGCCTTCGACATCGATCGTGTCTTTGACCGCGACCGGAACGCCACCAAGAGGGAGCCTTGCCACGTCGGCGCGGTTTGCCTTGTCGAGGTCGGCGGCATCGCTGAGGGCCCGTTCAGCGAACACCTCTCGATACGCGTTGACCGTCGGGTTGATGGCCGCGATTCGATCAAGCGTCGCCTCGGTCAACTCGATCGCAGAGACCGTGCCGTGCCGAACGAGGTCGGCCTGGGCGGCTGCGCCAGCAAACAAAGGTCGTCAGCGTCCATCCTAAGAACCGTCACCGTACCCGTGAGGCCGCCTACGGCTGAACGAGAGGGGGGTTCGTGGTGACCTAGTGTCCCACTCGTGACTTTACGAGGAGCGGCGTACATCGCCGGAGCGTATGAACACCCGGGCCGCAATCTTCCCGACCAATCCCTGGCCGAGATCCATGCGCGTGTTGCGGTGGGGGCGCTAACCGACGCGGGCTTGACGCTGGCCGACGTTGACGGCTACTTCTGCTCGGGCGACGCGCCCGGTTTCGGTCCGCTGTCGATGATCGACTATCTGGGTTTGTCGGTGTCGTATCTCGACAGCACCGAGATCGGTGGGTCGACCTATGTCGCGCACGTCGGCCACGCGGCAGCAGCGATCACCGCTGGGAAATGCCGGGTCGCACTTATCACGCTCGGCGGAAAACCTCGCAGCGGGGGAATGCCGCCCGGCGGGAGCACCCGCTCGGTCGGTCCCGAGTCGGCGTTCGAGAACCTCTTTGGCAATACCGTCGTCGCTGGCTACGCGATGGCGGCCCAACGCCACATGTACGAGTTCGGCACGACGAGTGAGCAGCTGGCCGAGATCAAGGTCGCCGCGTCGACGCATGCGCAACACAACCCGAACGCAGCGTTGCCGAAGGTCGTGACGATCGAGGAAGTGGTCGAGTCGCCGCTCGTTGCCGATCCGCTGCATCGTCTCGACTGCTGTGTGATCACCGATGGCGGGGGAGCCCTGGTCGTTGTGCACCCCGATGTTGCGAAGGACCTCGATCGGCAGTGCATTCCCGTGCTCGGTGTGGGCGAAGCCCCAAAGACGGCCGCGAACGGTCGCATCGATCTCACCCACACCGCCGCGCTGTGGTCCGGGCCACGAGCGTTCGACGAGGCGGGCATGACGCCGGCCGACATCGACTACGTCTCCATTTACGACTCGTTCACGATCACGGTCTTGCAGACGATCGAGGACCTTGGATTCTGCGAAAAGGGTCAGGGCGGCGGGTTCGTGTCCGACGGCGCATTGCAATCCCCGAACGGCGTATTGCCCTTCAACACCGACGGCGGCGGCTTGTGCAACAACCATCCGGCCAACCGTGGCGGCATGACGAAAGTGATCGAGGCCGTCCGGCAGTTACGGGGCGAAGCACATCCGGCGGTGCAGGTCAGCAACTGCGACATCGCCCTGGCCCATGGCACCGGCGGCTCGCTCGCCAACCGATCAGGAAGCGCGACCGTGATTCTCGGGAGGGAGCTTTGATGACGGCTGACGAGCATGTATCTGAACTACCCCGGCCAACCGTGCCGTTGAACAAAGACTCGCAGCCGTTTTGGGATGCCACGACCGAGGGCCGCTTCACGCTGCAACGCTGCGGTTCGTGCGCGACCGTCATCTGGTGGTCGCGGGCGGTCTGCCCCGAGTGCATGAGCTTCGACCTCGAACGGTTCGACGCTGCGGGCACGGGCACCATCTACAGCTTCTCGGTGCCGCGTGGCGGCGGCGGCCGTTGGGGTCGAGCCGCGCCCTATGTCGTGGCCTACGTCGAGCTGACCGAAGGGCCGCGGGTCCTGACCAATATCGTCGGTTGTGATCCAGACTCGGTGACGATCGGCATGGCGGTGCAAGTGGCGTGGGAACCGACCGACGACGGTCCTGCGATCCCTCGATTCACGCCAGCGTAGTTACTCGCTCCGGAGCGCCGCTCCTATCTGGTGACTTGGCGGTCGGGAGCGATGCGGAGGATGACG
>Ga0114956_1002947_pt1 | contig 13246 bp, 10 predicted proteins | sample MaitaG_FD_87304 | JGI IMG/M metagenome (GOLD analysis project Ga0114956, IMG submission 87304) | Marine algal microbial communities from Maine, USA - Maine_Asex2 metaG | ecosystem: Host-associated > Algae > Red algae > Unclassified | place: Maine, USA | collected 2015-01-05 | reverse complement strand
TTCTTGGCGAATCCGTCAGGGGCATTCAATGACTTCTTGACGGTAACTGCAAAGGATTGCGATTTAGGTGGTGTTTATGACAATCAATTCAGCTTCACTTTCGAACCTCCATTGGAGCCAGGTACGTATTTCCTTTCGATTGCTTCCAGCAATGATGCAGCCCCAACGGTATTGGATCCCTGCTCGAATGCGATTGATAACAGCGACCCTTCTAATCTGCAAGTAACCTTTCAGGTGGCAGGGCCAGTCTTTGAAGGCAACGTTGCCGCCATTGATGGATGCGTAGGAGATGATTTGAGTTTGACCGTTTCGGGCCCCAGCATAACCAGTGAATACAATTGGTATGGGCCTGGCGGAGAAGATCCTGCTAATTTATTGGCTACTGGAACCAGCTTAACCCTAGATACCGACGCGTTTGCGGATGGTCTCAGCACGATATACGTAACCGATACTAAGCCGGGCGGTTGTACAAGTGATCCTTACGAGGTTCCTGTTAATTTGCTGGGCCCACCGATACCTGATTTTTCATTCGATCTCGATTGCAGTACAGGAGCGGTTTTCTTCACGAGTTTGGCCACGGATCCCAATCCACAATTGGGAGCTGTTGAACATTCATGGCAATTTGGAGATGCGTTTTTGAGCGGTAACTCTGCGGCAAATCCGAGTTTTACCTACGGCGGCCCTGGTACTTACACAGTGGAGTTGTTGACCAGCTATCCGAACTGCGCACAAGCATCGATTATGTACGATGTAGTAGTCCCAGAATTTCCGGTGGCGAGCTTTGATGCACCTGCCCCGGGTTGTTTCCCGCTACCTGTAAGCGTTACATCTAATGGTACAGGTGATTCGTTTATCTGGGATTTTGGAGATGGAAGTGCTACAGCTACAGGAGCAACTGCCAGTCATACATATACTTCGGCCGGTGTTTACACCATCTTTTTAACTGCCGAGGCTTCTCCAGCAGCTTGCACAACAACCTTAACCGATACCATCTCAATGACGGTAGAAGCTTACCCTTCTCCGAGCATTGCGGGATTGGCTACTGACATTGCAGAGCCTTTGGTGTTTGAAGACATCACTTTCACGGCCAACATTGTAGACAATGTTGCGATATCGAACTACGATTGGTCTTTTGGAGATGGTGAAGGCAGCGATGAATCAGAACCACAGCATTCTTACGATTTGGTAAACAGCTATGAATTCTGCTTGACAGTGACCAGTGAAGTAGGTTCTTGTGTATCGGCTCCTATTTGCGACAATCTTCAAACCGAAACAAATGCGAGAATAGATATACCGAGCGCTTTTTCTCCAAATGGAGATGGCGTCAACGATCTTTTACAGATTGAAGGAAAGGGTGTACAATCCTTTGAAATGCGCGTCTACAACCGCTGGGGAGAAGAAGTATTCAGAGCAATAGACATGGCAGATGCCTGGGATGGAACTTTCCGGGGAAAACCACAGGAAGTTGATGTATTTCTTTATACTTTGGAAGCCACTTTGGTTGGAGGAGTTCCATCCAATCAAGAAGGAAAAATTTCGCTCTTGCGATAAGCAGCAGTTCTGGAATTCCTGAAAAAGAAAAGTAGATGATGTTCAGATACCTCTTGTTGTTTTGTCTCATTTTTTGTAGCAGTAATCTGTCTGCTCAAGATTTCCACTTCTCGCAGTTTTATGCAACCCCAACCTTGACAAACCCAGCCATGAACGGAAATCATGGCGCAGGTTTTAGGTTAGGAGGAATCAATCGCAGCCAGTTTGGCGCTGGAGCCAACAACTTTCAAACAGTTGCTTTGTACGGCGATGTTGCTTTATTGCAAAATGCGGTGGCTGAAGAGAGCTGGATTGGTGTTGGTGGCAAACTCTATTACGACAACGCAGGTCAAGGAGCCATCAATACGCTACACATGGCCGGGCTTGTCACCTTTCACAAGGCGCTCACGGATGTTTTCTACATCTCTATTGGCGGTAGTTTTGGTTTCACCAGAAAGTCATTGGACGCGAGCGATCTCAATTTCAACAATCAATACACAGAGCAAGGTTTTGACATCACATTGGCAAATGGCGAGAGTTTCATTCGCGATGGTTACATGACAATGGATGTGGACGCGGGGATCAGCGGAACCTATACACAAGGAAAAAACAGACGGCTTACTGTTGGGCTGTCGCTCTTACACATCAATCGTCCGAGTGATTCTTACTATCTAGAAGTAAATACAAATCCCAACCGACGCGCTTTTCGTCCAGTGATTCACGTAAATGGAGACTTTGGTTTCAATGATTTCCATGTAGAACCAGGAGTATTATTCAGTCGAGACAGAGGAGCGCAAGAGTTGATTTATGGAAGTAACTTCTCTATTGGGTTGGGTTACGACACGCGCGTTTCGTTTGGTTTGTGGCATCGCTGGAATGAGTCGATCGTTCCATTGATTGGCGTGGAAGTTTTACGGACGCGTATTTACGCCACCTACGACATCAACGCCCAATCGACACAAAATTTCGGATCAACCCGATCCGCCTTTGAAATTTCGGCAGCGCATACAGGGAAATGGCGCGAGCGCAGTGGAGGAATTGCCTGTCCGCGATTCTAAGCAAATTCTAATTCTAACTCAAAAGTCAGCCAGAACTTCTTCCATTTTTTCGTACTGAAAAGTGAAACCATTTTCCAATAATCTTTCCGGATGAACATTTCTACTTTTTAAAAGCAATTCCGTTTCGGTGCGAATTAGTAATGCGCCCAATTCGAGTAGCGCTACAGGTTGATTAATTCCAAACAGAGCCCCAGTTTTCGCTCTCATTTTCTGCATCAAAGAATTATTGGGCAGTGAATTAGGAGAAGTAATATTGATTGATTGCTCTAAGTGGTCGTTGTCGATAATGAATTGAACTGCATCGCAAAAATCATCGATGTGAATCCAGCTCACCATTTGCTCACCACTTCCTTGATGGCCACCCAAACCCAATTTGGTAATTTGACTTAGCTTGGGATAAGCACCTCCTGTTTTTCCGAAAACAATTGAAATCCTCATGGCGACGCGTCGAGTGCTGGGTAGCTCATTGGCGTAAAATTCCACCTCCCATTTCTTGCATATATTCATCGAGAAATCATCTCCGATTACGCCTTGGCTCTCCGTCATCTTTTGGCTCTCAGCGTGCACGTAAATGGTGGCACTACTGGCATTCAGCCACACTTTTGGCGGATTTTCCAATTCTTGAATGACCTCATTGAGTACTCGAGTTGAATCCAAGCGAGACGACAGTATTTCGGCTTTGTTTTTTGCGGTGTATCTACAGTCCACACACTTTCCCGTGAGATTGATTAAAATATCAGATCCTTCCAGTAGATCAATCCAAGAGCCTTGACTTTTAGCATCCCAATGACGTTCGTTTTCTCTCTTGGGATTGCGGCTCAAAATGAAGACCTTTTGTCCTTTTTCTGTAAAGAAATTCTCTAATGCTTTTCCTAGAAATCCAGTTCCGCCGGCAATGACAATTTTTTTCATGATGAAAAATTTAGAGTGAAGAATCTATTTTGAAGAACTATTTTGAAAGAACAATGAAGCTGACGATAACGGCAAGCGCGAAAACTCGAAACAATATCCAAGAGAAGGTCATTCCCAGTGGCAAGCCGATGATTTTGCATCTTCTAATGTGTTCAAAAAACATGAATAATACTACAGTAAAAAATGAAGGGAGCAAAAAGAACAATCCTAAGTTGAAGTTCGCTTCGATTAAAAGAACTGGAATGAGTAGTAATCCTCCAATGAAAGAAACCGTTGACATATTTCCCAGATATTCCATTCTCTTTGAATGCTCTCTTTTTCTACATATCAGGGCAACGGCAGTAAATTGCCAAGCTACTTGTCCGAAACAAATCAGATATTCTCGCCACCAAAAGTGTGTAATGTGGAGCTCGCGGCTGAGCTCCAACACGAAGAAGTTTAAAAGCATTCCAGTGGTGATCGCTACAAATAGTATGAAACTCCAACGGTAGAAGGCATTGTAATCTGGTCGACACTCGACTTGCGTGAGGTCTCGTTTGACAGGATAAATGACTTTCCGGTTGTAAGAGATGAAAGCGTAGAAATGATTGAGCAAGAAGCGCATAGGAGCCCAATTAGAGATCCTCATCACGAGGGGGTTTCCCTGTGCTAAAATGCTCAAGAGCGCATCTGGTCCGTACACCGTTTTTTCTCCATCGAATAAGGCGATTTCGTTACGGGCTCGATCCATGTCCACTGACTTGCAAATGTTCTCCTCAGTGTTTTGATAAGGGCTTAAGCCATCTTCAGTTAGAAGTCCGGTCTTGACAAATGCTTTGCCATAGAGGCAACACATCGGACAATCGGCGTCAATTAAGAGTTTTGCATTTTCCATCTCATTTCCTTGTGTTTCAAAGATAAATGAAACTATTGAAAGTTTCAATAGTTATTGAAAGATGGAAAAGAAGCTTGCTTGAATAGAATTTTGTGCAAGATGAAATAGCGCGGCAATAAATAGCGGCCTGCGAATACGGGCGATTGGGATTCGCCCGCTTTGGCAGCTTTCCGGATGACGATGATTATCTAACCATCAGCTTCGAGGTCGTTTTGAGCTGAAGTGCTGAGTTGCGTAGGACGACAATGTACAATCCAGCTCTTAAGTCTTGTATTGGGATGGATTGTGCAGTAGAAACGTCGGTATGTAAGATGAGCTGTCCGGAAATGTCGTACAATTCCATTTCCGATTTTGCAGCCCATTTCGCTGGTAACTCTACATGAATGAAGTCGCTGGCTGGGTTCGGATACAAGGAAATTCCATGAGAAGCGAAATGGTTCTCAATACCTACGTTCTCAAAGAAATCGCCCAAAGCCACAATTCCATTGCCAGTTTCGGCAGCCAAGTAAGCGCTGCCTTGCGAGTTGAGGTCAAATGAAACACTCGTGTAAGCCAAGTCCGAATTTAAAATGGTATCAGCCCAGATACCTTCCTGGTTAGAAAAGTAGCGCAGAGCTCCCGTTTCATCTGACAACATTACGTGAGCGGCACCAGAATCATCTCCTTTTACATCACCGAAGTTGAGAAAGTTAGCGGTGTAAAGTAGGGTAGGAGCGGTCCAATCGCTGCTGCTGGTGTTTCTACGTAGGTAGTTTACATCGATGTCAGCATCGTCGGTGTTTCGGCTAAAAACCACGAGGTGTAAATAATCTCCTTCGATGCTCATTTTACTATTAAAGTCGATTGGTGACTCCAATTGAAAGATCGAACTGTAGTTCCAAACCAAAGAACCTGCTACCTCATCTTTCAACAAGTAATAAATGCGATTGCCCTCATCAATATCTGGTCCTGTATGCGTGATGTGTGGTCGGTTGTCATCCGTTACCACTAAGTTTAAATTTAAGCCCATCGACAAATCTTCTGGAAGTTCACTAAAGCTGAGCACTTCATGTTCCCACAAATTATCGCTGCTGTTGGCGTAATGAATTTTGCGGGTTCCGGCAGAACCTTGCATTCCCCAAGCAACATGCACCAAACCATTTGAACCAACGAACAAATCGGGATCCTGAGCATCCAAGGCTTCATTGGTAATGGGCAGCTCCGTAACAACTCCGTCAACAACACTTGTTACGAAAATTTCATTGTCTTTTAAATAGCACATCCAAGCATCGCCCGAATCAGCTGTTTCTAGCTTCACATCCATCCAATTGTCGCCGTACTCATTCAAGTTCAAGCCTTCGCTCCAACCGTCGGATTGGCTCCAGGTTTGGTAGACCAAACGAGTTCCTATTTCGCTGTGCTGGTAATAGATGTAGTGCACATTGTCTTGCGCATCAACCGACAGTTGATTGCTGGATTTTGTGTACCAAATAGAAGCGGGATCGCCTTCGTTTTCGGCGAGTGCATTGAAACTAGCTTGTTCCCATTGAGCCTGAATCGGCTGTATGGAAAGAAGCATCAAAATGCAATAGAATGGAGTGAGTAGAAATTTCATAGCACGATTGTCTTTTCAATATACACCAACTCAAAAAGCCGTCCAAACCCTTGGTTTTGTGAGCTTTGCTATGCTAATTGAAAGCTAACGAGCCAAAGAGCGGTTCCCGACCCACACAAAGCGTCGATTTACAAAAGAAGCATCGCTGAATGAAGCGTTTCCAGCAGCATTGCCGCCCGTTCCATGGAAGTCTGAATAGGTTGCGTGTTGGTTTACCCAGATGTAGCCGATTAGATTGAAAGTAACCGGTACAAAAACGCTGTTCATGGCCTCCTTGATTTCGGCCTTTGTGCTTTCATCGCTTGTATATGCTGCGCAGGTAATGGCGCCTTTTTCTTGAGCCAACTTAGCTGCCAGAGCAATCGACTCTTGGGTGTTTTTCGTTTTGACAATCAATGCAACGGGACCAAAGAACTCTCTGGAAAATAGTTCTGGCTGATCCGCTGAAACTTCGATGATTCGTGGTGGATAAATCCGTGCTTTCGGGAAATCGGGATTCTCTATATGGGCAGATTCAAGTACCGACTCGCCACCCAATTCCAAGGCATCTTTGGCTGTTTGGAGGGTTGATTCTTTGTTGAGCGCACCTAAAACACCAGCTCCCATTTTGGGGTTCAAAACCAAAGCCGAAACTTCATTTTGGAGCAAGTCCAGAACTTGCGCATAAGAAATGACCTCACCGTCTTTCCCCTTGACACCTGTTTCTGGGATGAAGAAGTTTTGGGGAGCCGTACACATTTGCCCAGAATATAAGCAAAGGGAAAAAGCCAGGTTTCGCATGATCTCTCGCAAGTCGTTTCCAGAGTCGATAATCACTGAATTGATGGCTGACTTTTCAGTGAATGTGGTTTTACCAGGAAGAGCTTCGATGTAGTTACCAAATTCAGAACTCCCTGTATAGTCGATGATTTTAACCGATGGATGCTCGGCAAGTTCTTTTGTTAGTGGATTTTTCGAAAGATCAACGGCCAGCTGAATGGTTTGGGGGTCAAGTCCTTCTTCTTTCAACACGGCTTGTATTTCGGCAACGTAAACCGCCACGGGGTAAACCGCTGCTGGGTGCGGTTTCACAATGACAGGGTTGCCCGTCATAAGGTTGGCAAAAATGCCCGGAGTAGAATTCCAGCTGGGAAATGTGGAGCAGCCGATCACCAAAGCGACACCTTTGGGAATGGGTAGAAACTCCTTCTCCAAACGAAATTGCATGCGGCCAGCTTGCTTGTTCCAATCAACTGCGCTGGGGAAGCGATTCAGTTCTTGGTAAGCCATGGCCAAAGCTTCTATCGCACGATCGGCAGCATGTGGTCCAGAAGCCTGGAAAGACATCATGAAACTTTGCCCTGTCGTGTGTAGAGTTGATTGTGCAATTTCACCAAATCTCCTTTCCACTCTGCGAAGTGATTCCATCAAGATGCCAGCTCGGCTGTCGACAGATGTTTTTTTCCAACTAGAGAAAGCTTGTAAGGATCGTTCAAGCAAGTCATCCACCAGAAAGGTCGGATAAAGTATTCCTAGGTCTTTTCTGCTGAATGGCGAATTCTCTTCCCCGCTCCATTGGAGAGGCTCGGCTTGTAAGAGGCCTTCGAAATGCTTGTTGTTGGAGCTTTCAAACACAGCAATGCTGGCTAGAATGGCTTCATTGTCATAAGCAGAAGGGTGCTCTGGGAATTGCTCATAAAATTCGCGCTTACGCACGGCTTCAAGGGCGCGCTCGATATCGACGCGGTGGTTTTTAAACAAGCTCATGTTGCAAAGATGCTAGTAAAAATCGTAGCTGCCGTCGGCATTGATCACTACAAAAGGAGGTTTTCGATATTGTTCGAAATGGTAGTAGCCCGGCTCAATGTCATCCCAGAAAGCCAACATGTCAGGATCGTTGATGTTGTAGACATTGTAGGGTTTGGGCGTGTTTTGGTCAAACTTGTAGGGAAAGATGTGAACGGGAATGTGTTTTTGACCATGATCTTTGGCAACTACTGAAAGCCAATAGAGTTCCTTTATTTTGTCATCCGTAATTGGAATGCATCCGATGGTTTCGCAAGCTCCGTGGATGTAAATACTTCCCCCCAAACTCGCGCGATTTCCTTCCACCACATCCGATGGATTCGGATAATTTACGCCTAAGGATAAGTAGTAATTACTGGTTGAGTTGAAGTGATCGATGAAGTAAAATCCTTCGGGGATCTGTCCGTCTCCCTGCTCTCTTTTGGGGCCTAGTTTTCCAGAAGTAGCACAAAACTGATACTCTTTGAAGAGTACATAATCGTTGTCGATTCCCTGTTGCACCCAAACTTCAAGTATTTCTTCTTGTTTGAGACCTCTTAAGTAGATGTTGGTGATTTCATCGAAGTCAATCCCAATTCGGCTACATTCTTCTCGCAGTTGCTTGTCTTTATCGGCCTTCGCAATACTCACACGGGTTGCTTGTAATTGTGCATCGGCAAAATGCTGCGCCGACAATGAGTTTTGGCCCGCAAATAGGACAAGCAAAAAAATAGGAATGAGCTGTTTCATAAGACAGCAACAAAAATAGGAGAAGAAACTAGGATAAAGCGAAAAAACGGTGAAAAGGCAAGCTGGGAAACCCATTCCTGCCCACGCGTTCTCGAATCATCTCAAAAGGAAACTAGTGGTTGATGTGGTCTTTTCGCATGAAATAACTCATTACATCAATGCGAAGAGGAGCTGAGCCCATGTACATGAGGAAGTTGTCAAAAGCCTCGCGATGGGTTTTTTGCCAGCTGAGAAAGTAATTGGGTTCTGCGTTCAAAAACAGCCAATGCATGTAAGCATCTAAATGACCATCGTCTAACATTTGCTTTTGCCATTCAAAAAGGGGCACTCTAAATTCTGCTTGCTGCGTTTGGCTCCAAAGGTCTATAAATTTCTCACGAATACTAGATAGAGCTCTGATATCACTATGGCTTCCGTCTGCTATAATGTGTCCGAGACTACTCAAATCCATCAATCCATTTTGTCTCATGGTAGAATACGTTTGATTGAAAGCCTCTTCAAATTTGTTTCTTTCGGGATGATTGACCGAAATCAATATGTAGCTCGACGCCTTTCTATCTGCATAGTCTCGATAAAGCGTCATCAGCAGGTTGCTAATTTCTGCGAACCGTTCGGTACCTTTTTCAATATTGAGAAACATTTCACCATACATCAATGCCCAAATAGGCTTGTTGGATTCTGAATACATTTTGGTAGCCCAATAATAATTGTCGCTGAAATACGGATCTGCCTTAATTCCGTCTTCCCAAACATCCATAGCAGCTTGGTCATTCCCCCTTAGGTATTCAATAACACCCATATCAAAAAACAATTCGCCATCATTCGGATATTGAGCAATTGTTTGCATTAAATGATCTTTGGCTCCTTGGTAATTGTCCAATAGATCGAGCGAATTTGCATACAGTCGATGAGCATCCAGATTGCCAGGTTCGCGTTGAACAATAGCAGACGCAAACTCCGAAGCTTTACGAAAGTCTTGCATTCGGTAGTAGGTAAGCGCAATTTGGTAGTCGTACTTAGTAGAACCTGGCAGCTTTTTCCGAAGCTTTTCGAAATTTTCCAATGCCACATCCCAATTGTTTTGTTCGAGAGCAGTTTCCGCCCTATCGCGGTAAAACTTTTCGAACTGAATACCATCCTCTTGCCCTACTATAGTTAAATAGGGTCCCGTCAAAAGAAACAACAAAAAATAAAGGAGCTTCATATTATTTACTTAACGAATCATTTTCTCCAGCAAACGAAATTAATGATATAGTTTATATTTTTCTCAATATGATTTTACGTGTAATTTCTGGAACCGAAAAGTAGGCTTCCGATACGCACCAAAGTACTACCACTTTTTAGGGCAATTTGATAATCTCCTGACATGCCCATTGATATTTCTTTGAAGTGTTCTTCTTTTTGAAAATAGGAAGTCTTCAAGCGATCAAATATACTTTTGAGCGCTACAAATTCTGATTGAACCAGTTCGCGGTCATCGCTAAAGCTAGCCATGCCCATAACTCCACAAATTCTGATGTTTTTCAAGTTACCAAACGCCTCAGAAGGAAGAAACTGTTCTACTTCATCATAAGAAAACCCTTGTTTACTGTCTTCTGTGGCAATGTAAAACTGCAACAAGCAGTCAATGCATCGATCATGGCTAAGTGCTCGCTTATTGATCTCTTCTAACAGGCGCAAGCTGTCTACAGAATGGATGAGGTCAACAAAAGGAGCGATATACTTCACTTTGTTGCTCTGAAGTCTGCCGATCATGTGCCATTCGATGTCCTTTGGCAGCGCGTCTTGCTTCGCCGCCATCTCTTGCACACGATTTTCACCAAAGATGCGCTGCCCTTTGTCATAAAGCTCTTGAATGGCCGAATTGGGTTTGGTTTTACTAACCGCTACCAATCGGGCTTGATGTTCGCTAAGCTCCCCAAGCAAAGCTTCCAGTTGTTCCATTTCTCGTATTAAAACCTGCAATGTACAGCTTTCACAGAAGTGAATTTGCTATACAGCTGCCATCTTCAATCATCCAATGACCTATTATTTGAACGAATTGAGCTGAGGGCAAATTTCCTGCAATCAACATTCGTTCTATCTTGTGATCTCTGATTTATGAAAAAGTTGATTTGTCTTTTGTTTTTAGTGGTTTTGATGTCTTGTCAGCAATCATCAACAGAACCTGCTGACTCTACCATTGAGTATCCACCGCCTATTTCGAAAGAGCGTTGTTTGGCACTTTTTATTGACATTCATTTGGCGGAGGCAGCAATAAAGAATCGTCAATATGCCAAAGACAGTTTGATTCAGGTTGATCTCGAGCAGTTATACACTCGGGTGTTCGAAATGCATGACATTAATGAAAAGGGGTTTGAAGAGTTGATGGAACACTTTACCCATCACCCCGACCAATTTGAGATACTCTATCAAAAGCTGATGGCTCGCTTGGAAACAGAATTGAAGTAGTCGAATTGGCAAGAAAAGCTTGATAATCCAAATATTTCGCCCAGAACAATACCTTTCAAACTTTGCCGATTGCCGATTAGCTCCATAAGGAGAGCGACACCTTTGTGGGAAAAGGAACAAGACCTAACCCGAGCTCCAGAGGAGCGGCACCACCCACGAAATGAGCGACCTCGCTGAGGTCGAGTAAATTCGTTGATGAAATGGGCTAACCTACAGTGACCGCGCTGCGGTCAGAATTGAAGATATCACAGATAAATTGCCTCTTGCCGATTGCCGATTAGCTCCATAAGGAGAGCGACACCTTTGTGGGAAAAGGAACAAGACCTAACCCGAGCTCCAGAGGAGCGGCACCACTCACGAAAAGAGCGACCTCGCTGAGGTCGAGTAAATTCGTTGATGAAATGGGCTAACCTCTAGTGACCGCGCTGCGGTCAGAATTGAAGATATTACCGATAAATTGCCTCTTGCCTCTTGCCTCTTGCCTCTTGCCTCTTGCCGATTGCCTCTTAGCTCCGTAAGGAGCGACACGTTTATATAGCAAAACACAATTGGCCAAACCGAGCTCCAGAGGAGCGGCACCACCCACGGAAAGAGCGACCTCGCTGAGGTCGAATAAATTCTTGGATGAAATGGGCTAACCTCTAGTGACGGCGCTGCGGTCAGAATTGAAGATATCACAGATAAATTGCCACTTGCCTTGCCGCTTGCCTTGCCGATTAGTACAAAATACGAGCTCTAATGGTGTGCCCAACATCTAGCAGCCCGCTGAGGGCTTCTTCGGAAGCACTTTTCTCTACATCAAGTACCACGTAGCCAATTTCAGGATTGGTTTTTAAGAATTGCCCTACGATGTTGACATTCAATCCAGATAGCGTGCTGTTGACTTCTGACAAAACCCCAGGCACATTTCGATGAATGTGTAGGATTCGATGAGTAGCATTGCCAGCATTACTGGTAAGGCTCAACTCTGGAACGGTGTGAGAACCAACGGTTGTTCCTTTGTCTAGATACGATACGATTTTGAAAGCGGCGTCCTTAGCGATGTTTTGCTGAGCTTCTTGCGTAGAACCACCGATGTGTGGAGTGAGAATCACATTGCGTAAATCTTGCAATGGGCTGCTAAACTTTTCGTCTTTTGATTTGGGCTCTAGCGGAAAAACATCCACGGCAGCTCCTGCGATATGTCCCGACTTAAGCAAGTCACGAAGCGACTCTAACTCGACCACATTACCACGACTCAGGTTGATTAAGTACGATCCTTTGGGCATCATTTCGAGTTGTGCCTTTTTGATCATGTACTTCGTGCTCTCATCAGCCGGCACATGCAGTGTTAATACATCACTGGTCTTAATGAGCTGATCCAATGAGTCCACTGCGTCAGCATTACCCAAGGGTAATTTGGGAATTACATCGAAGTACTGGACTTTCATACCTAGGGCTTCCGCCAAAACCGATACTTGAGATCCTATGTGCCCATAGCCCACAATACCTAATGTCTTTCCGCGTAGCTCGTAGCTTCTGGTAGCATCTTTCAACCAAATACCTTTGTGGGCTTGGTGGCTGCGTTCAGGAATCCGACGCATCAACATCACACATTCAGCAATAACCAACTCTGCAACCGAACGAGTGTTCGAGTAAGGCGAATTAAAAACGGCAACTCCCATTTCTGTGGCGGCCTGTAAATCAACTTGGTTGGTACCAATGCAAAAACACGCGATGCCCATCAACTTAGGAGCATTTTCAATGATTTTGCGGGTCATTTGGGTCTTAGAGCGGATACCCACAAAGTGTGCATCTTTGATCTTCTCCAAAAGATCTTCTTCAGACAAAGCATGAGGAAGCCACTCGATATTGCTGTAATCGGCTGCTTCCAGAACTTTGATGGAATCTTTATGTACTCCTTCGAGTAGGAGAATCTTAATCTTTTCTTTTGGGAAAGATGTAGGAGCGCTCATTGTATTTGTTTACTGACGTATATAATTGACGTGCAATTGACTTGCTTTCAGTCTCGCTGAAAAAAATAAGGGGCAAAGGTCTGACCTTTCATCGTGCTCCGCAAGTTTTAGACGAAGCCAATAGTAGAAGAAAGTTATTTCCTCAAGTTTTATAGTAAAACCATTGCTTAGAAAATAAAAAACGGCTTCGAGAAGCTGGATTAGTAATTCGTTTAAATCGCTCAGGTGCTTGGATAGGCAGGACAGTAGAGAGAATTCATGAATTCTCTCTGGGATTTGCCGTGAAGAAATGATGAGCACTTGCTAAACTGTTAAAGCAGAAGCTATCGTAAGTCGCAGATCCATTGGAAGATCAGAT